>OGYW01001114.1_pt1 | contig 24492 bp, 20 predicted proteins | sample 1576621 | NCBI WGS metagenome assembly OGYW01 (sample SAMEA3541528, study PRJEB24748) | human gut metagenome | biome: human gut; feature: human-associated habitat; material: faeces | place: China | collected 2012 | reverse complement strand
TTCGTTTGTTTTGTGAACGGCTGCTGCACTCTTGGCGAAGAGTTCTTTTTCTTCGGCATTCAATTCCAGTTCAACGATCTTTTCGATACCATTCTTGCCCAAGATAACAGGAACACCGATGCAAAGGTCGGATTCTCCGTATTCACCTTCCAGATAAACAGAGCAAGGAACCATCTTCTTTTGGTTGTGGATGATAGATTCAACAACGTACATGCGCTCTGCAGCTGCTCGAGCGCCTCGCGGTAGCGCAGCGTGACCCGGTCGCTCCACGCGCTCCAGCAGGCGATCGCCTCGGGCACGCATCCGTCCGTCAGTCCGTCAAGCACCGCGCGGTAGACCCTGCACAGCTCCTGCATATCGAGCGTGTAGGCCACCATGTAGTACGCCACGTGTGCAAGCTCGCGCGTCGAGCGCAGCATGACGCGAAAGATCATGTTGTCCGACTCGCGGAACATGCACACCAGAAACGCATTGAGCAGCTCCAGAAACGCCGCCTTGTCGCCGTCGGGCACGTAGGCGATGGCGTCCATCTGTGTGAGCAGACCGTACAGCTTTTGCATCTGCGCCGCGTCCGGGCGGCGCCCTACCCAGCGGAACCAGCCGAGCGCGACCATTTCGCGCAGCTCCAGAAACGCGTCCACCAGCTCCGGATGCGGCGTGACGCCGTGCGTCATGATGACCGCCAGCGTCTCCAGATTTGCCTTCTCCCAGTAGGGTGCGACATACGTCGCGTGGCGCGGCACGATCTCCAGAAAGCCGAGCCGCTCCAGCTCTTTCAGGGCAAGGTGTACGTTCGTCTTGCGCAGGTCGTACTGCGCGGCCAGTTCGCTCTCCGTGGGCAGCCGGTCACCCGGATTGCGCTGCCCGCCGAGGATCTCCTTGAGCATGCGGTCGATGAACCGCTCCTGCTCTGTCCTGCTGTCCCTTTCATTTGCTTTCATAATGCTCTCTTCCCCCTTGAGACCATTGGTGATGCTACAGATTGTATTGCTTTTTCCGACAAATGTAAAGCGGTTCTAACAGTTTTTTAAATATTTTCCCACGACTGTACAAAAAACGGGACACTCGCGACCGGAGCGCCCCGTTTTTTCGATGATTTGCGCCGGCTCAGAATGCAAAGCCCATGGTCAGCAGCACCTGCGCAAGGATGTACGTGCCCATGACGGCGAAGTTCTGCTTGGTCGGCTCGGCCTTCTTGGTGAAGAGCATGTCGCACAGCACACCGTCGGACGTAAGGAAGAACGACGCGCCGAGAAACGACGCGAGCTTGCCCCACGTGAACGCCGTCACCAGCGGCAGGAACACGCTGATGCTCAGTGTGCAGAGCATGACCATGTACGCCAGCGCCAGCGGACGCAGGGCGCGCGGGATGCTCCTGCGGCTGCCCTTATAGACGACCACGATGCCCGCGGCATAGGCCGCGCACACGAGCACGATCCAGAACCAGCGCACGTGCACGGCATAGGTCGTATAGATATACACAAGGTAGCACACGTGGCCGAGGAAGAACGACGCCGTGCCGAGGGCGAAGAAATGCTTCTGCAGCGGGCGCAGCAAAAACAGGTCGCCCAGACAGCCCAGCAGCAGGCCGGCGACCACCCAAAGCGACGGCGTGCCGGCAAAGGCGAGGTACGTCAGCGCGACGACCGGCATCAGCGCGACCTTCGTCGGCTTGCGCAGATCGTCATCGCCGCGCCAGCAGCTGATGAGGTGCACGACGGCGAGCGCCGCCAGAAACACCGGGAACAACCATTTCAATACGATCATCTCATTATCCATCCTATCTCTGATCGAAAAATTTCGAGATCCGCGCAAGTTTACACCCCGTTCATTGACACGGTCCCGTACAGTAATTATAATGGATGTGATACCCAGCCGTCAATGACTATTGACAGGATTTCGTCACATCCCGTGTGGAAAGGTGTCCGGCCATGCTCTATTATCTGATGCTTGTTCCCGCCGTGCTCAGCACTGCGGTGATTTATTTTTTGTCTCCCGCGCTCAGCTACTGGTGGCTGCTGCCCGTGCTGCTCGGCTGCTTCGTGGCGGCGAACCTTGTGTACGTGCTGCTGATGTTCGTATGCTCGCTCTTTGCCGGGCCGAACAGAATGTATGACCGCATCAGCCCGTTTTACCTTGCGCTGACGCTGGCGCTCGACGGCTGGATCCTCGCGCTCTGCCGCATCAAGATCCACGTCGAGGGGCTCGAAAAGGTCCCGACGGATTCGGAGTTTCTCTTCGTGAGCAACCACCGCTCGAACTTTGACCCCATGGTGCAGTGGTGGGTGCTGCGGCGCTGGCCGCTGGCGTTCGTGTCCAAACCGTCGAACATGCGCAAGTTCGTCATCGGCCCGTTCGTGCGCCGGTGCTGCTTTCTGCCGATCGACCGCGAAAACGCGCGCAACGCCCTGACCACCATCAACGCCGCCGCCAATCTCATCCGCGCGCACGTGTGCTCGTTCGCCATCTACCCCGAGGGCACGCGCAGCAAAAGCGGCAAGCTGCTGCCGTGGCACGCGGGCTCGCTCAAGATCGCGCAGAAGGCAAACGTCCCCATCGTGGTCGGCACGGTCGAGGGCACGGAGCGCATCGCGCGCAACGTCCCCTGGCGGCGCTCGCACGTGTACGTGCGCATCCGCGAGGTCATCCCCGCCGAGACCGTCAAGGCCGCCACGACCAGCGCGCTCACGGAGGACATCTGCGGCAAAATGCGCGCCGCGCTGGGAAAATAAACACGATTTTATCAAAGCTCCCGTCCATATTTTACGGACGGGAGCTTTTCTGCATTCCTGTAAATGAATACGCGTTAATTTTTTATACATGTTAAGCTTTTTGATACATTTTTGCCAAAAGCCTTGAAAATGCCGGAAATGCACCGTATAATGCAGCTGTGCCCGGGCTCCCACCCCGGGCACGACCCCACAGAAATACCGGAATAGGAGGTTATTTGCAATGACATCCCGCAAACATGCAACCAGAATCCTTGCCCTGCTGCTGGCTGTGCTGCTGTTCGGCCAACTCGCCGCGTTCCAGCTGCCGGTCTCCGCCGCGAGTGCGGTGCCGGCCGGCCACGACGGCGCGGCCTACATCCCCGCCGGAGCAGACGTCAACGACCTGCTCAGCCAGACCCTGCTGAGCAATTATGACGAGGTCGGCAGCCAGCAATGGGAGTACCGCGCGACCAGCGTCCTGTCGGACTACGCCGTCAAGTGGACGCCGGTCAACGGCTTTGACACCACCGGAAGCTTCTTCCGCGACCGCCTCAACGCGAGCTATCCCGCGCTCAATAGTGAATCGGCCGCGCAGAGCTACACCGTGCGCATTGAGGGGACGAGCACGGTCTACACGTTCACGAAGCTGGCTTCTCCCGCGGCGGACGCCGCAGCCCCGTCCGTGACGCCGGGCGCCGCGCCGAGCGCTGACCCCGCCGTGACGCCGGACACCGGCACCGACACCGCGCCGGATGCCGCACTGAGCACCGCGGCCGACACGGCTGAGGACGACAGCGGCACCTACAAGCTCGACATGACCTATACCGCCAGCGGCGACATCGACTTTGACGCGCTGCGCGCCGCCATCGTCGCCGCCGTCCTGCCGGATGCGGACGCCGCATCCGTGACCGTGACCTATGAGTCGAAGGCAAAGTATTTTTCGGCAGTCACCTACGTGCCGCTCGAAGGCGGCTGGGAAACAGTCAAACTCATTCGGTATGACTTCCCGGCCATCACCGTCGGCACGCACAAGATCAAGCTCACCGTGAACGGTGAGGACACCATCGTCACCGTGACGCTGAAAGACGCGCGCACGCAGGCGAAGATCGTGCTCAAGGAGGGCGTCGCCCTCAGCTACACGAAGGACGCCGCCGCCATGCGCACGCAGATCCTCAACAAGCTCATCGACTGGTCGCAGACCACCGTGAGCAAGGAGGCCGCTGCCCAGAGCATGGTCATCGAGTACTACGGCACCGGCATCAGCAAGCACGCTCTCCTGACGCACGATGACTGGTACCCGGTCGAGGGCGGCAGCGTCGTCTACCTGTCCGCCCCCTACACCGCGCCGAGCATCGGCGCCGGCGAAAACCAGCAGATCCGCGCGAGCTTCCCGACCACGGCCGACTACCTCGGCTGTGACGCAGTCGAGGGAACGCTCACGGTGAACAAGGCGTTCGTGCGCGTGCACGTCAAGTCCGCCGCGATCTTCTATGACGAGAAGCCGACCACGCAGCAGTACGTCACCACGAAGCCGGAGGATGACTTCACCATCTTCAAGGTCTACAGCGGCGTGACCAGCAGCGTCAAGGGCGCAATCTACCTGCAGCTGCCAGAGAGCATTCTCTCCCAGAAGGCACTGGACCAGATCGACCCGGCCTTCAAGCTCCTCTGCGGCAAGACGCTCACGGACATCCTCAACGACGGCATGACCCTCGGCGAGCTGCGCGCGCTGCTGCAGAAGCTCGAAGCCCCGACCGATAACCTCGCCAAGTTCCTGAAGCTCTTCAACATCGACATCTCCTCGTTCACGGAGCTGCTCAAGGTGATCAACAAGATCCCCGGCGTGTTTGACAGCACGCGCGTGGCTATCGGCTCGCCGAACCGCGCGGGTATGTACCTCACGACGGCGATCACGTCCAACCCGAACTACAAGACCGGCGTCGGCACGGGCACGCTCGTCGTGAAGATGCGCGCCAGCGGTGCAAGCCTGACCTGGAATAACGACAAGACGACCTACACCACCAGCGAGCTGGAAAGCAGCCCGCTCGGCGCCACGCTCATGCGCGGTGATACCCCCGCCCACAATCAGGACGGCGTGCACTACCGCTATGTCGGCACGACGGACACGCACAGGCTGTACATCAGCAAAAATGCGCCCACCGAGCCCGGCACGTACCGCCAGACCGCTTACATTCTCGGCGGCAACGACATGGCAAAGTCCATCTCCCGCAGCATCACGATCACGGCAAACTAAAGCACCCCAAAACACCAAAACGCCCGGAGCAGCTGCTCCGGGCGATTTTTGTCTCGCTATGGGCTCAGTGGCTGTCGGCCATGCGGTAGCCGACACCGACCTCGGTGAAGATATACTGCGGCTCGACCGGGTTCGGCTCGATCTTGCGGCGGATGTTGGCCATGTGCACGCGCAGGAGCTTGTTGTCCCCGCCGACGCCGGGACCCCAGAGCTCTTTCATCATGGATTTATACGTGAGCACCTGCCCGGCGTGGCGGCCGAGCAAGGCAACGATCTTATACTCGTTCGGTGTCAGGTGCGTATCCTCTCCGGCGAGATAGACGCGGTGCTTGTTGTAGTCCACGCACAGGTCGCCCACGCGGTACTCCCCCGTCATGGCCAGCGCGTCGCTCGTGCCGTCGGTGCGCGTGTGGCGCAGCGCCGTGCGGATGCGCGCCAGCAGCTCCACCGTGCCGAAGGGCTTGGTGAGGTAGTCATCCGCCCCCATGTCGAGCGCGGCGGCCTTATCGAGCTCCGCGCTGCGCGCCGAGATGACGATGATCGGCATGCGGCTCCACGAACGGACGGAGCGGATGATCTCGCTGCCGTCCATATCCGGCAGGCCGAGATCCAGCAGCAGCAGATCCGGACAGTGCGAGGCGATCATTTCCAGCGCCGTCTTGCCGTCGGTCGCGAGCATAGGCTCGTAATCGTGACCGCGCAGCGCCGCCTGCAGATATTTGCTGATGCCGGGATCGTCCTCGACGATGATGATTTTGTTGCGGATCATGTGTGTTCCTCCTCCGCCGGCAGCCAGAAGCGAAATTCCGCGCCGCCGCCGACTCGATTTCTTGCATAGATCTCCCCGCCGTGTGCGCGCACGATCGCACGGCAGACGCTCAGGCCGATGCCCATGTGCCGGCTGCGGTCGGACGCTTCCACCGCGCCGAGCGGCAGATAGCCGTCAAAGAGCACGCCGAGCAGCTGCGGCGGGATGCCGTCGCCGTTGTCCGCCACGGTCAGCCAGACGCGGCTGCCCTCGTCGCGGATCTCGATGAAGATCTCCGTCGCCGACGGGCTGTGCCGGGCGACGTTTTCCAGCAGGTTGAGCAGCACCTGCTCAATGAGTGTGGCATCCATCGGCACGAGCAGGATCTCCTCCGGCTTCGTGACCGTGATGGGGATGTCCGTGGCGCAGTTTTTGCGAAAGCGCCGGATGGCGCTGCCGACGATCTCCTCGACGACCTCATCCGACTTCTCGATGACGACGCCCTCCTCGCTGAAGCGCGTGACAGACAGGATGTTCTCCGACAGGTGCAGCAGCCACTGCGCGTTCTGGCGGATCTCCTCGACCATGCCGCGCCCTTCGTCGGTGAGCGTTTCGCCCTCCTCGACCGTCGCGCTCAGGCCCATGATCGCCGCGAGCGGCGTGCGGATATCGTGCGAGACGCTGCGCAGGAGATTGACGCGCATACGGTCCTTTTCCGCCTCATAGCGCAGCTGCTCCTGCCGCTTGATCTGCGTGGTGAGCGTGCTCACGAGCACGCTCACGACCAGCATGACCGCGAACGTCAGCGGGTAGCCGTCGATGGAGAGATTGAACTCGTGAAACGGGTAGGTGAACAGATAGTTCACACCCACCACGCCGACCGCCGCCGCCAGCACGCCGGGCAGATAGCCGTTGGTAAAGCGCGAGACGAGCACCACCGCCAGAATGAACACCGACGTGGCAAACGGATTGTTGTCATCATAGCACGCCGACAGCAGCATACAGATGCCGACCGCGCCGCCCATGACAAGGATGAAAACGCCCAGATCGCGCAGCCACTGCGGCGCGCGTTTGCTCACTTTTTGCATAAGCACCCCTCTTTATCCCGCTCGTTGTTCGGTCTCCGCTCCCACACTCAGCATAGCACAATGTGCGCCCGCGTGCGACCGTCTTTTCCGGCGGAAGGTCGTTTCTTTCCGCCTTCTTAACGACGGCGTGCCGGTTTTGCCGCGCCTTTCCGGAAACTTAGCGCGGGTTCATCTTATAATGAAGTAACTTCAAGGTAAGTCACTTTGTTGCCCCGGCCGGACACCGGCCGGAGCTTTCGGGGGAAAGGAGGCAGACACATGATCTTTGCAGCAGTCGGCGGCGGTATGGTTCTTGCCTGCGCCGGATTCGTGTGGTACATCATCAAGCGCTGATGCGCCCGCGCGTCGAGAGAGACCATGAGAGAGCACAGTGACCGCACGGTCACAGCAAAGGCCAGCCGGAATGATTTCCGGCTGGCCTTTTCTTTATTCAGCGGACGATCGCCTTCGTGCACAGCCAGTCGCACCAGTCCAGATCGTACTTTGCGTAGACATGGGTGCTGTCGCCGCTGGCATCGGCGCGCAGGTTGCCGTTTTCGTCGTCGAACACCTCGTTGATGTCGATGTAGAAGATGTCCTTCCCGTCGGCCAGCGCGGCGAGCTTCTCATTGAGGCGGTTGATGCGGGGGTTATTGAACGTCGCGTCCGTGCTCGAGCGCGACGGGCCGACGTGCAGGTTCGCCTCGACATAGACGATGGCGTTCGGCTGCGCGGCGCGCACGGCGTCGATCAGGGCGGAGAACTTCGCCGTGATGTCATCCAGATCGTTGCCGAGCTCGTTGATGCCGAGCATGATGTAGACCTTGCCGAAGGTCTTCTGGCTCAAAAGCTGCGGCAGCGTGACCGTGCCGACGTTTTTCACGGCGACGGCCTTCGTCTGCGCGACATAGACATTGAGGCCGACGTCGGCGAAATAGGTCGCGTTTTTCAGGTTGCCGTATTCGGCGATGCCGACGGTGCGCGAGTCGCCGATGAAGAGCGCGTCGTCAAAATACGACGCGTCCACGGTCGTGAAGTGCAGCGGCGTCGGCTCGGGCGTGGGCGTGGGCTCGGCCGTGGTCTCCGGCGTGGGGGTGACGGCGGCGGTCGTCTCCTTGCCGGTGTCGCTGCGGTCGATCAGGCCGCGGATGAGAAAAGGCGCCGCCGCGAGCGCGGCCACCAGCAGCAGGATGAGGAATTGTTGCGGTTTGATGCGTTTCATGCGTCTACGCTCCTTAGAATCGGAAGTACATAAAGGGGTCGTTCATGCCCTTGCTCAGGCAGTACAGGCACAGCCAGAACAGCACGGCCAGAATGACCGCGCCGACCCACGTGCCCTTGAGCCGCCGGTACAGATACGCCGGCAGCGACGTCGAGCACAGCAGGCCGAGGATGAGAAACACGCCGTACGTCTTGCCGTACTTGAGAAAATCGAGCGGGTAGGCCGCCGCCGTGCGCGAAAACAGCGGGAACAGGCGGCCGAAATACGCACCCAGCTGCCCGAAGTCCGACACCGAGAACACCGCCCACGACACCGGGATGAGCACGATCATGTACAGGTGCCCGAGTATCGGCCAGCGGTCGAGATACTTCTTGAGCCAGAGCTTTTCCACGACCAGCACCACGAACAGCCCCAGACCCCAGAGCAGGAAGTTCAGGTGCGCGCCGTGCCAGAGGCCGGTCGCAAGCCAGACGACCAGCAGGTTAAAGATCATGCGCTTGCGGCTGCAGCGGCTGCCGCCGAGCGGGATATACAGATACTCGCGGAACCACGTGCCGAGCGTGATGTGCCAGCGGCGCCAGAACTCCGTCATGCTCAGCGCCAGATACGGGCAGCGGAAGTTCTCCGGGATGTGGAAGCCCAGCATCCGGCCAATGCCGATGGCCATGAGCGAGTAGCCCCAGAAGTCAAAGTAGAGCTGGAACGAATACGCGAACGCTGCCATCCACGCAAGCGGCGTCGAGAGGCTCTCGAAGCCGATGGTGGTCACATCTCTCCAGAGGCCGCCGAGCTGGTTGGCAAGCAGCACCTTGAGCGCCATGCCGAACAAAAACAGCTTCAGCCCGTCGACCGCCTGACGCAGCGACACATTGCGCGCGCCGAACTCCGGCTGCAGCTCCGTGTAGCTCGCGATCGGGCCGGAGACCAGCTTCGGGAACATGGTCAGGTACGTGCCGAACGTAAGCAGTGAGCGCTCCGGCGCGACCGTGCCGCGGTAGACATCCATGAGATAGCCCACCGCCGAAAACGTGTAGAAGCTGATGCCGACCGGCAGCGCCCAGCGCAGCAGCGGGATCGCCGCCTTGCCGCCAGACACAAGCCCGAGCGCACCGTTGACACCGGTGAGCACGAAGTTGAGATATTTAAATAGGAACAGCCACAGGAAATTGTAGCAGATGCCGAGGATGAGCCACAGCTTCGCGCGCGGCTTGTCGCGCACGATGGCCAGACCCAGCCCGTAGTTGACCAGCACCGATGCGGCCAGCAGCGCAAAATACGCCCACTGACCGTCCAGCCCGATGATATAAAACACGCTGCTCCCCGCCAGCAGCACGGCATTGCGCGCGCCGGCCGGCCGCGACGGTGTCAGATAGTACACCAGCAAGAACGCCGGAAAGAAGCAAAACAAAAACGACAGGCTGCTGAAAACCACGGACCTTTCTCCTCCTGAACCTCAAAAACAAAACAGCAAATTTACATAACAAATTCGCATGGAAAGGGTATCATAAATTTCGGTGTTTGTGTGTGTTTTCCGGCAAAAAAACTGCACAAACTTTCTGGTCGAATTTTGGTGGTTTTCGTGGTAGTTGCCGTGCGGACGGAAATTCTGTCCGGCGGAAGAAAAAATCTCCGGCGTCGGTACGCGACCGGCGCCGGAGCGGCAGAATATTCGGATGTTTTTGCGTGCAGACGCGCCCGTCAGCTCAGCAGCACCTCGTCGGATTCGACCTGCATACCCGCGACCTCGGCGAACTTGTCGAGCAGGTCGCGCTTGGTCAGGTGCTGCTTTTCCTCGCCCTCGATGTCGAGGATGATGCGCCCCTCGTTCATCATGATGAGGCGGTTGCCGTGCACGATGGCGTCTTTCATGTTGTGGGTGATCATCATGGCGGTCAGCTCGTTTTCGCGCACGATGCGGTCCGACAGCTCGAGCACCTTGGCCGCCGTCGCGGGGTCGAGCGCCGCGGTGTGCTCGTCGAGCAGCAGCAGCTTCGGCTTTTGCAGGGAGGCCATCAGCAGCGTCAGCGCCTGACGCTGGCCGCCGGAGAGCAGGCCGACCTTCGCCGTCATGCGATCCTCAAGCCCGAGGCCGAGGGTCTTGAGCCGCTCGTGATATTCCTCGCGCTCGGCCTTCGTGACGCCCCAGCGCAGGGTGCGCTTTTTGCCGCGGCGCGCGGCGAGGGCGAGGTTTTCCTCGATCTGCATGTTCGCGGCCGTGCCCATCATGGGGTCCTGGAACACGCGGCCGATGTACTGCGCGCGGCGGAACTCCGGCATGGCGGTCACGTCCACGCCGTCGAGGATGATGCGCCCGTCGTCCACCGGCCAGACGCCCGCGACGGCGTTGAGCATGGTGGATTTTCCGGCGCCGTTGCCGCCGATGACGGTCACGAAATCGCCCGGCTTCAGGTGCAGCGACAGCCCGTCGAGCGCCCGCTTTTCGTTGATCGTGCCGGGGTTGAAGGTCTTGGAGATATGGTCTAACGTCAGCATATCACTTGCCTCCCTTCTTCAGACGGTGGAACGAGCTCTTGGCCTGCCCCTTGAGATACGGCACGGCCAGAAACGCCGCCACGATCACGGCCGTGAAGAGCTTGAGATCGTTCGGGTCGAGCTTGAGCCAGAGGATGAGCACCATGACGAGGTAATACACGATGCCGCCGAGCACGACAAAGCCCAGACGCACCGAGAAGTTGCAGCCCTTGCGGAAGAAGGCGTCGCACAGCACCTCGCCGATGATGACGGCGGCAAGACCGATGACGATCGCGCCGCGGCCCATGTTGATGTCGGCAAAGCCCTGATACTGCGCCATCAGACCGCCGGAGAGCGCGACCATGCCGTTGGAGAGCGACAGGCCGAGCACCTTCATGGCGTCGATGTTGATGCCCTGCGCGCGGCTCATGGCGGGGTTGGCGCCGGTGGCGCGGATGGCGCTGCCCTGCTCGGTGCCGAAGTACCAGTACAGCAGCGCGATGAGCACCGCCGCGAGCAGCAGTCCCTTCCAGATCGCGCCGGGCACGCTGCGCAGCGTCAGAAACAGGTCGTACTTATCCGGGTTGACGGGGGTGTTGGCCTTCATGCTCATAATGCGCAGGTTGATCGAGTAGAGCGCAAACTGCGTCAGGATGCCGGCGAGGATCGCCGGGATGCCGAGCTTCGTGTGCAGCAGGCCGGTCACAAAGCCCGCAAGCAGGCCCGCTACCACGGCGACCAGCAGCGCAGCCCACGCCGGCCAGCCCGCGACGATGAGCACGACCGTCACGGCGCCGCCCGTGGTGAATGACCCGTCGACCGTCAGATCGGCGACGTCGAGCAGGCGGAACGTGATGTACACGCCCAGCGCCATGATGCCCCAGATGATGCCCTGCGCAACGCCGCCGGGCAGGCGCGAAACCAGATTCGGCAGGCTCAGGGACGCAAGAACCAGTGAATTCATATCATTACCTCATAGTGTGGAGTATCCCTGCCGCAGAAACTGCGGCAGGGAGCCGGGAATCGTGTTGAAAATCAGCCGATGGCCGCGTAGTCGCTCGGGATGGTGAGGTTGAAGTGCTCGGCCATCTCGGGGTTGTACTTCTTGACCGGGTTCGGGTAGTACTCGATGGCCATGGTGGAGATGTCGGCCTCGCCCTTGAGGATCTTCACGGCCATCTCGCCGGTGGTGCGGCCGAGCTCGTAGTAGTCGATGGACAGCGTCGCAACGCCGCAGCCCTTGCAGATGCCCTCCTCGCCGGCGACGATGGGCTTCGTGGCAGCGCCCTTGATGGCCTCGGCGCAGGAGGCGGCGGTGTTGTCGGTCGGGACGTAGAGGACGTCATTGGCGTCGCTCGCCGTGCCGGTGACGGAGACGACATCGTTCGTATCGGCGAAGGTGTAGATGGTGACGGTGCAGCCGGCCTTTTCAAGCGCGGCCTTGACGACGTCCGCCTGGTAGACGGAGTTCGGCTCGCCGGAGCAGTAGATGATGCCGACGTTCTTGGCGTCCGGGAACAGCTCCGTGATCATGGCCGCCTGCTGATCGAGCGGCGCAAGGTCGGACGTGCCGGAGATGTTGCCGCCGACCGTGCCGGAGAAGTTGTCGATGCCGAGCGCGACGCCGTACTCCGTGACGGCCGTGCCGAGGATCGGGATGTCCTTCGTGGCGGCGGCCGCAGCCTGCAGCGCGCCGGTCGCGTTGGCAAGGATCAGATCCACGCCGCTGGACACGAAGCCGTTGCAGATGGTGGCGCAGGTGGGCGTGTCGCCGGCGGCGTTCTGCTCGTCGAAGGTGACGTTCTCGGCGCCGAGCGCGTCGGTGATCGCGTCGCGGAAGCCCTTGGTGGCCGCGTCGAGCGCGTCGTGCTGCACAAGCTGGCAGATGCCGACGGTGTAGTGCTTATTCTCAGCCTTGTCGCCGCTGCCGCCGCAGGCGGCCAGAGACAGCACCATGACCACGGCGCAGAGCAGAGCAGTGAGTTTCTTGATGTTCATGTGTTTTCTCCTCCTAAATGTAAGTTCCGGCAAAGAAAAAAGCCACACAGTCGTCTGTGCAGCCTTGTCAAAACCGGACCGGGAAGTCTCAGATGGTTCTGGTATGATCGCAGCACAAACGACTATTACCCTCGATAAAGTAATAGTAGGAATATGCGCTTGCAAATCGGACCAGACGCATGATTGCGGCCTCCTGTAGTGAAGATGTGCCTACTTTAGCGCTTTTAGCTGCTGAAGTCAAGCGCATTTGGCAAAAAACTTCACTTTTAGCATTTTGCACAATTTCCCGCCGCGCTCTCCGCTTTGTTTTCGGCGTTTTGTTTCCGTCCGGCGCAGCATTGACGCTCTCCGGCCGGTGTGCTATATTAAGAACAGGATTTTTGCCCGGAAGGAGGCGCGCCATGAAAACACCGCAGGAGCTGCTGCAGCAGGCGCTGGAAGTGGGCGAATGCCTGCTGCCGGACGCACCGCCCGGCGGACGCAGCGCGCACCCGACCGTGTTCGTGCACGGGCTGCTCGGCTGGGGCGCGCAGGACGCGCTCTACCGCGCCGTGCCCTACTGGGGGCTCGCGGCGGGCGACGTGCTCGGCTATCTCAACCGCTGCGGGTATGACTGCCGCGCGGCCTCGGTCGGCATCATCTCGAGCGCGTGGGACCGCGCGTGTGAGCTCTACGCCGCGCTCACCGGCGGCAGGGCCGACTACGGCATTGCGCACGCGCAGCGCTTCGGTCACGCGCGCTTCGGCACGGCATATCCTGCGCCGCTCGTGCCCGGCTGGGGCGCGGACAGGCCCGTCGATCTCGTCGGGCACAGCTTCGGCGGCGCGACGGCGCGGCTGCTCATGCAGCTGCTCGCGCACGGCTGCCCCGAGGAGGTGCAGGCGGCCGAGGCCGCGGGCGAGACGCCCTCGCCGCTGTTCACCGGCGGCAAGACCGGCTGGGTGCACGCGCTGGTGGCCATCGCCGCACCGCACGACGGGTCGACGTTTCTCGACGTGCAGCCGGATGCTGCGAATGCGCTCTCGACGCTGTTTCTCGGCGCGGCGCGCGCGCTCGGCATCTCGGCGTTCAAGGACGTATATGACTTCCGGCTCGACCAGTTCGGCATCCGCCGCGACCCGGACGAGCCGATCACGACGGCCGCACTGCGGATGCTGGCGCAAAACCCGCTCCCGGCGGGCGACAACGCCTTTGACGACCTGCGCTGCACCGGTGCGCGCGCGCTCAATGCGCGCATCGCCACGCTGCCGGACGCCTGGTATTTTTCCATCCCCTGCTGCCGGACGCTGCCGCGTCTGCTCACGCACGACCAGAAGCCCGACACGGCCATGACGCCGCTGCTCTGGCCGTTTTCGACCGCGATGGGGCGCGCGGGCGGCGCCGTGCCGTCCGACTGGCTGCCGAACGACGGGCTCGTCAACACCGTCTCCGCCCGCTGTCCCGCCGGCGCACCGCACACGGACTTCGCGCCCGGTCAGACGCCGCAGCGCGGCGTGTGGCAGGTGCTGCCGGTCGAGGAGCTGGACCATCTGGCCGCGATCGGCGGCGTGATGAACACCGGCGTCGTGCGCACACGCCTGTTTTACCGCCGGGTCATGGCGCTGCTCGACGCGGCCGCCGCGGCCGGCGCCGACTCTTGATCCCCGCCCGGGACCGGGCATACGATACCGCAAAGTGCACAAGATAAGATAAGGAGTGTATGGATTATGGATTCTATTGAAAGCTATCTGCGCAAGCTGATCGTCGCCTCCGTGGGCGCGGCCGACCTCGGCTGCGAAAAGCTCGGCAAGCTGCTCGACGAGTGCGTCGCACGCGGCGAAGTGACCGTGGAGAAGGGGCGCGTGCTCAACGAGGAGCTCAAGCGCACCTGCAAGCAGGCCGCCGCCAAGGACGCGGACGAAAAGCCCGCCGTGGACGTGGACGCCATGAGCGCCGACGAGCGCGAGGCGCTGCTGCAAAAGCTGCTGGCCAAGAAGGAAGCAGACTGATGGCCGGCCCCGCCGCGCAGCTCGACGAGGCCAAGCGCTTCGCCGAGATCGTCGCCATACTGCAAAAGCATCACCTCGTTCAGGGGCTGACGCCGGAGAAGGTGCGCGATATTTTCGTGGACCTCGGGCCGACGTTTGTCAAATTCGGACAAATTTTGTCCATGCGTTCGGACATTCTGCCCAAAGAATACTGCCTCGCGCTCGAGACGCTGCGCACGGACGTGACGCCCATGCCGCTGGCCGAGGTGGAGGACATCCTCACGCAGGCCTACGCCCGCCCGTGGCAGGAGGTCTTTTCCGACATCGGCATCCGGCCGCTCGGCTCGGCCTCGATCGCGCAGGTGCACGCGGCGACCCTGACCGACGGCCAGCGCGTCGTCGTGAAGGTGCAGCGCCCCGACCTGTATGAGATCATGAGCCGCGACGTGCGCCTGCTCAAGCGCGCCGCCGTGCTGCTCAAGTACACGCCGCTTGCAAGCGCGCTGGACTTTCACGCCGTGCTCGACGAGATCTGGCGCACCGTGCAGGAGGAGCTCGACTTCACGATCGAGGCGGACAACATCGCTGAATTCAAGCGGCTCAACGACGGCGTGGCCTACGCCGACTGCCCGGCCACATACCCGATGTGGTGCACGAAGAACGTGCTCGTCATGCAATACATCGGCGGCCACCAGATCGACGACGCCGCCGGTCTGCGCGCCGACGGCTACGACCTCAACGAGATCGCCGTCAAGCTCGTGCACAACTATATCCGCCAGATCACGGTCTACCGCTTCTTCCACGCCGATCCGCACCCCGGCAACATCCGCGTGCAGGACGGGAAGATCGTCTGGCTCGACCTCGGTATGATGGGGCGCATCAGCCCGCGCGAGGCGGAGCTGTATCTGGGCATCATCCGCACGATCTATGAGCAGGACGTGCCCGCACTCACGGACACGCTGCTCTCGCTCGGCCAATATACGCGCATGCCCGACCGGCAGGCGCTCGCCGAGCGCATCGGCATCTTCCTGCACAAGTACGAGGCCATGCCGATGGCCGACATGGACATGGGCGTGCTGGTGGACGAGTTCGTGCAGATCCTCAACGAATACGGCGTGTCCGTGCCCGGCTCGCTGACGATGCTCGGGCGCAGCCTGCTCGTCATTCAGGGTATGCTCACGAGCGTGTCGCCGGACGCGAACGTCATCGAGATCGTGGCGGAGTATGTCAAAAACACCGCCCTGAGCCGCGAGCACATTGAAAAGAAGGTCAAAACGCTTGCGCAGCAGCTCGTCCGCTCCGGCGAGAAGCTCACGGTGCTGCCGGCGCAGCTGTCGGAGTTTTTCGGCAAGGCCAACGCCGGGCAGCTGACCGTGAACGTGAAAAAGTCGTGGTCGGATGCGGCGCGCGCCGCGCACTCGAAGCTGCTGGGCCGGCTCATCTTCGCGCTGCTGGACTGCTCGCTGCTGTTTTGCGCGGCCATCACGTGTCTCGCCCCGCTGCCGCGGGTGCTGGGGCTGCCGTGGCCGGCGCTGGTGTTTTTCGCCGCCGCCATCGCCATGACGCTCGCGCTCTTTGACCGCCGCCGCTGGACGGTATAACTGCCGCAACATGTGCGCAAAGCCGCCCGGAGGGCACAGCCTTTCGGGCGGTTTTGAATGAAAGTGCAATTTCGCCAGAGAGAACGAACATGAACGAAAAAACAGAAGCGGCCATGTGTATTGACGAGATCGAGGCCGCCGTCTACACGCAGCTCAGGCCGCTCGGCTTCCGGAAATACGGGCGGACACTGCACCGCTTTGTTTCCGGCGACCTGTCGCAGATCATCCACTTCCAGTGCGGTTTGCCGTCCGTGGGCCCCGCACAGCAAATGTGGGTCAATCTCGGCATCCGCATACCGGAATGCGACGAGCGCACCTTTTCCCCGTCGCCGCTGAAGCGGTATTACCACGAATACAATTGCACCCTGCGCTCCCGCCTCGGGAGCATTGACGGCAGGCAGGAGCTGTGCTTTGACCTGCGAGAGCAGCCGTCCCAGCTCTTGAAGCAGATCTTGCCCGATGTGCTGACAAAGGTGCTGCCTGTCTATGACGTGCTGTCCTCCCGGGAGGCGATCCTCGCACACCGGCGTGACTATCCGCACTTCGATGTGATGGGCCGACAGCTGATCCTGCTCGACGAAGTAATGATCTGCGGCCATCTGGGCGACTTGGAAAAAGCACAGGCGCTGTTCGCCCAATACTATATGAACGCTGTGCGTGCATACCAGCACGACAAAGTCCATGGCAAGCAGGTTTATTTGCAAAAAGGGGAGCGGGTGGTCTGCCGCGGGCAGAACATCACGGCCGACAAATCCGGATATTTCACCATCCGCGGCGCGGATGACGGCCACGTCCGCTATCTGGCCGGGCTAGCCGAAAGACTTGGCCTTTCGCTCCCGGATATTGCGCCATAAACAGGAATGACCGCCCCGTCCGGGGCGGTCGTTCTTTTAAATATCTCCGCTGCGGCGCAGATGCTCCAGAAACGCCGTGCAGCCGCGCACGATGTCGGCATACGCCGCGCCGAAATCATCGGTATACCACGGGTCGGCGATGCCGCGCTGCTCCCCCGCGAACGACAGCAGCGGACGGATCTTGCCGTCCGGGTCGTGCGGGAGGATGCGCCGGAGGTTGCGCGCGTTGTTCTCGTCCATCGTCAGCAGCCAGTCATAGGCATCGTAGTCGCGCGGCGTGACCTGCACGGCGGCGCGGTGACCGACGGGGACGCCGTGCGCGCGCAGCTCGGCGCGTGCGGGCGGGTAGACGTCGTTGCCGATCTCCTCGCGGCTGGTCGCCGCCGAGGCGATGTAAAACCGCTCCGCCAGCCCCTGCCGCTGCACCATATCCTTAAAAATATACTCCGCCATCGGGCTGCGGCAGATGTTGCCGTGGCAGATAAAAAGCACGTTGATTATCAAAACATTCGTTCCTTTCCGTCCGGATGCGCCATGATAGCACGGCGCGGGGCAAATGTCCAGTCCCCTGCAAAAAGCGGCTTGACTTTCCGGGGCACGATGCTATAATGAGCTCGGTTTCAGACCGAATACACCGCAAGTGAGGTGAGAACATGGACAGCTGCAGTCAGGGTCACAGTAGGGGCAGAGTGCTCCGGTGCACAGGCGATCATCAGGCGCTGTTCGTGTTCTGACAGGGCCTCGCTGCGCGACCGGACCCGCTGTCCTTCCCGAGCTGCATACCCAAGGGGTAAAGAGGGAATGAGACGGCGGTTTTTTCATGCCCGTTTTCCTCTGACCCCGGAAGCTTTTGCACAAAGGAGGAAGACGATATGTCCGAAAAGAACAACACCCCGCCGGAGATCACCCCCGGCGACCGCCACCCGGACTACAAGGGCGAGATCGCGGCGCTGCTGCGCGGCAACCTTGCGCCCGGGCAGCTGAGAAACAGGCTCGAGGATTACCACGAGCGCGACATCGCCGAGGCGCTCGAGCTGCTGCGCCGGGACGAGCGCTGCCGGCTCTATGCCCTGCTCGACGCGCCGACGCTGGCCGGCGTGCTCGAATACACCGAGGACGATATGCCCACCTATCTCGAGGAGCTGGGCATCCGCAAAAAGCTCGAGATCCTGCCGCTGCTCGACCCGTCGGCTGCGGTGGACTACCTCAAGGGGCTCGAACGCGCGCAGCGCAGTGCGCTCATCGACCTCATGGAGGACGATGTCCGGCGCGACCTGTCGTTTCTGAGCTCGTTCGACGAGGACGAGATCGGCAGCCGCATGACCACGGACTTTGTCAGCATCCGCGCCGACATGACCGTGCGCCAGGCGATGAAGGAGCTGATCCGGCAGGCCGCCGACACCGACAACATCTCCACGCTCTACGCCGTGGACGCGACCGGCGTGCTCGTCGGCGCGATCGACCTCAAGGAGCTGATCATCGCGCGCGAAACCACCGCACTCGACGACATTCTCATGACGTCCTACCCCTATGTCTACGCGGACGAGCTGGTCGAGGACTGCGTCGAGCGCATCCGCGCCTATTCCGAGGACTCCATCCCCGTGCTCAACGCCGACAATCGCCTGTGCGGTGCGCTCACCGCGCAGGTCGTGGCGGAGCTCGTGGCCGATGAGCTCGGCGACGACTATGCAAAGCTCGGCGGTCTGACCGCCGGAGAAGATCTCGAGGAGCCGCTGCGCCGCAGCGTGGCCAAGCGTCTGCCGTGGCTGGTGATCCTGCTGGGGCTGGGGCTCGTGGTCTCGAGCGTGGTGGGGCTGTTTGAGCGCGTCGTCACGCACCTGACCGTCATCATCTGCTTCCAGTCGCTCGTGCTGGACATGGCTGGCAACGTCGGCACGCAGTCGCTGGCCGTGACCATCCGCGTGCTGATGGACGAGGACGTCAGCCCCCGGCAGAAGCTCGCGCTGGTGGGCAAGGAGGCGCGCGTCGGGCTTATGAACGGTCTGCTGCTGGGGCTGCTGTCCTTCGGCGCGATCGGCCTGTATCTGATGGCGGCGAAAGGCGCGGCCGCGGCCTTCGCCTTCTCGGTGTCGTTTTGCACCGGTACGGCGCTGCTGGTGTCCATGCTGCTCTCGAGCATCATCGGCACGACCGTGCCCATCCTCTTCAAGCGGCTCGGCGTCGACCCCGCCGTGGCCTCCGGCCCGCTGATCACGACGGTCAACGACCTTGTTGCCGTGACCGCGTACTACGGGCTGGCGTGGCTGCTGCTGATCGAGGTGCTGCACTTTTAAGAAAAACAGCGAAGCACGACTTGTCAGGCGCCTCGCAGAGTTTCGCCGCCGCGGCGGCGAAAGAAAGTCCAATCATTTTCTCCGGCGACATGTGCGGCGGAGAAAATACTTCTCGGCCTGCAAACGTGCGCACCGTCCGCCAACGGCGGACAGTGCGTGCGCTGCAGTCAGGCCGCAAACCCATTTGTCAAAAAGTAATACTTTTTGACAGGCTGAAAAACAGCGAAGCACGATCGTGCTTCGCTGTTTTTGTTGGCGTTGAATCGTTAAATTTTGTGCTCCTGCTTTGCGCTCTGCGCGCCGCGCGCCTTCGGCGGATACAGCTGCCGGCGCAGCGCGCGCGGCAGCACCCAGCGGTCAAACAGGGCGAGCACACCCGGCAGAAACAGCAGGATGAGCAAAATGGCCGCGAACGCGCCGATGGAGATCGTGCGGCAGATCTGCTCGACGGCGAGGTTGCCGAAAAAGCGCCCGTCGACCGCCGTGACCAGCACGAGGATCGAGCCGGAGGTCAGCACCGTGTGGATGCTGCCGCGGTAGGCCGCGATGAGCGCATCGCGCACGGACATACTCGCGCGCATCTCGCGGTAATAGCTCGTGTAGAGGATGCCGTAGTCGATCGTCGCACCCATGAGGATACACTCGACGATCAGCAGCGCGAGGTAATAGATCTCCAGCCCCTGCAGGCCGACGACCATGACCGTGATGTACACGCCGCACTGCACCAGCAGCACCAGCAGCGCCGGAATGATCAGCGAGCGGAACGTGAACACGACGACGAGGAAGATCGACACCGCCGTCAGCATCGTGATGAGCAGCAACTCACTGTGGAAGCTGTTTTCCATCTCATAGCCCATGGCGCTGTTGCCGATGAGGTAATGATCCCCGGTCGTGACGGCGTCGAGGTCGCGCATGAGCCCGGAGATGAACGCGCTCGTCTCGGTCGATTCGACCGGCAGCGTCGTCGTGAGCACGAGCCGGGAGTAATTGCTGCCGCGCAGCTGCGCGACCGCATCGGTGAGCATCGTCTGCGCGCCGGTGATCTGTGCGCGCATATCGTCGGTCAGGAAGGAGGCAAAGCGCGCGTCGGTGAGAAACTGATTCTGCAGGTAGTCAAACAGCTCCTGCATGGACATCGTCCAGTCGGCCTCGCCGCGGTTGACGCTCGCATAGTAGAGAAACAGCAGCTCCATCGTGCCGCGGTCCATCTGGCTCGAGAGGCCGCCGAAGAGGTTTGCCAGCCCCGCCGCCGTGTACGCCTGCCCGGAGGCGACGGCGTTGATGACCGTGCGCGCCGACTGCAGCTGGCTGGTGTCCACGCCGCTGAGCTGGGAGGCAAAGCGCGCGTCCGGCAGCACCTCCTGGCAGAGGAAGTTCACAAACTGCTGCACCGACAGCGTCCAGCCGCTCGTGTCGCCGTGGCGGCTGTTGTAGAGCATATACAGCTGCTGCATCTGCCCGGCGTCCATGCCGAGGACGCTCGCAAGCTGCGGCGCCGTGTACTGCGTGCCGTAAACGGAGCCGTTGATGATCCAGCTCAGCTGCGTGATCTGCTGCTCCTGCGCCTCATCGAGCAGACTGCCGCATTCGACGAGGAAGTTTACCATGTTCTGCATCGACACCTCCCACTGGCCGCCTGAGAACAGGTCGCCCCTGGACGCGTGGTAGGCAATGAAGAGCGCGTTGACGGTCGACTCGTCCATGCCGAGCAGCGCGGCGATGCCGGCGGTGCCGCGCGGCGTGGTCATGGCGGTGACATCCGTGAACGTCTGCAGCTGAGATGCCTGTGCGCGCGCCGCGTCATCCATCATGCCCGCCATGGTCGGGTCGGTGAGCACCTCGTTGTTGAGGAAGCTCGAAAACGCCGGGATCGTCATCGTGCCGCTGCCGTCCGCGCCGCCGTGCTGCATGTAGTAATAGAGCAGCAGCTGCTTTGCGTCCGCTGCGTCCATGCCGAGGAACTCCGCCAGCGACTCCGCCGAGCGCTGCTGCGTGAGCGCCGCGGGATCGGAGAACTTCAGCAGCGTCTGGAGGTTTGCCGTCAGGCTCTCGTCGATGTACGGCGCGAAGCTGGCGTTGTTGGCGACATTTTGCGACAGGAAGCGCAGAAACTGCGCCGCCGTCATGGTCACGCTCTGCCCGCCGCCGTGCACGTCGTAGTAGATCATGCCGAGCATATCGGCGCTGACCGGGATGCCGGCCTCGAGCGCGCCGATGGCGTTGGCCATCTGCTCGGCGGTGCACTGGCGGCCGAGCGTGGTGGAATAGGACATGGCGCTCTTGACGTTCGGGTCGTCCTCGAGCCGGTCGGCCAGCTGCGCCACGGCATCCTCATCCTGATTGCTGTACAGCACCACGATCGGGTTATCCGCCGGGAACACCTCGGCCACGGGGTCGGGGTCGGTGAGCGTGTAGGAGATCTGCGTCGACAGCTGCAGGATATACGCTCCGGCAAACAGCAGCACGAATGCCGCCGCGATCACGCCGCGCCAGCGGTAGCTGAAGCGCCCGAGCCCTGCGAGCACGCTCTTGCGCTCACGCTTGGGTGCGCGCGGCTTTTTCATCGTCTTGCGGACGACCTTATCCGCCCACAGGATCAGCCCCGGCAGCACCGTGAACACGCACAGCAGGCTGAACAGCACGCCCTTGGCCAGCACGATGCCGAGATCGAAGCCGATCTTAAAGCGCATGAACACCAGCATCAGCAGTCCAACGATCGTCGTGACGGAGCTGCCGGTGATCGAGCCGAAGGCCGCCGTGAGCGCGCGCGTCATGGCGCTCTCGCGGTCGTCGCCCTTGGCCAGCTCCTGCCGGTAGCGGTTCATGAGGATGATGGAGTAGTCCATCGAGAGCGCGAGCTGCAAAATGGCCGAGATACTCGCCGTGACGTCCGACGTCTCGCCAAGGATGATATTCGTGCCCTGATTGAGCAGCACCGCCACGCCGATCGTCAGCAGAAACAGCACCGGCTCAAAATATGACGGGCAGGCGATGAGCAGGATCGTCGTCACAAGCACGATCGAGAGGATGAACACGATCGGCGGGATGCTCGGCGTCGAGGTATCGTCGCTGCGCACGGCCACATCATAGCCGGCAAAGCGCTCGGCCACGTCGCGCTCGATCTGCGCCTCCTCGTCGGAATTGTAGTCATAGAGCGTCGAGAGCTTGTAGAGCGTGGCATCATCGCGGTTATAATCGCTGCTGTCCGGCTCGTAGGCGACGCTCTGCACGTTCGGGATCTCGGCGAGCTGCTCGCGGATGGCGAGCTTTTCGCGCGCATCCAGCCCGCGGAACATGACGCGGATGGTATACGTCTGCACAGCGTCCGGGAACGCCTCGTTCATGTGATCCATGCCGATCTTCATCTGCGAGCTGTCCGGCAGATACTTGGTCATGTCCGTGTTGACGCCGACAAACGGCATCAGCGCCGCACACACGACCGCCAGGATGAGCATGACAACAAGCAGGAGCTTGCGTTTTTTGACGATGAAAGCTGCGATCTTCTGCATGGCCTGAGAAACTCCTTTCGCGCGCCGGCAGGTAGTCAAAAAGCTAAAAGTCAATGGTTAGAGTCAATTGAATATTATAGCACAACGGCGAAAAATGTGTTATGCTTATTTAAAACATTTTTAAATAAATATATCAAGGAGGCTATCCGATGAAAGACGATTTTCTGACCATGATCCGTACCCGGCGCAGCATCCGCGCCTACAAACCGGACGCCGTGCCCGCGGACGTGCTCGCGCGCGTGCTCGAGGCCGGAACGTATGCCCCGTCCGCCATGGGCGAGCAGTCGGCGACGATCGTCGCCGCGACCTCTGCCGAGGCGCGTGCGCGGCTCACGAAGCTCAACGCCGCCGTAGAAAAACGCACCGGCCGGTTTTCTGTTTAAACCGGCCGGTGCGTTTCTATATATTCCGGGTCGCCGCGCCGTCACGATGCGGCCGCACTCTTTTCCGGCGCCGTGAGCGAGTGCCAACCTTCAAGCGTCAGCTTTTCCCCGCCGGCCACCAGATAATCTCCGGCAGAGAATCCATTCACGTAGATATACGCATAACCGGGAACGTCCGGCAGATAGACATCCGCATTGACCGGCTCGCCGGATGCACGAAACAAGCGGATATCCTCCAGCGCCTCCGGCGGGAACTTCTCGCAATAAATATAAAAGTCCTGCGTGCCCCTGGCCTGATATACCTCTGCCCGCAGAAATGAACTAGACGTGATCGGCGTGCGCACGATCCCCTGCTTCGTCCAACGGGTCGAGAGTAGATAGCCCGCGGCTGTTTTCGGCAGGATGCAGTCGCTGTCCGCGCCATTTTCGTTCTTATACAGCACGAAGCAGGAGTCCTCACCATAGAGAATGTGCTCAATTTTCCCCATGTGCTGATATGCAAACGCGCGCTCCGGCGTCCGGAAGTGCAAAAAGAGATTTTCAACCGGGAGCACAGCGGAAAGCGAAGCGAGCAGCAAGAAGAAAAGCACGCACAACGCGCAGCAAAGCCGCTTTCGCCTGCAGGCCGATGCGCGGATCCCGTGCACGCCCACCGCCGACGGGAGCAGCCACAGGATAAGGCGCGTGATATGAAAGATCATGTGGGCGCTCCTTTCTGCCAAACCGGCCGAAAAACCGGAGATTTGCCCACAGTATACCACACGCGCGCGATTTGTGATATACTGTCCGTAACAAATCCGAACGGAGGTCATCGTATGGCAAACGATTTTCTGACCCTGATCCGTACCCGGCGCAGCATCCGCGCCTACAAACCGGATGCCGTGCCCGCAGACGTGCTCGCGCGTGTGCTCGAGGCCGGCACCTATGCCCCGTCCGCCATGGGCGCGCAGTCGGCGACGATCGTCTCCGTGGAGACAAAGGCTTACCGCGACCGGCTCACGAAGCTCAACGCCGCCGTGATCGGCAAGGACGTCGACCCCTACTACGGCGCGCCGGTGATCGTGGTCGTGCTCGGCGACGGCGGGAAGGCAAACTACATGGCCGACGGCAGCTGCGTGCTCGAAAACCTCATGCTGGCCGCGCACGCCGAGGGGCTCGGCTCCGTATGGGTCAACCGCGAGCGCGAGATCTTTGACAGTCCGGACGGCAAGGCGCTGCTGCGCGACTGGGGTCTGCCGGAGACGCTGCGCGGCGTCGGCGCGATCGCGCTCGGCTACGCCGCCGGTCCCGCACCCGAGGCCGCCCCGCGCAAGGAAAACTACATCGTGCACGTCTGAGCATTGGCGCAAGCGGTTCATTGATAATCTGCCATTAAAGGTATTTCTTTTCGATAACGGTCGAGCATTTCCGGC
>OGYW01001108.1_pt1 | contig 24534 bp, 23 predicted proteins | sample 1576621 | NCBI WGS metagenome assembly OGYW01 (sample SAMEA3541528, study PRJEB24748) | human gut metagenome | biome: human gut; feature: human-associated habitat; material: faeces | place: China | collected 2012 | reverse complement strand
TATTAGTTGCAATCGTGCCATAGCTTTTCACTATGGAACGTTTCGCACCACCCTTAGGATCGGTCAAAATAAAAGAGCAGTTGTCAGGCATCTGCATGAGATTTGGTTTTACCTCATAAAATGTTTTGCCTGCACCTGCTCCACCAATGATTAGTACATTGTTATTTAATTTTGTCTTTCTCGTATCAAGGCTCATCCTCACATTCTGGCTTAAGATTCTATTCCTGTTGCCATTTTTTTCTTCCAGAAATTTGTTAACCTGTCTGACATCTGCATATCTGGCAGTACCATATTCTTTCCCCGGCATATATTTTCTTCTGGAAGTGTAATACATCAATACCAGCGTAATAAACGTAACCTCTGCCACGATAACAGCCCTTATCGTAGAAATCCCTTTATAATAATTTTGAAACGGATGTGATGTCACTTCTGAAAATCTTTCAAGAAATACATTGATGTTCATTCCCTTACTCCATGCACCACAGACCAGATATCCTAAAAAGCCTGCCATTACTGCCCCAATAATAAGCATTGAAATAAACGGTTTTTTCTTTCCATTCTCCATCACCATCACCTGACTTTCTTTGCAGCATTTTTTTCTTTTACCTGCTTCTCTTTTATCTGTTTCTTTTTCTCTTCCTTCATTGCCTTTGCAATCTGAGCATTCTGTATTCTGGAAACAAGATTATCGAGAGATATTACTTCTACTCTTTTATCATTCTTATCATAAATCAGATAGTCTGCATCTTTTTTCAGATAAGTCCGATACGACTTTCCATCATCTAATAAATTTTCTTTATCAAGATAAATAAATCTGTCTTCTTTGTCGCCTAATGAAACCTTAATTATTTTTTCATCTTCTCCGGTAACAATTGCTTTATCCAAAGTAACACGCTCCACATTACCGGTCTTTAGCATTGTTTCTTTTTTCACCCGGTCTGCCATCTTCTGATAATGTCTGATTCTTTCATGAAACTGTTCCTTGTCCATAACTGCCTCATAAGTTCCATCCTCTCTGATTGCTAATGCCCCCATAGAAGACAGTTCTGCCAGCACATCATCCACTCTCGTATCACTGATACCAAAATGCTCCTTCATTTCTGACTTATGAAATTCCTTCTTTCCGATTGCAAAATCCGCAGCCTTTTCCAAAAGATTATCAATCTGTTTGTTTGCTTCTTTTTCTTCTTCCGTTTTGGGTTTGGTACTTCTTTGCTTATCAAAGAAATTGACCAGTTTATTAAAACCTGTCTTATCTCTATTCTGCATATATTCTTCAATCGACGTAAGACTGCCTTTTCCCAATTTCTCCAAAATCAGATTAACTCTTGGAACTGCTTCTGAATGTACCAGAATTTCAAACATTCCATCCGCTCTGTTAAGATCCGGCAATGTCGAATACAAAACTCCATATTTCTTAAGCAGCCTTTTTTCCTCTGCCCTTTGTGAATCATCCAGTTTTACAACCTGTAGATCCCCACCTTTTAGCAGAAGTTTTTTCATGGATGTCTGCCCCTTTAATTTTTCATGGTCAATCATTCCAAAAATAAAAGTAGCGACATCAAGCATTGCACCTACTCCGCCACTTCCTACTCTCATTGCAACTTCAATCCCATCATAAGCTACCCTTACAATCTGGACTGCTTCTGTTATTTCTTCACTCATGCAATTCCTCCTTTAACCTGGCAGTGCATTTTCCAAAACTGCAATCTCAATAATCTTTTCCATTCTTTCAGCTTCCGCATTACTATTAATTAACTTGACTAACTGCTGCTCCTTCAAACCTTTTGATATTGCAATTTTTATCTGTTCTAACTGCTCTTTTTTTAGTTCCTTATCAATAACCTTTGATACCAGATCCCTGTTTGAGCGGAACGACATCATGATTTTTCTGATAATTGTTTTTGCAGTTCCCATCTTTGGTGTTTCCTTCTCCGTTGTAATATAATCAACGCCTGATACTCCCTGTACCGGAATCTGATAAACAATTTTTATGTTTTCATTTTCTGCCCTTTTCAATTTGTTCTCTTCCTCCCTTGATTTTGTCTGATGCCCTGATTCTTCTTTCTGCCTCTTTTCATCCAGCTTTTTTTGTGCTCTTAAAGATTCAATTTCTTTATCTCTTCTTGATATTTCCTCTTCAAGTTCTGATACAGCATCACTGTTCTGCTTCATCCTCGTTCTGATTGCCTTTGAATAAACTCTTATCTGAGCAATTGTCATCTTACTGTTTAAGTACCCTTGAATTTCTTCTTTTGTTAATCCATTCTCACAGTCTTCTTTTACAATCGCAGACATCTCTTTACTAAGCTTCATTGATGAAAAATAACTGTATGATGCCGGTGTCATTTCATTATAGTCTCCCAAACATATCACCTGCCTTTCCTATCTCTTTCAATAATTTTTTCTTTTTCCATAACCGTCTGTCTTTCCTTATCCTTCTCACTGATAAGATCCTCCCTGATTTTCTCTCCGATATGAATTTGTCTTTTTAACTGTTTCTCCATTTTTACAGCATCCGATATCTTTTCCTTGTAATAGTCTCTAAGCCTCTTTGCTTCCTCATAGGAATATCCGTTTTCATTAAGAACCTGCATATTTTCTTCCCATTTCTCATGTTCAGATATAAAACTGTCATCTCCATCTAAGAAACTCATCTCACAAATTTCAATCTGCTCCAACGCCGATACTGTTTTGAATATCTCTTCAAAACATTTTCTCTCCCTGCTCATCTTACGTTTTTCCTTTGTGACTTCTGCAACGTTATGCTTTATCGTTCCAATGACATTCTCCACATCTGATACATCATGAATTTTATTTCTGGATATGAAAAAATACTCTTCCTGTAATCTGTGCATTTTCCGAATGTCATCCTTGTACTTGTAATACTGACTGTATGGCCGCTTCTTGATTTTTCCCAACCGGTAAAGCCTCGCAAGGTATTTCTTCTGTAATCCTGTAAGTTTCGCCCTGCGGATACGCTTATAACTTCTTGTTACAATCCTTGGAGACATTTTGACTTCTTTCTGATATGTTCTTAAATTCTCACTTAGAATTCTTTCGTTGATCCGATCAAGCGTATATTCCTCTCCCAGCGTTTTACTTCTGCGAAATTTCTTCATCCCCTGTGGCTTCACCGCCAGATATTTTCCAAGTTTTATTTCATATCCCTTCTCTGATAACATATCAAGAAACATATCAAAGTTCGTTGCCTGAATAATACATGCATCAAAATCTCTTCGAATCATGCTATTCCATACAAACGGACCATCTTTCTTAACGCTCCATTCATCCTTTGTACTCTGCCTGCTTTCTTCAATATTAAGTATTTCAAGTCCATACTTTTCACACAGTTTATTGACTAAAGGCTGGATTTCTCTTTCCCAGTCTCCTCTCTCATACCGATACTTTTTACCATCATGAAACTTAATAGAATTCCATATGATATGACCATGCATATGATTTGTATTGTTATGCACAACATAAACTGCTTCATAATTATCTTTCAGATAAGCATTTGCAAACTCCTCTATAACAGAAAAGGCAGTATTCTCATCTATCTCTCCCTCATTAAAGGAAATGATTAAATGATATCCCTGCCTTCCCCATTCTTTTGAATATCTTCTTTTCGTTTCTCTTATCTGCTCATAGACGAAATCTTTCTGACAATTCAATGTACCCACTAAAGTTCCATCCATTGTTTTTCTCGGATTTGTAATATAATCAATCGCCACATTTAAATGTCTTCCGGGATATGATTTACTGCTTTCTTTCATATGAAGAATTTTACTGATTGCCATATAAATCAATCACCTCTCTTAATTTAAAATTGATGCTTTTGACATACGCAAACAATCTTCTCTTGTCCTCATAGGTATAAATCCCTGTATTACAGTTTCTGGCAATCTGATTAATGTTTGTACCTATATGATTGATTTCATTGATTAATTTTTTAAAAACTTTAATCACATCCGGGTGCTCTTTCGGCTTATTCTTTGCCAGATAACGGACATACTGTGAAAAATTCATCCCTTTTTCTTTAGCATCGGACTCAATTCTTTTTATCTCGGCCTCTGACAGACGTATTTCCTTTCTCATGGTTCGTATTTTTGCCATATTCCACCTTCTTTCTTAACCGTTTTTGCTTAGATAAGCCTCCCTGTTTAACTGTCATAAGTACAGTTTTCCAATCGCTTCAAAATAACCTCAAAGGTAATTGCGAGATACTCGTTTTGTACGTACAAAACAATGATTCTCGTTAGGGAGTGCCCTAAAACCCCAATATTTGCCGGAATGTTATGACTTTCCGACATACTCTTTGCCATTCTGTTATGACTTTCCATAACATTTCATAATGGATTCCATAACACTTTAATTTTTAGTGTTATGACTTTCCAACATACTTTTACTCATTTTGTTATAACTTTCAGGCACACTTCATAACGGGTTCCATAACACTCTTACTTTTGTTGTTATGACTTTCCAACATACTTTCTCTCGTTTTGTTATAACTTTCCGACACACTTCATAATGGGTTTCATAACACTTTAGCATTTTCACTATGCTCCTGTACTCCCAAAAGCTCCCTGTCCTCTTTCCTGTCCCAAATCTGGGACAAAATCTGCAATTACAACCGGAAGAATAACCAGCTGGCCAATCCTTGTTCCATCATCCAGCCATTTCCCCTTTGCTGTATTGTTTGTCACAATGGCATGAATCTCTCCCTTATATCCGGAATCAACCGGTGGAAGTTCACACACAATTCCTTCCCTGCTAAGACTGCTTCTTGGAAAAATAAAGGCTGCGTATCCATCCGGTATCTCCAGACCAAATCCCAAAGGAATTGTGATTGTATCATTTGGTAGAAGTCTTAATGTTTTTGCTCCATCTTTTACATGGATGTAGACATCTGCCCCGGCATCATTATAATGATTTCTGATTGGCAGCTTTTCATATCCATAATCAATAACCTTAATCTTCATTGTCTGCCTCCTTTCATAAAAGCGGAAAGTCTTCCTTTATGATTTCTTCCGGTGTCATATCCTTTCTTATCGGATATTTGCATGACATCTTTTTTTCCTGACACTTTCCTTTCATGCAGAAAGGTCCCGCATCTTTGAAAAATGTCTGATTCAGTGCATAAAGACACTGCCATATCTTTAACATGACAAATCTTGTTTCCACCGTATTTCTTTTACAGGTTCTTTGACCAATCATGTGCTTCCACTGATAGGGTGTTGCTGACACAAGCAGAACATTTCTAAGTGCCTGTGGTGCCATATATCCTGCCACATCATGATTATTTACTTCTCTTGTTACTTTCTGATACTTTTCCATTTCTTCCATGCAATCCGAAAGATATTTCCTTACTGCCTCCTCTCCCTGCTCCAAAATTTCATAGGGAATAAGAAAACCTGCATTATCCGAATAATCGGAATATTGCAGGCTTGCTGAAATGAACTTTACTTCATTCTGATGTCTTGTAATCTGTGCAAGAAATCTTCTGCTTGCTCCTACGATTACAACGTTAATAACTCCAAGTTTTTGGATGGTCGGATGAGGGAGGCTGACAAGACTTTCCACTAATTCTGCTCCATAACTTTTTTCATAGAGTTTCAGAAAATCTTCCATGTTTTTTATTTGATGTCCTCTCTGGGTTAATCTTGCTGCACACACCATCATCTTCTCACTATCGAAAACACTGTCGGGATTTAGAATCTTTACTTCAATTTTTTTCATCTGACTCCTCCTCTATTAAAGCACGAAGAAGTAACAGATAATTGATAGCATCCGTTATCTTCTCATTCCATTGTTCCACAGGATACTTTTTATCACTGCTGCACATATCATAAATGGATATGATATGCTTATTGAGATATCCTGTAAGTACCTGCTTAGGAGTCATATTCAATATCACGGCACCACGCTTAAAACTTCTAAATCGGTCTGATGTTTCACAATCATACTCAATGCCCTTTTTAATAAGTGTATTCTTACATCTGTTCATCTGCTCTACTACAATTTCCTGAAATTCATTCTGATTCATTCTCCGTGTCATCTCTTTCCTTTATTATATTTTTCTACTCATCTGCTTCCTTTTTTTTGTTTTTCTTCACATCTTCTGCACAACTTACAAGCCTTTAAATAATCATTGTAGTCTTTAAATTTTTCTCTCGGTGGGAAGTCAATCACCTCATAACCTAACAATCTGTATTTATTTACAATCTTTTTTGCTGCTTCCCTGCCTGGTTCATCATTGTCAAGACACACTCTTATTTTTCTGATATTCGGATGTTCCTTTAAAACGGTATTTAGCGGTTCATCCGATAACATCCCTAATGCAACCAGATTAATGTCGAAACTACTGTATAAATCAACATAGCTTAACAGATCAATGGCTCCCTCAAATACAGCAATCTCATCACTACCGGTTATGATATTAAATCCATAACTTTTATCAGAACCTGCAACATCACATTTAAATGTTTTTTCTCCGCCATCAAAGACACCACGCCTTGAAGCAAACCGTGGTACACCTTCTTTGTCCACACCAAGAAATACGATGTTATGATAATTTTTTTCTTCATAAATTAAGTCCATCTCAATGAGCTGTCTTATAATTTCTTCATCAATCATTCGCTCCTCAGTAAGATATCTCCAGATATAAGAACAGCCATCTGCTCTATCCGGTAGAACAAATGGCTTTCTAATCTTTTTCTCTGAAACACTTATGTGTCTGATATTCTGTTTTTGATATGGAATGTCATATCTTCTATACCCTGCAAAATCAAGAAGCCATAACACTGCTTCCCTGATACTCATTCCCTGAAATACTCTCAAGAAATCTATCTGACTCCCTCCATTGACTCCGGCTTCATCTTTCCTTGACCAACGAAACCAGGTACGCCGGTTATAGATTCTCATGGAATCCATTTCCTTAAGCGTATGATAACTGCCGACACGTTTTACCGTATAGCCAAGACTGGCTGCGACATCACACAGGTCAATCTCTTTTGCTATCAAAAGTTCTTCTTCCGTAAAATAATCCATCATCGGCTCCTTTCCGGTTCTTCTATATCTTCAGCAACCCTTTTTTCAAACTCAATGTCCTTATAATTTGTCGTGTACCTGTTACATGGCTTTTTTAATACTTCCTTTTCACTGAAACTGAAATAATCCGGACTTCCGGCTCCCACAATGATATGATCAATGAGCGGAATATTCATCGCTGCACACATATCTATCATACGCTCGGTCATCATGGTATCCTGTTTTGATGGAGTAAGATTTCCGGATGGATGATTATGCATGAGCATGATGTTTGAAGCATTAGAGAGAATGGAACATTTCAGTATTTCCCTCGGACTTGCAATCGCTTCATTGATTGCACCGACACTTACCACACTACAATTAATCGGTTTCAGATTTGATGTAAGATTCAATACCATAAGTACCTCTCTGTCCATCTTTCTTAAATAATCCCCCATAACTGCTACTGCCTGTTCCGGACTGTTTAACGGCTGATCATGTAACAGACTTCCATCGTTTACCAGACAGACCGAAACCCTCTTTAGTTCAAATCCTTTGTTAATCTCCATCTTCGTCCTCCACAGTTACATTAATAATAAAATCCCTGTCTTCTCCATTTACAATGTTCACAAGTTCATTCAATGACTTTATTTCTATTTCCTTTTCCATGTCTTCACCTATCTCCTTCGGTCAATTTCCTCATTGTCAAAAGACCTTTCATCTTTCATGTCACAAAGATTCTTATTTGGTACATCCGTTGCAAGAATCACCTCTCTGGCTTTGCTGTCATAAAAATATACTTCATTGGATAATCTCTCACTAATATCCACCTGATCACGATTGACTTCATATACCATATCTGCCAGCATTTCCGGTGTACATATCTTAGGCGATATCGCAATCAGGTCATGAATTGATGAGGGAATAATATAGAAATCTCCACCAAATTTCTGTGAAAAATCATACATCTGGTCTTCGAATAACATTGCGTTCGCTCCAAACATTCCCGGACCATTTGTGAAAACATACATATCAGAACTGTATCTGTCATTTAATACATCTGCTATCCCTCTCTGTAACATTTCTATATCGGGCATATCCATATCGTCTATCATCATGTCCATGTCATCAAATATCATTTCTGATATCAGACCTTCCATATCCCTGATCTTCATAGGAAACTTTTCCCTTGTGTTTTCCATTGCCTTTTCATATAGTTCAGGCTCTGTCATGCTTAACATCTGCACGTTATAATTATTAATAATCGCACTAGCAACTCCGTCTTCATGAATATCCACAATCCATCTGTATATGAGTGACAGATCATTAAACTCTCTGTGTGGAACTTCCTTTAGCATTTCTTTATTCTGTTCTGTATTAACAAGACACACGATAAGATTTGACTTAATTCTGTCGATATCCATTGCACTTTCTCTAATATCAAACGGTACATTCTTTGAGGCATTTACCATGACTTCCGCAGCCTGTTCCATCACTTCAGAAAAATCACCAAATATTAAGTATTTTTCATACATGTCATTTACATAGATTGTAGGTAATATACTCCCGCTAAGACTTTCCCCCTCTCTCCTGACTGTCAGACCGTCTTTTTCCTGATTTACCTTGTTTGATTTCTGTATCATCACTGTTCCATTTCTGTATTCTTCCGGCATGTAATCAAGAAATCTTTCTCTTACCTCTTCTAAAAATTCAAAATATGTCATTCTTTTCCTCCTAAAATTTAAGGGAGACATGAACGGCTCATATCTCCCTGCTATCTGTTTCTATTTACTTTTCTTCCGGTGTTTCCACTAAGGTGGAATCCACCGGCGTATTAAATACATCTTCATCCAGTGTTCCACCTCTTTTCACACATAATAAAAGCCAGAACAAAAATCCTGGCATACTTTCTTATCTTATTTTTCCTGTTCCTCTTTAATACCATTAATCTCAGGATGCATTACAACAACCTTCCTGAATGGCTCAACCTTTTGGGAACACTTAAGAAGTTCAAAGATTCTAATTTCACTCACCCACTTATCATTGTCTGGTGTCTGCTCTCCAATCTTCTGTAAAACATCCTTACACTGCATTTCTTCCAAATCTACATTCATAATTGCTTTCAATGTATCTAAAGATTTATTATTCCCGATTTCAAAAATATACTTTTTGACATTAAATTCCTTTGTAATAAATCTTGCAATATCATCAAGACTCTTGCATCCATTCGGTGGATATTGTTTATAATACTCAAAGGCATCAAAGATCCAGTCTGTGTATATCTTTTCGACATCCTCGGAAACATACTTTCCGGTTACAATGTCCTTTCCAAAAATCGAATAAATGTTATCGCCCCCTTTACGTAAGAAAATCACCTGAAATCAGATGCTTATAAATCTTTTCTATTGAATTTCATTAATTGCTTGAATTGTATATAGAATATTTCATAATCTTTCAGGTTATTTATTGCGTCTGTGATTTAATCCTCTTAATCCTATTTTTCATTTGTTTTTTTACTTTTTATAAGCACATCCATCACATGGTGTATTTTGTAATTTGCCATAAAACAAACTCGAATCAGTTTTGATTTTCCGATTAATTTCAGTTTCTAAGCGCTCCAAAGGATCACCCTTAAATCGTGGTCCTTTCGTAATAATCATTGAATCAATTACATACTCTGGAATATCAATAGCAACTCCCTTATAATTAACCGATTTTCCTAAATCAATTCTTAATCGAAGCTCTTTTTCGTAAGACCATGCATCATCTTTGATATATCCGATTAATGATGGATCATTTATGGACTTAAACAAACTATTTTTTGTACTCCCGCACGAAAGTTCCAAAATGTCTCCATTTTTATTAGAATAAGCTACTCTTGTAACTGATACTGTTGCCTTATTTAATTGTACAAATGTATTTCTATCTGGCTTTTTTGTGTTAATATCTGCACTATATACTTTCTTTATATCTTTTATCCACTTCTTAAATTCTTGTACTGGTATCGCAATCATAACACCATCTTCCCATGGTTGTGCATACATACTCCACATAGCAATGCTTTCTTTTTGTTCAGCCATAAAACTTGAGAAAAAAATATTATCTCTTTTATCAAGACCTTGCTTTAATTCCAATCCATCATTCATATTTTTTGGGCTTCCCAAATACCAAGATTTTTCAGATATAATACTAACAACTGCTCTCAGATTGGTATATTGACATAAAACACTTGTATTATTTAATCTTGCGCTCATATTACTAAGATAACCAATTAATTCATTTGTTGTTTCTATCTTTTTAAAGTCTGTAACAGTTGTGCCTATTTTATAAATAGAAATCTTACTTTCTAATCCATATTTCACATTTCGCGAAGATCCAATTTTAATAATTTCTTTATTTTCAAGAAGAATTCTTAATGCTTTATATACCGAATATTTTGTACGACTTAAAATTTCTGCTATTTCGAGCCCTGATAATGGTTTATCACTTTCTCTTAATAAATCTAAAATTGCATTTACGACTTGACTCATTGTTTCTCCTTATAATTTACTTTCCCCTTTGTTTCTTGAAATGAATGTTATCTAACATAAAAAAATTTATACCTACAATCCAATTCTACCAAACTGAACTTTATCTATTTCTTATTATCTAAATAAAAGTATATCCATCCATATTTTTTCTGAAAATCTAATTCGTTCATTATACTTTCTCCTGTAAATACAATAGACATTGGATTAACTGGAATAGGAAGTGGAATATTACTAACAACTCCTTTAATAATGTTTTTAGTTGTTTGTGGGCGAAAATGCTGTGCCATTTCAATCAAATCTTTCCTAATAATTTCCTCTAAGATTTCTTGGTTTAATTTCTCATCAGAGATAGAATCGCTTAAATCTGTCATTTTTTTTCTAAACTGTAACCAATAATTATGATGTCTTATTTCAATTATTTCATTCCAAGAACATTGAGAAACATCAGGTATTATACATGTAATGATATTACTAAAATTATTATATCCTGCATCTGCAACATTTCCAAATATTCTATTCAAAAACTGTCGTTCAATATCAATTGGCAAATAGGTACATCTTTCTTTAGAATTAAGCAAAGTCCAATATTTAACAGCACTTGTTATTCCTGCACCACCCATTATCACTTCATGCATTGCTTGTCCATGCATATTAGGTGTTAGTATTTCCTTCTTATATTTATCTTGTAATATATCCATTGCAACAATGTATTTATCATCCTCTATTAAAATATCATCTGTAAAGCCAATCTTTGGAAACACTCCTTCAGAAGATATTTGTATTTTCTTAACTTCCTTTAAAACATCATCACCCCACATCTCTTTTTCGGCTACATTTTCAATGACTTTTTCTACTAGTTCATTATTAATTCCCAACAAAAGTTTATCGAACCATAAAGCTGCCAGCTTTCCTTCTTTTTCAAAATTTGCATTATTTGTCAACAAATTTAAATATGACATATATGCTTTCATATTTGTACCTCTATCTTTCTAACCAAACATAATAAAACTTTTTTCAATAAAAATTTATTTTCAAATACCGACAGTCAATTCAAATTTTCCTATATGCCCTCAAATGTAAAAATAGGCATTTATCATTTCGTTAAATACCGATTTTACTTTCTGATTAGTTTTTCAACAAAAAACCGAATTTCCTATGTCTTTAAGAGAAAAACCTCATTACAGCAGTCATGATAAGTGCAATTATAACAACTAATACCGCCGAACCAGCTGCTAAGAGAAATTTTTGATAAGGTCTTTTGCCTTCTTCTCTTGCTTTTTGAATTTCATCCAAACTTTTCCCATCAGTAAAAGCAACTATTTCTTTATAAGTCTGAATATCATATTTTTTCTTATACTTTTCAATTCTAACAGCAAAATACATTCCAATTCCAAACAAACATAAATACAGTGCCATTCCAAACCACTTCAATAACATTACGAGTGGTACTGGCACTATAAGTAAAGCAATAAATAATACAGTAAAAATGGTGCTATCCTTTTGAAACTTTGCATATTCCTGTGTGTCGATTTCTTTCTTCATTCTTTCTAAATCTCCTTTGATTAAATTATCAAGAGATACTCTAAAGACTTCACTCATCAGCACTAAACTTTTAATATCAGGATAATTTTTATCATTTTCCCAATTGGATATAGTTTGTCTTGAAACGAAAATTTTATCAGCTAACTCCTCTTGAGATAAATTTGCTTCTGCTCTATATTTCTTTATCTGCTTACCAAGTTCCATCTTCGTCACCTCCTTCATAACAAATTTTAATCAAAAATGAAAATTTCAACTATCAAAACTCTTTGACAAGGTCCATTTTTGTTCATGTCAAAAGTGTTTGACAAAGCGCAAAATCCCGATTGAACTTTCAATACAGCTTTCCAATAAACTGGAATTTGCCTGTGTAATTCCTTATATTGAAACAACCGATTTTTCCCTATACTACTGTTATTTCTTCAAGAAACACTGGTTCTTTTAACTTTATTCTTTCATAACTTATTTTACTTTGCATTCCTCGTATTTCCGAAAACACATCAGCTAATACTAATTGACCATTTGATGAATTGTTTTCAAATAGATAAGCAAGCATAAAGACTGGAACAGCATGACGGTTTGCTTTATTATCATGATACTGTATCCTTTTATCAACAAAAAGATATAAAGTATCGATGTTTTCTTCCTCTGTAAAGACAATCTGATTGTCAAATAATTCATTTAGTGTATTAATATTTCTCTCTAAATAGGCTTGATGTTTTTCTAATTGATTGTCGTATATTTTTTTAAAGGCATCTTCAATTCTAATATAATTTTCGCGATTCTGGTACACATTTTCCTTCCATTTGCATTCAATAATTAGTAGCTTTTTTCCTATATTATCGTATATTGCAACATCTATATCACTATTAAAGGGCTTTCCCTTAAATGTCTCATTAGGTACCGAATAAACATAATTCGTATTATAAAGAATATTTGAATATTTGTTACAATGATTGACAATATATTCAATTATTGACTGAGAAACTGTCTCATCCTTATTTTCAAAACGTATTCCTTTATAGTAATGACCATTTACAATTGAAAATTGAAAATCGTTCAATACTATCGAACTCGGTATCCAAATAATTTTCTCCTTAAATTTTAATAATGGGAATTCAGTAAAATTTCCACTTATAACGTTAGCATCCATCGAAAAATAATCAATATACCCTAATACAGAATCTCTCGAAAGGCCTACCTGCTTTCCTAATGCTAATATTTTGGGTAAATCATATTGACATATATATTCAATTTTTCCCACCATAGTCGACGAAGCCAACATATATTTCTGCATGCAAAGCCTACTCAAATAATAAAGCAATCCCAAAAAAATGGCTAATTCATCTTTACTACCAATAATTACTTTATTTGTGTTATCATCAATACTTTGAAGCGACGAGGATGATATTTTATTTAAGTCCAACATTACACGTTTCTTGCATAACTCAAAATATTTAATATCTATACGATTTGCCATTCCGCTTAATATATTATAGTAAATATGAATCTTCTGAGGATATATTGTTAACTCCTTCACATTGATTTTATTATGCAAATATTTCTCACATTCAACAAATATTGCCCGTTCTGCCTCAAAATTTAGAGTATCATCCAAACCATAATAATATAATAATTCTTTATTATATTTTTCTGAAATAACGGGAAAATGAAAACTATATTTATTATCACCTTCAGATTTTATCATTACTTTCGAGGCACAATCACGTATTTCCTTTATCTGCTCTCCACGCTTGAATTCATCATATAACTGTAATACATACTCAACAAATGAATATTCTTCAGCCAAACTAGGATTATATACTTTCTTTGAAAATCTAATCTTCCTATCTGACACAAGTTCCTTATGAATATACCAATATATAGCTTCTCGAAGAGGATTAACTAAAATGAGATACTCATTTGCGTCTTCCAAACCAGCAGCCACCGATTCTTCAGATTTCATTTTATAGTTCATTTCTAAAACAGTAAGTGGAAAAAGAATCTCATCACAGAAATCATGATTAAGTAACTGTAATTTTTCGGAAAATACTCTGTCTACATCATTTTGTATAGCCTCTGCTATTTTTTTTCTTAACTCATACTCTTTTTGTCTTTCCATCTCTCCTACCTTTTCTCCTTCAATAATATACTTTATATAAAATTACTTATCCCCATAAAATATGGTTTTATTGCTTTGACAAATTCCGATTTGTTTTAACAATTATATCAAACCTTTTCTACTAATTCTACCTTTCAACAGCAAATACAACAAACCTATAATCATGTCCTCTACTATGATCACAAGTAGAAAGTGTTATCAATTTATCCCCATACTTCGGAGTAATTCCGGTGTCATACAAACTGTACTGCTTTGCCTTATTTATGAACTCATTATAATCTGCTTCATCCTGTGCCATAACAAACTTCCAGTATGAAAACTCATACTTATTTGCACTGATAACAGCAAAGATTTCATACTTACTCTTCACTTCTGTTGTAAAATAAATATTCTTATGCTTCTGATAGAAACTTTCATCCTTATACTGTGTCAATGCTCCAAACATTCTGCCACCATTGATGTTATGACCATAAATAATAAGATTATCACTTTTCTCCAAGTCACAATACGCTGACAGATAAGGAGTACCATGAAAGCTGTAATGCTTATCAATATCATGATTCAGATAAAAGTCAGGATTATCCTTTGTCTGCATCACCGGATAACTGATTGTCGTATCAGGGATTTCAAGATATCCTATCACATCACTGTTTCTTTTCCTAAGCTTACTAAGGATATCCTCATCATCTGCTTTTTTCACCACCTCCTGAATGTCCTCAAACTGCTTTTCTTCCACATAATCCTCTTTCAACAGTTTTACAGCCATTCCGGTTATAAATACCAGAATGGCTGCCACCATTAATGAGACGATTACTTTAAGAACAAATTTCTTATTCTTCATCCTCTCTCTTCTTTCCATGATTAATTCTGATGCATGAGTATGTTGTAAGCACACCTAACATTGCAAGCAATGCAAATATGATTCCATATCTGCCTGCTCCGGTCTGTGGTGTGTCCGGCACTTCCGGAATACGTTCATCCACTGCCTTTACCTTCTGCACCTTTCCTGTATCTTTAACAGTAATCTTTACATCTTTTGCCTTCTTATAATGCTCCGGTGCCTGTTCTTCCACAAACATATATGTCTCACCTACCTTCAAAATGCTGTCAATCATGACTGCCTTATCGCTTGTGGTAAATTCATATACTTTCTTTCCCTTACTGTCTAATACTTTATACTTTGCACCCGGTAACAGCTTTTTAGTATCCGATGCAATTTTAGAAAATTCAATCTTTGTGGTGTCATCCTTCATGGATGCGCCCTGAACTTCTCCGGTATCAGAAACAGTAAACTCCACATCGCTAGCGGTGACAAAACCATCTGCTGATCTCTTTTCTATCATGACATATGTCTTACCAACTACATACTTACCCTCGATTACATGTTTGTGTTTTGTTGAAGTCCACTGATTCATAACCTTACCGGTTTCCTTATCAGTCACCTCCAATTCACATCCAGGCACTTCTTTTTCACCTGTAATATCCGTCTTTGAAAACTCAACCTTTGTAGTATCGTCATACATCACAACCTTATTGCTGTTACTGTCAACGTAATTTCCGTTTTCATCTGCAACAAATACCTCTGTTGTTACTTCTCCTTCGTCACTTACTTTTTTATCCAATCTGAACTTAATATCAGATGCACTTACATAGCCGTCTGCCGGCTTTCTCTCAGATAAGGTATATTCCATATCATGAAGCAGACCGTTAACAATAATATTACCCTTTTCATCAATGGATGCACTTAAATTTTTATATCCAAGTTCCTCTGCTTTTTCAGTAATAACAACAGAATCTGCATTGCCTGAAATCCAGCTTATGATTTCATTGTTGTCCTTATCTGTTACCACTAAATGACAGTTAGGAAGTTCTATACTTGATGCAATAATCATCTTGTCAATTTCCACTTCTGTCTGTGTGTTTTCTATGACTGCCTCTGCCCCTACTACCTTTGTATCCTGATCCTTGTATTCCACATGCACGAATACCGGCTCTTCCTCAAGGAAGTAACTGTCAGAAATTGATTCTTCAAGGAAGAAGTACTCTCCTGAATTTAACCCAGCATTTACATCATCTACACTTTCAGAAACATCTTCACCTGCTTCGGTTGTGGTTTCATCTGCAACTGTTTCTGTCTGTTCTTCTACAGTATCACCCGATGTTGTAGGCTCTTCTGTCGTAGTATCATTCTCTACTGTAGGAGTTTCTCCAGAGATATTTTCTTTCACATATCCCTCTGACATCAATGGTACGGAAAATGGAACTGTTGCCACACCATTCTCATCTGTAATCACAGTAGCAATCTTTTCTCCTGCTGTTACAATTACATTTCCATTTCTGTCATAGATATTATCCTTGGAATAGAAACCAAATCTTGTACCCGGTACTGCATTTTCTGTCTTACTGTCTTTCTTTACGATAGAAATATCAGTCTGTACCAGTTCATTTTTCACCTTCAAAATACCGTTTTCTGTGTTTCCTGAAATATCATATACATACTTCTCTGTCTGGTTGTTCCACTTAAATTCTAAATCCCATGAATTTACTTCCAGCAATACAAATCCATATAAAGTATTTACTTCTTTCAGTTTATATTTTCCAAGCGGAAGATTCAATGTTACATTACCTGTTGCTTCGTCTACTGTATAAGAACAAATCCCCTTACACCCCTTTGTAAACTCTGCACCTTTTCCTGTGGTAATTGTTGCTACCTTTTCTCCTTCATCAAACCAGTTCGTACCCTGATTGTCCTGCGTTACAACGTCTTCCTTCGCATACAGTTCAAAAACAACATCGTTAAGGAAAATATCTTCATAAGTAAACTCTTTATTGTTTAAGATGTTTCCTTGCACACTTTTCTTCAATACGTCAGCACTGTTGAATGACATATCTGTTGTATTAACATCCCCAAATGCTTTTACACTTGGACCTGTCTTTTCAATGGTAAACTTACCATAAGTCTCATTGTTGTAGTATTCACATTCAGCATACTTATACTCATTACCTTCTGCATCTACTGCTGTCTTATAAGATTTGTTTGTAATCTTAATATCAACAAACTTATTCTCATTGTAAGTCCCTTCCGGTCCCTGTACTTCACGGATTCTATATAATCCTGCTGCAAGCGGTTTATAGGTGATAATCTCGCCACTTTCATCCGTTACAAACTTATCTACGGTTTCCATCTTATTACCATTGCTGTAAGACTGTTTTACGATGGTTTCTTTTCCGTTTTCATCTACTTTGAAAATCTGATATGTTGTACCTGCCTTTAATACTGTTTTCTTTGTCTGTGCATCCTTTTTGACAACCTTTAAATACGCTGTAAAGGAAGGATTATTTAAAATATACTTGTATGTCTTACCGTTTTCTTTCACATTAACATAAAAATCTGAAATATACGCTGTTTCGTCTGCACCTTTTACCTGATGAACAATATAAGTTCCATATGGTAAATCCCTGCTCTTTGCATAACCGTCAGCATTTGTCTTGAGATAATCTCTCTCTGTTGCCTTTGCCTTATCATAACTTCCTGCACTTGCAAGATAAATCTGGAATTCTGCATTTGCTTCCGGCTTTGTGATACCGACAGCACCGTTTGTCATAATCTTAGTGATATCCACGTTGCCTTTGACCACTTTATCCTTTACTTCGTAATCTTTCTTTGCTTTATTGTACTCTGCTGTATATTCCTTTCCATTTTCGTGAACCGTATAAACTGTATCATTCTTCAAATAACCTGTCGGAGGAGTGATTTCTTTCAGATAGTAGTCTGAACCACATCTGATATAATCTGTCTCAAACTGACCATTTTTGTCTGTCTTATACTGTTTCATAAGTTTTGTGCAAGCCTTATCTGAATACATACCATAAACAGCACCTTCCAAAGTGGCATCACCCTGAGCCACCTTGCCTGTCTCTTCATCCAGTTTTACAGCAGTAACCTTAACCTTTTTATACTTATTTGTTACATCAAGCTGATATGCCTTTACATAGTCTCCTTTTCCGTTAGCCGTATCCGGCCAAGCTCCATCAACCTTTGTCCAGCTCTTATCAGACTTAATTGTGATTGTCATACCCTCTGCAATGGAACCTGTTGCAATAATATTTTCATTTCCAGCATCAAGTTCCTTGATCACATATTTATTACTGATATCTTCCATCTGCTTTTTCAGGTCTTTCTCAATTAATTTTTCAGCACCAGCTTTAGATAAATCGCTTGCATATTTATAGCCTTCATCATCTAATTCCGCTTTCATCTCCTTCTTTGCTGAATCAGACATCTTGTCGGCTTCCTCACAGTAATAATATTCTTCTGACTGAATCTGATAATCAAACTTGTATGTTATTTTTCCATTAGAATCCGTCAATGCTTCAATCTCAAAACGACTCTGATCCTCATCTACTTCATCTCCTTCTGCATCTCCCCATCCGTTAAACTTGAAAGAATATAATTCTTTCACATTTTTTGCAGTTAATGAAAACAAAACTTTTGGTAATGCTTTTCCATCTTCATCCGTTTTACTTAATGTGATTCTCTGTCTGTATCTTAAATTATCGTGAATATGCTTATACTGATACTCCTCTTCTTCGTCGGTAGAATTTATTTCCATCAATACCTGTCTTGAGTATGCGGATGATGTCCATTTTGAAATTGAGCAAGTAACAACATGATCAATATTAAAAATCTGATTATAGATTTCATCTACCGTCTTATCATTGTAATAACCTGTATTACTTCTGACTTGCTTAATAACGTCTTTAAGCTGACTTTCACTTGTTCTTCCCTCTTCTGCACTCCAAATCAGACACTGTGCGTACACCCACGCCTTATTTGACTTGTTCATCTTGTAGGCATACCAGTATCCGGCTTTAGCTTCTGCAGCTGTTTTGGCACTGAAACTGTCGCTTGAAATTTGGCTTGTTGATGATACATAAACATCTCCCGCATGACATGCTTTCCCTAAATCCAGACAAAACACCGCTTTTCCATTGATCATCGTTTTTAACCATGTTCCGCTTTCACTTTTATTTCCAATATTAACAGTTCCAAGCTGCCCGATATTTGCCAGCGAAGCATAACCTGTCGCTGCATGAACACTTGTGACTGACTGCGGTAATACTGTAACGGACATGATGACCGCAAGCATCATAGCCAATATTCTTTTTAATTTATTCATTCCTTCTTCTCCTTCCACGAAAAAGAGACCGCTAAAAATAGCGATCTCTTTTCCTCAATAAATATTTTGTTATTCACTTTCTAAAATTTCCAATGCAGGCTGAACACTTTCCAGATTATTATTTTTTACTATTTCATCAACATCCACCATACTGAATATTGCAACCCATCTTCCTTCATAAGATGCAATCGCACCATATCTGTAATCAGAATGTATCATGTTATAATAATGTCCTGCACTCTTTTTCCATGATGTCATTGCCTGCTTTTGGGATGTACTTCCTCCGAAAATATTTTCACCACTTATAATAGGAAATCCATATGTTCTCCCATTTACTGTTCCTCTTAATTTCCATTCTGTATATCCAAATGTATTTTTTAATACCATTTTGGCAGTAGGGTCCAACTTTTTGTGTGAAAAATCATCCACGATATCCTTTGCTCTAACCTTACAAATTTCATACAAAACATCTGACCAGCCAAGCTGTACTACACCTGCTTTTTTCCTGTATTCATTCTGTAAAAGAAATGCCTGTTGGTCACAACTTATATGATACCCATTCTTTCCCGATACATAATTACCTTTCTTAATCACCTTATCATTCAACATATAATGAAGATATGTTGTTTCTGTATATGTCAGTGTTTTTGAAAAAGCTCCATATATTTTTTTCTTCTTTTTCTTTCTATATGCTCTTACCTTAATTTTAACTTTTTCTCCCTCACACATATCTGTGATTTTGAAAGAGTTCTTCTTTGTTGTGAGAATCTTTTCCCACTTCTTGGTAAAATAATTATATCGAAAAACCTGATAGCCTTTTGCACCTTTAACTTTTTTCCAACTTATTTTTCGGTAGAATCCATCATACTGTTTCTTCTTGGAATAAAAGTATGTTCCATCCACTGCTTTCGCTTTCTTTAGTTTTGTAACCTTTTTTAGCGTTACCGCCTGCACTGTAAATTCACTTTTGTTCATCTGTGGAATTATCAACGACAATACTCCCACCAATATAAACATTCCTATTATCTTAACATTAATTTTCTTCATCTATACCTACCCTTCCATTAGAGGGATAGGCTGTGTCTGCATCCTATCCGCTCTAATTAAAGCAGATGTGATTTACAGACAAAAGATGAATTGGTTCATCTCTTGCTCTGTTCATGTAAATCTCCTTATTCTATTGCTCTGCTAATCTTATAACTGAAGGTGTCAGCCTCATTACAATTACAAACAATATCAATGTTGCCCGTAATAAAAGCCCTGAACCTTTCAATCCATATTTTAGCACACTTTTTATTATATAACCTACTGTTTTCATAAAAACTCCTAATCTACGAATAGATTTGATACTCCTGCCAGTTCTTCATCAGGAACAAATCCATTGTCGTCACTATCATTTGCTTTCGGAATGGTAATACTGCCACTCATTCCTCCCATAAAGTTTCCAAGCATGTTCATAACTTTCTTCTCAATAATCGGAACCATATCTTTAATTGCTTCTTCTCTAATCTGTTCCCAGGCTGCATTTGTATTGCTTTCCTCATAGAGTTTTCCATTTTCCAAAGCATCAATATAGTAAAGCAGTGCCTCTGCAATAAACTGGTTTTTCGATTTGTAATATTCCTTATTCAACGAATTTAAGTAATCATTGATTTTCATATGCTCCGGTACTGTCTTACTAAGTCGAAAGTTATGATACACTCCATTATCCTTTCTTGCCATATGTGCCACCTACAGCCCTTTCGTATGAAGATAATTATTTGCCAGATATTCATATCCTATGGCATTTGCTCTTACATCTTCAATATAAGAAATATTATCTCTTTGTACGTCTCCGAAAAGTTCCATTACCTTTGCTCCACCTCCTACGAATGTAACCGGTGTCAATTCTAAATTGTATTTTTCCTCTTTCAGAGTATCATAGACTTCCTTGGTGAAATTTTTTAATCTGTCTGTAATAATCTTAGTGTATTTCTCCGGGAGTTCACTCTCTCCGGTTCTCATAACATGCTGAATGTCAGACTCTGCTATTTCTCCGGTAAGCTGTTTGGAACATTCTTCGTTTATCTCATTCATACAGGTTATTAACCCGATTTCCTTTGATGTACTCTGTCCATTCTGTGGAAGCATATCTTTAATTGTCAAACAATCAAATGTCCATGATCCAATATCCACAACGAGTTGCTCTCTTTTTCTTTCAGACAACTTGTCTGCTACCGCTGCATAACACTGTGGAAACACAGCGACTTTTACAATGTTGACTTTATAATTCCTACCTTCATACTTAAAGGCTACTTCCTTATTCTTTGACAGATAATTGATAAACTCCTGCTTTTCTGCTCCATACTTCGAAAGTGGAAGTCCTACCGACAAAAACACATCTGCATTTCTAGCACCACGACTATTTAACTCCATAGCCATTGCAGCCAAAGTTAACAGATAAAAGTTTTCGTTTTCAACTTTTGTATCCTTTACAATCAGTCTCTTTTCCCCTATTGCATAATACCTGCCATCATATTCTAATACCTGGTTTGGGAAAGCCGGCTCTGTTGTCAGCTCCTTAACTCCTGTAGTAAAAATATGTTTTGATGTTTTTATCAAACTCCATCCATGATCAATTCCTATAACCTGTATCTTTCCAGTGGAACTGTGTCTTGTTGCTTTCTTTGTCATATCAGTTCTCCTCCTGCTAATTTCATTAAATATAATTTATAACTATGTAAGTGTACGCTTTGTCCTCATCGCCCCGTACACATGGGAATTACAAATAAGCCGCTTATGCGCTCACGACGCCTATCCTTGATACACGCTCTCCTCTACTTGCCAATTTCGAGGATTAGGGATTTCTTCATCCCCTTGTGGGTTATTATCCTTCCGCTACATTAAATCTACCCTGCATGCTCTGTCTTCATTTTTCAATCCTTTAACTCTCATCGCATTGCTATGACTGATAACCTGTCTAGGTAGGTATACCGGAATTCTCACTCCATACAAATCTTGTTGTATGTTATGGAAATCTCTCCATATACTTGTAATTGATATTCAGTTGTCAGTTTAGCGGTTTTTCCGCTTGAAATGATGATACACCAACATTTCAATAATATACATTGACTATCGTGGTGATTATTCAAATTCACCTACCATAATATGGTGTTTCTATCTTCCCCTTCTATAAAAGTCATCTCGATCCTCATCAATATCCTCAATTAACTTTTGCTCTTCATACCATTCTTTAACAAGCTCTTGTATTAATTCAATTTTTTGAATAGGTGTAAAATCTTCAGGAAAATATGGATCTAATAAATCCGACCTTATTTTTATCTTTTCCTTTTGATTTGGCTTTTCCTCTTCTAAAACAATGTATATTTCATCCATGTCTAACTCATTTGCCTGACTCTTCCGTTTCAGTCTATTTGCTTGTGACAAGGATGGGGTACACTGTTCTAAATCCATAACTGCATATAAATCATACTGCTCACTTTCTCTTAAATAGGATAATTCTACTGCGATAGTAAAAGCTATTTTTTCATCATCTACCATTTTCAAAATCTGTGGTATTAAATTCGTCAATCTAATATATCTTTGTATCTGTTTTTCACTTTCTCCAACCTGCTTAGAAAGTTCTTTCCTTGAAGAATAAGATTCCACTTTATTTCCCAACCTTATTTGTTCCTCATCTTGATTGATTTGTAAATGATGAACTCTTAATGAAGGGTTATTTAACTTTTGGACAACTTGACCAGAAGATAAATCTGTTCTATATCCTTGCTTATTCATTGCATCCAATTTCATTTTGTAAGCAAAAGCTTTTTCGCTTGGTAATATTTTTTCTCTATGCAAATTGCTATCCACCATTGCAATAACTGCTTGATTGTCATTAAGATCTCTAACTACTACTGGGACTTCTTCCATTCCCAATTCACTACATGCTAATTTTCTTCTGTGACCGGATATCAATTCATATCCTTCTCCATTTGAATTTGGTCTTGCCAGTAATGGAACTATTACCCCATCTTTCCCAATACTCTCCATTAATTCATCCAATTCAGCATTTCTAATAACTTTAAACGGATGATTCTTGAACTCTTTAAGTTCCTTGAGTTTCAACATTTTAATTTCTTCCATTCAATTTCCTCCTTTTTAACGAAAAAAAGACCTCCCATTCTCATTTCTGAAAATGAAAGGTCTTTCCCTTCTGTTTCTTCTGTTAAATGATGGAATTGTTAACGACAGTTTGGTATGTTCCCACACTCCACATCCAAGACAACCGATACATTTATCCCGTCTGAAATGGACTTTTTTAAGGTATTTTGCTCTTTTCTATCGAAGCTAAAAAACCTCACAAAGTGCCTAAAATCAAGGATTCTTACATATCCGCCTTGTATAGTTTTACTACTGTCTCTACATGTGTTGTCACTAACATTGGAATACACATCCTTTACCTTGTCACTGACATCGGAACACATTTTTTTCGCTTTGTCCACGACACCAGCAGATTTTCCAAACCGCTTTTTTGCATTTCCAATTTCGTTTTTAAATCCTGTTTTATATATGAAAGTAATTTTATAGGGATCTTTTTCTCCGTATTCATCGTAACCGCCAACGATTACCTTTTCAATTATACTCTCAAATATACCTCTGTCAAACTCCTCTAACACCTCATTTTGAGACAGTGCTTTCTTAAAATCTGCGATTCTCCTTTGCAGAGAACCTTCTTCATCCGCCTGCTGTTGAAAATACACCAACTTAGCTTTTGTATTGCTTAAATCTGTCTTAAGGTTTACATCTGTTTCTTCATAAATATCCTTTTCAACAATGCCGCTCAAATAATTATCCAAGAGCTTCTTTCTCTTATATGAAAGATTATCAATCTTTTTTTGCAGCTTATTCAACTGATCCTCTGTAGAATTTTCTTCAAGCGCTTTTTCCGTACGTTTCAGAAATTCTTCTATTACATCTTTATTATCTCTACAAAGCATCCGATATGATTCCACAAAAGCTTCTTCTATTACCTGCTCCGGGATTCCTTTACTATCCGGACAGAACCGCTTCCCCTCTTTGGTGGCCTTCACACACTGCCATATGGTTTTCTTATACTTTGAATTGCTGTGCCAACGTCTGCGTGAAAGATTTC
>OGYW01001094.1_pt1 | contig 24718 bp, 19 predicted proteins | sample 1576621 | NCBI WGS metagenome assembly OGYW01 (sample SAMEA3541528, study PRJEB24748) | human gut metagenome | biome: human gut; feature: human-associated habitat; material: faeces | place: China | collected 2012 | reverse complement strand
CTGCGTTGTAAATATCTACCAGTTCCTTCTCGTTGCTGACATAATTCATCGGATACATTTTCTGCGGGAAATCACGCTCCGGCACGATTCCCTGCTCATCTTTGACGAAGTCATGACGGGCTTCCGCGTCGCGCCCGGCGGCGTGCAGCAGCTTCACGGCATCACTCCGGACCTCACCTGCATGGGAAAGGTCATCGGCGGCGGCCTCCCCGTGGGGGCCTTTGGAGGCCGTGCGGAAATCATGGACTGCCTCTCCCCGATCGGCCCCGTGTACCAGGCGGGCACCCTCTCCGGCAACCCCGTCGCCATGGCGGCGGGCCTTGCCCAGCTCCGGGAGCTCCTGGACGGAAACGCCTACGACCGCCTGGAACAGCTCGGCGCGCGTCTGGAAGAAGGCATCCGCGAGGCCATCCGGAAGCACGGCAGGAACTACACCTTCCACCGCGCAGGCTCCATGTTCTGCCTCTTCTTCACGGAGCAGGAAGTCTATGACCTGGACTCCGCGCAAAAAGCCTCCAAGGAACTCTTCAAACCCTTCTTCTGGAACATGCTGGAACAGGGCGTCTACTTTGCCCCCTCCCCGTATGAAACGGGCTTCATCTCTACGGCCCATACGGAAGAAGACATTGACCGTACGGTGGAAGCAGTCCATGTCAGCCTCTCCAAACTGGGATAATGCCCCTTATTTGAAGTGACAGGCCACTTTCCTTCCCCTATAAGGATGCCATGAGACAAATGACAGGGTCCATGCTGCTTCTGTCCGCAGCAGCCGTCGCAGCCGCCCCCCTGGCGGATGCGGAGGAAAGGACGATCCAGCTCACGGAAGCGGAAAAACAGGAAATCCAAGCGGCAAATGAAAAGCTGCTGGGACTTACCCTCCGCTTCCTGCACGACTCCTGGCCCCTGGAAATCATGTTCGCCGGAGAGGCTCAACAGGAATTCCACTCCATCCTCCAGTGCTACCGGATGCTGGAGCAATTCCGGGAGACTGGCAACCTCATGCTTCAGGCTCCGGACCGCAACACGCCCCTGCACCTCTGCATTGCCCTGGGATTGAATCAACTGGCCATCCGGATGATAGAAGCGGGCGCTCCCGTCAACGCCCAATCCATCTTCATGCATGACGGCACTAAGGAACCGGGAGACACCCCCCTCACCTGGGCCTGCCTCTCGGGCCTTTACATGAACTCCACGGCGGAAGACAGGCTGCCGCTGGTGCAGTCCCTGCTCAAGCACGGGGCCGACCCGGACCAGCCGGGACCGTGGGGCGTCACCCCGTTCATGTACTCCGCCGCCCTCAATGACTCTGATCCGGGACAGGAAAAAATAGCCCTGGCCCTGCTGGACGCCGGTTCTCCGGACCTCAAGCGCAGGTTAAACGCCCAGGCGCGCGGAGTCGGCTTCCTCAGCCTTTCCCCTGCCATTTACGAACGGCTCATCAAGGCAGGCTGCGACGTCAACGAACGCTTCTTTGAAAGCAAGCAGTCCCCCCTGCATCTGGTCTGCACCAAGGAAAAACCGGCGGAACGCCTCATCCCCCTCATTGAACTTCTCATCAAGGCGGGAGCGGACCCCAACCAGCCGGACGTGGACGGCCTGACGCCGCTGATGGCCTGCAACTCTCCGGAGATAGCCGTTTGCCTCATGGACAACGGCGCCAATCCCGCCCTTCGCAACGATGACGGCCAGACCGCCTATGACTTCCACATAAAAAACGGGTATCCCCCCATTGCGGAAGCCATTAAAGACTGGCAGGCCAAACAGAAAAAAGCACCGCGTACCGAGTAGCGCCATCTTCCTTTCCAGTGAAAGCGGAAAAAGGGGTCTGGCCGTTCCCGTCCGCCATGGGTCTTTCAAGCGAGCCGCAGCAGAGCCTTGGCCTGCTCGTTCCTGGATTCATCCCCGGACCTCTCCGGTACAAAAGAGACCTTACGCAAGCCGCCTCTTCCGGTCTTTAAACACGCCCGGCATGCTCCTTCCGGAAATGCCGGAAGCCCGGAACAGCCAGGTTTCCGGAGCCATGGAGCAAACATTTTCCTCTGGCGGAACATGAAAAAGCCGCCCCCCGGACGGGGAGGCGGCTTTGAAAACCACAGGAGGGAAGATTATTCTTCCGCTTCAATGCCTTCACCGATCATCTTGAGATCTTCCGGCATCTTGCCTGTTGTGAAGTAGCCTTCGATTTCCTCCAGGGAACGGCCCTTGGTTTCAGGCAGGAAGAAGGTCACCGTAATGAAGTACAGCACCGTAATGCCGCCCAGCGTAAAGAACACGCCGGAATAGCCGCAGCTTCCCACCCACGGAAGGAAGGAACCGGCAATGATCGTGGAAACAAGCTGGTTGATCAGCAGCGCAATCGCCATGCCGTTGGAACGGATGCGGGCGGGCATCAGTTCGGACAGGGCCAGCCAGACGCACACGCCGGGGCCAGTGGCATAAAACGCGATGAAGATGATGAAGAAGGCGGTCACGCCCCAGCCCATGGAGGTATCCGGCTTCTCGCCCAGTTCCGCCTTCAGGATGGAAACGGGCTTCATGGCATAGCCGTCCTTGCCGTTCACCACCATCTTGTTGGTGGAATCCGGAACGGCCTTGATCACGGCCAGGGAAGCCTTGTCCTCTTCCTTCTTGATATCCTTGGCATCCTTGGTCAGCTCGGAAAATTCCACCACGGAAAGCTGGGTGGAAGAACCCATCAGGAACTGGTACCAGGCGGGATTGGCTTCCGGCTGGTCATAGGTGATGATGAGCTGCATCCTGTTGATGTCCTTGTCGCCCATGCCGTTCTTGGCAAGCAGGTTCTTGACGAAGGGGGAATCGGGCGTGCGTTCCAGCTGCAGCGTGCGGATGGAGCCTACGTCCTTGCCCTGGTCAAACTCCTTCTGGACGGAAGGGCTCTGGGCGGCCAGCAGGGCGGCCACGTCCGTGGTCACGTCCTTGCGGGCTTTTTCCACATTATTGAACAGGAACCCGGTGCCGAGCAGACCCACCACAATGCCGGCAGTGCCGATCTTGAGCAGGAACTTGCGGCCCTTGCGGTCCACCAGGATCATGGCGACGATGGTCATCAAGCAGTTCACCACCTTGATGGTGAAGTCCGCCCAGTTGGCGGTGGTGCCTTCCAGGCCGGCCTGCTGGAACACCTTCACGGAGTAATTCAGCACGGAGTTGATACCCGTGGCCTGCGTAAACGCCAGGACGAGGACCGCCAGAACAAAGGGATACACATACTTGCGCTGAAGAAGGGATTCACCGGAAGAACTCTGCTTCTTGAGCTCTTCAGCCTTCTGCTTCTCTTCCTCTTCAATGTGGACCATTTCATCAAACACCTCCTTGGCGCGCACATCTCCATAACTGCGCACCAGCACGGCCATGGCTTCATCCTTGCGGCCGCGGCGGAACAGGTAGCGGGGGGATTCACTCAAACGGAAGGAACCGAAAAACAGGAAAAGGCCGGGAACGGCGCAAACCCAGAAAATGGCCTGCCACGCAAAAATCTTGGCGGAAGTCAGCGTTTCCTCGCTCGCGCCGGAATTTTCCACGCCGCCCACATAACTGGCGGCAAGCAGACCGACTACGGCGGCGAACACCAGGCCCACCGTCAGCAGGAACTGGAACATCCCCGTCCCTTTGCCACGGGATTCCGCGCTCAAACACTCAGCCAGGTACAGGGGAACCACCACGCCTACAATACCAGCGCTGGCGCCCTGGAGAATACGGCCCAGCAGCATGATGCCGAACACTTCCTGGGACAGGCAGATCACGGGAATACTCACCGTGAACAGGGCGGCGGCTACGGTAATCAGCGCCTTGCGTCCCAACTTGTCCGCCAGATACCCGGCAAACAGGGAAGAAAGCACGCTGCCGAACAGCACGGCCGCCACCACCTGGGAAAGCTGGGAGGGATTGAAACCAGCCGTCTGCTCAATGTAGGGGAGCGCCGCAGCAATCACGCCGACGTCCACACCGTAGAGCAGGCCGCCCAAACCGGCCATGATGAGGAGGTAGCGCATGTATCGCCTGGCCGCATCCGGAACGGCGGCCTTCATGTTTTCTTGGTCTGTCATGGTCGTTGCATTCTAGTAAATTGGCTTTTCTCCGCAACCAAAAAAGAGACGCTTCCGGGACAAAAACAACTTTCCTCCCCTCAAATGCGCCCAAATGGTAAAAATATCACAAAAGAAACAACTAGGAAGCCGTACAGGAAAGGAAGATCGTTTAAAATGACTCCAAAAACACCTCTTGCCATTTTCCCCGCATCTTCATGAAAAAACAGCCGCAAAAGAAAAAAACGCGGCCGCCTTCCCTCCGGCCCCGTGAACCATTCAGCTGAAAAAAGAGCGGTGCGACGCGTCCCAATCAGACCGGGCATAAAAAACCTCCCGCCCTCTTCCGGAAACGGATGCCGTCCCTACTGGGGGTTCTTCGCGGAAGAATCTATCCCCAGCCGCTTTTCAATCAGGTTTACGGACAGCTCCGCGCACAGGCGCAATTCGTTGTCGGCGTCATGGGTGAAAGCCTTTAGCGCGGACAGGGAAGCCTCCGAACCGATTTCCCCAAGAATACGGGCGGCGGAACGTTTCAGCACAAAATCGTCCGACTCGTTCATCAGCCGGATAATGTCGGCTTCCCCGGTGGGACCGACGGCCTTGCACTCGTCCTCCCACTTCTGGGGATCCTTTTTCCATTCATCCAGAAGCAGCGCAAAGCTCTTCTTCTCCGGACCGTGCAGCAAAAACCTGACCAGAGAGGCAGGAATCTCGCAGTCCGCCTTCTTCAACTCCGTAGCCACATAGTAAACCACGCGCTGCGCCTCCGTGTTATCCGGCTCCGCCCACACGACGAGGGCGGAAGCCAAAGCGGTCACATACTCCGCATCACGCCCCCACGGCTCCCGGAGAAGCTCCACCAGCTTGGCGGAAACTTCATGGCGCATCTTGTCCGGCTTCACGGAAGCCAGACGCTTTGCCGCGGCAATCACGCGCCGGATGTCCAGACAGGACAATTCCTTCAAATTGGCCAGTACGAAATACTGGTGGCGTTCATCCTGCAACGCGGCGGAAGCCGGGCGCGCTTCAAACTTGTCCCGGTTCAGAACCACTTCCACAAAGAAATGCTCCTTGTCCTGCAAAGTCACGTTCCCCATCTTGGCTACCACGTCCACAAACTCCTTAAACGTGATGGGAGTAGGAGTAATAACGAACAAGCCGCCGCCCGTGCCTTTGCGGTCATAAAAAATCGGCTCGTCTTCAGACTGGGCCATCCTCTTCAAATACGCCTTCACCATGTCCCGGTTGGCCGCATTCACCCCGACCACCCACACGCCCAGAACACCCTGGGCCTCTTTCCGGTCAATGGCGGCAAACAGGGGCTTCAAATCCCCTTCCCCGTAATTCTGAACGGAAGCGTTCTGTTCGGCCAGTTGTTCCAGGCTCATGCTGGTAAAGCCGGAGACGCCTTCCTCCTCCTCAGCCTGGGCGACCGCTTCCTTCCCGCCGAGCAGGGAGGGATTCATTTTGACCGGATACACGAAAGGCAGGGAGGCAATGCCCCCCGCCACCAGAAAGCCCAGCAAAATGAAAACAATCTTGTGCCTGCGTCCGGCGCAGGCCATCAAGCCCCCCGCAAGACAGGCGAAAAACAGGGCGAACGCCTTTTGCTGAGGCTGCTGCAGCATGGAAAGGAAAAAGGTCCCGTCCATCTCGGAAGAGGCATTGTAAAAAAGCCAGACGCAGCCGGCGGCGATGACCAGGGAGGCGCAAAGGCACATCAGTTGAATCAGCCCCGTTTCCATCAAGGCGCTCTGAATGGCCTCCCGGCGGTCTTTGGGGGTATGCACGGTAACGGCCTTCTTCGCCCTGGCAAAAGGCTTCTTGGGGATCAGCTTTTCCCTGTCGCAAAGAAACTCATGGCCGCATTTGCTGCAATTCACCATGGAACCCTCCGCAGCGGAAGGAACATTGATATGTCGTTTGCACTGTGGACAATTCAGATTCACCGGAGTTCAATATGCACGTTTTTGATTCTTTTGCAATACCTGTCTTTCAAACTTTCCTTTTGCCGGTTATTCTGCATAAATTTTCAAGGATGTCCCATTGAACTCCAGCTCAGCCGCTTTCCCGAACCATCCTGTTCCACCTCTTTTTTCCTGAACTTTAAATTTAACCTAGGTATCTTACATTTAAAATATTCTATAACTGACAACCATTCCTCAGAACCTTGAACACAAGGCGAAGCGGCCGACAACATTTTTTCCTAGTAAAAGACTGGGGATTTTTTAGCCAACCTTCATCAGAAATCCACATTCCCAAACATTCCTATATATAAATTATTTAAATTTTATAACCGGTGCCTTCCGGGAAAAGATAAAAAACTCTCTTTATCCGCCGTATTCCTCCCCATGTCATTCCGAGTGAACACGCTTGCAGAGAAGGAAATTTGGTAGTAGAATTTTCGCCATGTCATTGCAGCCTGCCGAACGCCGAGATTTCATCCGCGATATGATTTCTGATGACCTTGCCTCCGGCAAGCATCAGGCACCGGTAACCCGCTTTCCTCCGGAACCCAATGGTTACCTCCATATCGGACATGCCAAATCCATCTGCCTCAATTTCGGTATCGCCCAGGAATTTCCGGGCGCGCGCTGCCACCTGCGCTTTGACGACACCAACCCCAGCAAGGAAGACCAGGAATATGTGGACAGCATCCAGGAAGACATCCGCTGGCTGGGCTTCGACTGGGGGGACAATCTCTTTTTTGCCAGCAACATGTTCGATTTCTTTTACGAATGCGCCGTCGCCCTCATCAACAAGGGACTGGCCTACGTGGACGAACAGACGGTGGAGGAAATACGCGCCCAGCGCGGCAACGTGAACGTGCCCGGCCAGGAATCCCCCTACCGGAACCGTTCCGTGGAAGAAAACCTGGCACGCTTTCAGGCCATGAAAAACGGGGAAATCCCGGAAGGAAAAGCCATTCTGCGCGCCAAAATAGACATGGCCTCCAGCAACATGAACATGCGGGACCCCGTGCTGTACCGCATCATGTTCGCGGAACACCACAACACGGGCGGCACATGGTGCATCTATCCCATGTACGACTTCGCCCACCCGCTGGAGGATGCCTACGAGCACATCACCCACTCCCTCTGCACGCTGGAATTTGAAAACCACCGTCCCCTGTACGACTGGGTGATTGAAAACTGCCCCGTGCCGGCACGCCCGCGCCAGACGGAATTCGCCCGCCTCAACCTCACCTACACCGTCATGAGCAAGCGCAAGCTGCTCCAGCTGGTGCAGGAAGGGCACGTCAGCGGCTGGGACGATCCCCGGATGCCCACCGTCTCCGGCATGCGCCGCCGCGGCTACACGCCCGCCGCCATCCGCAACTTCTGCCAGACCATAGGCATCACCAAATTCAACGGCTTCACGGACGTGGCCCTGCTGGAATACAGCGTAAGGGAAGACCTGAACGCCAACGCTCCGCGCCGCATGGCCGTGCTCAATCCCCTCAAGGTAACCATCACTACTCTGCCGGAAGGCTCGGAGGAAATGGCGGAAGTGCTGAACAATCCGGAAAAACCGGAGGAAGGAACCCGCCGTCTTCCCATCACCCGGGAAGTCTGGATTGAACGGGACGACTTCATGCTGGACCCGCCCAAGAAATACTTCCGACTGGCTCCCGGCCGCACAGTGCGCCTCCGCGGCGGCTACTGCATCACCTGTACGGACTACCGGCAGGATGCGGACGGAAACATCACGGAAATCTTCTGCGAGCATATCCCCGGCACCATCGGCTCCAACCCTCCGGAAGGAATCCAGTGCCGGGCGGCCATCCACTGGGTAAGCACCAGGGACGCCGTGGACGGTGAAATCCGCATCTACGACCGCCTCTTCACGGAAGAAAACCCGGATGCCGCGGAAGAAGGTTTCCTCTCCGTCATGAATCCCAGCTCCCTGACCGTCATCACGAACGCCAAGCTGGAACCATCCCTGGCTGAAGCGGAACCTGAATTCCGCTGCCAGTTTGAACGCCTCGGCTACTTTGTGGCGGACCGCAGGGACCATGTACCGGGCAAACGCGCCGTCTTCAACCGCACCGTGGCCCTTAAGGACTCCTGGGCCAAAAAGCAAAAATAACCTCCTCTCCTTTCACCCCCTTTATGGACAACCAACTTCAATTCTGCACCGTTGACGAAGCCGTGGAAGAAATACGGCAGGGACGGATGATCATCGTTACGGACGACCCCGGTCGTGAAAACGAGGCTGACCTCATCATTGCCGCCGAATTCGCTACGACGGAAGCCATCAACTTCATGGTCACCCACGCCAGGGGCCTCGTCTGCGCCCCGCTTTCCCCGGAACGGGCGGACGCCCTCCAGCTCCCGCTCATGACCTCCGTCAACCGGGAAAACATGTCCACCGCCTTCACCGTCTCTGTGGATGCGGCCCATGACATCACCACGGGCATCAGCGCCGCGGAACGCGCCCTGACCATCCGCACGCTGGCGGACCCCAAGGCCACCGTCAATGACTTTGTGCAGCCAGGCCATACCTTCCCTCTCCGAGCCGTTCCCGGCGGGGTGCTGCGCCGCGCCGGCCATACGGAAGCCACCATCGACCTCGTGCGCATGGCGGCCCTCCAGCCTGCCGGCGTCTGCTGTGAAATCATGAAGGAAGACGGCACCATGGCCCGCACCGGCGACCTGGGCGGCTTCCAGAAAAAACATGGCCTGAAAGCCTGCACCGTGGCCCAGCTTATCGAATACCGCCGGGCCAAGGAAAAGCAGATACGCCTGGTGGAAACCGTCAAGATGCCCACGGACTACGGCGACTTCATTTGCCACCTCTATGAATCCCATCTGGACGGAGCCCTTCACCTGGCCCTGGTGCACGGGGAAATCTCCCCGGACAAGCCCACGCTGGTGCGCGTGCACAGCGAATGCCTTACGGGGGACGTCTTCGGCTCCCGCCGGTGCGACTGCGGCAGCCAGCTCCACACCGCCATGCGCCGCATTGCGCAGGAAGGCGGCGTGCTCCTCTACCTGCGCCAGGAAGGCCGCGGCATCGGCCTGGCGGCAAAACTCAAGGCCTACAAGCTCCAGGAACAGGGGCTGGACACTGTGGAAGCCAACCTCAAGCTCGGCTACCCGGACGACCTTCGCGACTACGGCATCGGCGCCCAGATTCTGCATGACCTGGGAGCGGACCAATTGCGCCTGCTCACCAACAACCCCCGGAAAATCGTGGGGCTGGAAGGCTTCGGCATTAAAATCACGGAACAGGTTCCCCTCGTCATCCCCCCCAACGAACAAAACAGCAAATACCTGGCTACCAAAAAATGCAAGCTGGGCCACATCCTGTAAACTCCCACTCCATCCCATCCCTCCATGTCCACGGAACTTCCACGCCGCCAGCGCGCCACGGGCACGCGCGCCAAAATCAGCATCGTCGCCTCGGAATACAATGAGCAATACACCCAGGCCCTGGTAGACAACTGCTCGGAAGAACTGGAAGCCGTGCTCCCCGCAGTCCGGCTGGAAATCATCCGCGTACCGGGAGCCTTTGAAATCCCGGTCACCATCAAATCCGTTCTCTCCCGCTCTCCGGAAAAACGCCCGGACGCCGTGGTGGCCCTGGGAGTCATCCTGCGCGGCAGCACGGACCACGCGGACCTCATCGGGTCCACCATCACGCAGGCCCTGATGCGGCTCGCGCTGGAATTCACCACGCCCGTCATTCATGAAGTCCTTCTCCTGAACGATGAAAAGCAGGCCTTTGCCCGCTGCATCGCCTCCCAGCTCAACCGCGGCCGGGAAGCGGCCCGCACCGCAGCCCGCATGGCGGAACTCTTCCTCAACTCCCTCTCCCGGCAATAAGGCACATCCTCCCTCTCTCTTCTCTACCGCCATGCTCTCACGCAACCAAATCAGACAAGCAGCCCTCCAATACCTCTACGCCACCTCCCAGACTCCGGAAGAGGAGCAGGAACAGGACGAAGGCATCTGGGACATCCTGATGGAACCCTTCCGCGGGGACTACTGCAAGCTCAGGGCCAAGGCCGTCTCCGGCCACCTGACCCGGGACTATCCGGACAAGCTGCGCCTCTTCGTCACCCGTGCGCGGGAAACGGCGGACAAGCTTCAGCACGACCCCCTCACCCTGCCCGTCCGCGACCTGCTCCAGGACCTGCTGGTCAAGGAAGGGGAATTCAACGCCTCCCTGCTCCAACTGAAAAAAAACCTGTACGAAGACCCCTCCAATGACAAAGGCGCGCTTTCCGCCGCCTGTGACGCCGCGCAGGAACTCAACACCACCCTGATGCAGATGCGCCGCCGCCTGCTGGATGCCCTCAAGGACTTCCCTGCCTACAACGGCATCTGGGCTCCCCTTGTTTCCTCCTGCAACAAGCTCCAGGAAATCAACGACCGCATCAACTGCCTCATCCACCCGGACGGCCGCCCCTCCCTGGCGGAAATGAAAAAAGTGGTGGAAGCCGGAAAGGATGCGGATGAACTCTACCGTGAAGCCAAAGCCCTGGGAGAAGACATTCTGCGCCGCCGGGACGAACTGGACGCCGCCATCAACGGCACCCTGGAAAACTACTCTCCGGAACGCGTCAGCGCCATTGACCGCGCCATCCTGCGCCTGGGCGCCTACGAACTCCTTCACCGCAAAGACCTGGCCGCCCCCATCGTCATCTCGGAAGCCATCCGCCTGGCGGAACGCTTCTCCTCCGCGGAATCCCCCCGCTTCGTCAACGGCGTGCTGGCCGGCATCTCAAAAACGGAACGCCCGGCGTAACCACTACCCTGTACCATGGCTGGATTCTTTAAAAAACTCTTCACCAAATTCTCCCGCGGTTCCCGGATAGACTGGGATGAACTGGAAGCGGACCTGGTTACTGCGGACATCGGCATCCGGCGCGCCATGAACATTGCGGACCAACTGAGGGAAAGCAAGGGACTGGATGCGGAAAACCTGGTGGAAGCCACCCGTGAAGTCCTCCGCCAGGCCTTTCCTGCTACCGCTCCGTCCCTGCCCGCTCCTCCGGAGGGAAAGCCGCTGGTCATTCTGGTCGTAGGCGTCAACGGCACGGGAAAAACCACCTCCGCCGCCAAACTGGGCCACCTGCTGCAAAAACAGGGCTCCCGCGTTCTCCTGGCCGCGGCGGACACCTTCCGTGCCGCCGCCGTGGAACAGCTCCAGAGCTGGGCGGACAAGCTGGGAATTCCCATCTACAAGGGAGCGCCCAACCAGGACCCGGCCTCCGTTTGCTATGAGGCTCACACTCAGGCCATCCGGGAAGGCTTCCAATACCTTATCTGCGATACCGCGGGGCGCCTGCACACGCGCCACAACCTTATGGAGGAACTCTCCAAAATCCGCCGCACCCTCGCCAAGCAAGATGCAGCGGCCCCCCACCGCACCCTGCTGGTGGTGGACGCCACCACGGGCGCGAACGCCCTGGCCCAGGCCAGGGAATTCCACAAGGCCACTCCCCTGGACTCCGTCATTATCACCAAGATGGATGGCTCCGGAAAAGGCGGCGTGGCCGTAGCCATCATGGATGAAATGCACATCTCCCCTGCCTTTCTGGGAACCGGGGAAGGAGCTGAAGACTTTGAACCCTTCAACCGGGACCGCTACGTGGATTCCCTGCTGTAACGGGTCCGTTCAACCCCATGCCCTCTCTTCCCCTCATTACTGCCCAGACGGAGGAAAAGCTGCTCGCCTTCCTGACGGAACGCGGCCACACCAAATTCCGTGCCCAGCAGGTCCTGGACTGGGTATGGCGCAAACGCGTCACCTCCTTTGACGCGATGACCAACCTTCCCCCGGCGCTCAGAAACCTGCTGTCGGAAAACTTCCGTTTCCACACACCGGAAATCGTGGAAGTCCACGGCTCTGCGGACACCACACGGAAATTCCTGACCAGAATGGAAGACGGCAGTCTGGTGGAATCCGTCATCATTCCCGCCGCCGCTGCGGAAAACGGGGAACAGGCGGACCGCATCACCCTCTGCGTTTCCTCCCAGGTGGGCTGCGCCTTCGGCTGCAAATTCTGCGCCTCCGGCCTGCTGGGCCTCAAACGCAACCTCACGACCGGGGAAATCATCGGGCAAATCCTCTCTGCGGAAACCATCGCCGGAAAACGGGTCAACAACCTCGTCTTCATGGGCATGGGGGAACCGCTCTCCAACTTCGACAACCTGGAGGACGCCCTGGAAATCATCACCTCCCACCGCGGGCTGGAAATAGGCGCGCGCCACATCACCATCTCCACGTCAGGCTTTGTTCCCGGCCTGAAAAAACTGGCCGCCTATCCCAGGCAAATCCGTCTGGCCGTCTCCCTGCACGGAGCCACGGACGAGGTGCGCGACCAGATCATGCCAGTCAACAAAAAATGGCCCCTCTCCCAGCTCATTCCCGCGTTGGAGGAATGGGGGAAGGACAGGAACCAGATGCCCACGCTGGAATACATCCTCATCCGGGACGTGAACGACTCCCTGAACGACGCATCCCATCTCGTCCGGATCGCCAAGCGCCTGCATGCCAAGGTCAACCTCATTCCATACAACACTGTGGAGGGGCTCCCATGGGAACGCCCTGCGGAGAGCCGCTGCCGCGCCTTCCGGGACGCCGTCCACAAGGCGCGCATCCCCGTTACCATGCGGTATGAAAAAGGCCATGACATCAACGCCGCCTGCGGCCAGTTGAGACTGAGGAAGGAACGGGAAAACAACGGTGGAACGTCCCTCTGACGGAACGAGGCTTTTCTGAATTTACGACGTTGCCTATTGCCCGCCGCCCTTCGTTGTGCTATTCCTTTCCAGCCGGATGCCACCCATCCCGCCGCCGCATCATGGAAACTACGGAAACCATCACCGCCGCCTCCCCGCTGGAACTGACCAAGGCCCCCCGCAAAGCCCCGGCCCTGGACCTCAGGGACATTCCGCAGGCTCCTGGCCCGGAAAAAGGCGTGCTGGCCCTCATGGCCATGGACCCCGCCACCTACGTGGGCCAGTGCGTGACCATCGGCATGACGGAGGACTACTTCTACCTGCCCGCGCATAAACTGCTCTGGCGCCTCTTCCAGACCCGTTACAATAAAAACGAGCCCATCGACATCGTTTCCATCACCCAGGCCCTGGAAGACATGCACCAATTGGAAGCGGTGGGCGGAAGCGCGGGCCTGGCAGAAATCTACACCTTCACCACCACCGGAGCCTACTTTGAGCACTACCTCAACGTCCTGAAGGACAAATTCATTCTCCGCTCCATCATTGACATCGCCACCCGGTCCACCACCCAGGCCTTTGACAATCCGGACGACGTGGCGGAACTGCTGGACTCCGTGGAAACCCACATCTTCCAGATACGGGAACGCTACAACAGCGCCAAGGACGAACAAAGCCTGGCAAGCATCCTCAAGCAGGCTGTCACCAACTTTGAAAAATTCATTGCCAGCAAGGGACAGATCCAGGGGCTGACCACGGGTTTTGAAGAACTGGACAAAAAAAGCAACGGCCTCAAGCCTGGGGACATGTTCATCATCGCCGCCCGTCCCTCCATGGGTAAAACCTCCTTCCTGCTCAACATCGTCGAGCACATTGCGCTGAATGAAAAAAAGCCCACTCTGCTCTTCTCCTGTGAAATGCCCGCGGTCCAGATCGTGGAACGCCTTCTCTTCGCCCGCTCCGGGGTCCGCAGCCGGGAAATCATCAAGAGGGGCAACCTCACCCAGCTTGAAATGAAGCACTTCAAGCAGGCGGTCAAGGAAGTGGGGGCCTCCCAGCTTGTCATTGACGACACGGCTGCCATCTCCATCAACGAACTCCGGGCCAAGGCGCGCCGCGTCATGCGGGACCAGGGCGGCCTGGCCGCCATCGGCGTGGACTACCTCCAGCTCATGCGCTCCCACTCCAAGCAGGCCGCCAACAGCCGCGAACGAGAAGTGGCGGAAATCTCCGCCGGCCTCAAGGCCCTGGCGAAGGAACTCAAAGTGCCCGTCATCGTCCTGGCCCAGCTCAACCGCGGACCGGAAAGCCGTACGGGCGCCAGCCTGGGCGTGCCCCGCATCTCCGACCTGCGTGAATCCGGCTCCATCGAACAGGATGCCGACATGATCGGGCTACTCTACCGCTCCGCCTACTATGCGGAAGATGAGGAAAAACGCCAGCAGATGGCCGGACGGGCCAACCTGCACCTGGCTAAAAACCGCAACGGCCCCACCGGGGACGTGCCGCTCCACTTTGAAGCGGAACTCATGCGCTTCTCCACCCGTGAAGCGGATGAACACGACCAGGAAAACGAATAAAATCCCTTCCGAGCTTCAAATTTCTGCGGATTTACAATCCGTCACGGTCTGAAACCGGAGAAATGTCCATCTCCTTACAGGGAGTACCGCATACCTTGCGGCAATTGAAATACGTGTGCCCGTCAGGACGTACCGGCTTCCAGGAAAGAGAGTTCGCTAACGCTCCCTTTCAAATTCAAATGCCGCAGAAGCCTGCGGCATTCCTCGCCCCAGTCCGACAGCTCCCGACGGGTCCCCATCTCTTATAAACAGCTCCTCATAGGCGGAGGGGCGTCATCGCAAGTTCTTTTCCCTTAGAATCACAGCTTGACTCCGGATTGTAAATCCGGTAGCCTCATTGCAGCGCCAGCGTCTCTTCTGGGCTTACTTATCAAGTCATTTCTGTTTTAATATGAAAAAAACCTTATCTATCGCCGCCCTGCTCTGCGGATTGTGCGTTTGCGCCAATGCCGCCAGCATGGTCACGGAATGGACCGGTGGGGCCGGCCCTACGGAAGGCAACACCTATGAACTGGGCAACGCGGGCAACTGGAGCAACGGCATTCCCAGCCGCGGCAACGGCCAGGGCCCGGATGTCATCTTCAACAATGCCGGAACCGTCAACGTCAACGGCGCCATGGTGGACACCTCCGACGGCGGCGGCATCACCGTTACGGGCAACAGCAACGTTACCGTCGGCGGCACCCGCTATACGGGGAATGTAACGGTCGGCTCCGGTTCCACCCTGAACCTCGGGCAAGTGGACTTCAAAAGCAGTGACATCACCCTTGACGGAACCCTCAACCTCACCGTCTGCGGCATTGATCCCGGCGGCAATGGCGCACGGCTTGTCTTCGGTATTGGAGGCATCATGAACGTCAACCAGAAAATCTGGGGCGCGTCCAGCTTCTCCGTCTCCGGACTGCTGGCCACCACATCCACGGACCTGACTGTGGGAGAATTCCAGTTCGTTACCCGCACGCTGGTCACCTCCGCCGGTTTTGACGGCGGGTCCATCTCCCTGGGGGACTTTACCGCTGAAGACGGCAGCGCGCTGACCAAGGCCTCCGGCCTCATGGAAGGAAATGCAGCGGACTATCAGGGCCAATACTACCTCTACACGGAAAACGGAGACGTCAAGGTGCAATACGTAGTAGCGGGCGTCGTGCCGGAACCCGCCACGGCTACCCTCAGCCTGCTGGGGCTGGCAGCTCTGATGCTGCGCCGCAGGCGCGCCTGATTTCCGGAATCCCATTTTTTCTTCAAGAGGCTGTACGCTAATGCGTACAGCCTCTTTTGCATTCGCCGGGCGGGTGACGGAAACGTCACGGAAAATATCTTCACGCCATTGCCGGAGGCCGTAACATCTTTCCATTACCCTTTATTCAGCATTATGCAAGCTCACGCAAAATCACTCAACGAGCGCTTCCGCACACTCATCTCACTCCTCTTCGGCCTGGCTATCGGCTGCGCCCTGCTCTTTGGAGAATCCCGGTGGGAAATGTCCCCGCTCATAGAAGAAAGCCTCATGCTCCTGGCCTGTTTCATGGCCGGCATAGGCGCCTTCGGGCGCATCTGGTGCTCCCTCTACATTGCTGGTTATAAAAACAACGTCCTTGTCATTGAAGGGCCGTACTCCATGTGCCGCAACCCGCTTTACTTCTTCAGCTTCATCGGCGGCATAGGCGTAGCGTGCGCCACGGAAACCTTCACGGTCCCCCTGCTGACGGCATTGGCCTTCGGCATTTACTACCCGTCCATCATCAGGAAGGAACAGGAACGGCTCATCTCACTCTTCGGAGACGCCTACCGGAACTACTGCCGGAGCGTCCCCTCCTTCATTCCCTCCCTATCGCGGCTGAAGCCGCCGCCCGCAACCTACTCCGTTAATCCTGCCACCTTCACGCACAACATCGTGGACGCGCTGTGGTTCATCTGGTTCATCGGCATCTTTGAATTCATCAGCGGGCTACATGAAGCCGGAGTGCTCCCTGTGTGGTTCCTCATTCCGTAACCTGCTCCCTTCTTCTGGCGTCCAGAAGCCCCGCCAGGGCCTTCTGGGAAACCATCTGCCGGAAAGACCCTCGGTCCCGCGGATAAAGCATCATCTCCGTCCGCGTCTCTCCCCCCCGGAAAGCCCAGGCGAGCCATACGGTACCCACAGGTTTTTCCGGCGTGCCGCCTCCCGGCCCCGCAATGCCGCTGACGGCAACCGCCACACCGGCACCGGAACGGTCCAGGGCCCCCTTCGCCATCGCTTTCACCACGGGTTCGCTTACCGCTCCGTGAAGCTTCAGGATATCCTCCGGCACCCCCAGCATCTTCGTCTTTGCCCGGTCGGCGTAAGTCACCCAGCCGAACTCAAAAACGCCGGAGGAACCCGGCACATCCGTAATCCTCTTGGCAATCAGGCCGCCGGTGCAGCTTTCCGCCGTCGCCACCTTCAACCCCTGTTCCGCCAGATGGAGCACCACCGCCTTCTCCAGGGATACTCCCGCGGGAGTCAGCATATACGCTCCTGCCAGGATGCGCAGGCGCGCCTCCCCCTGTTTCAGCGCCACTTCACTGCCCACCAGGCGCACATCCACCTCTCCGATGCGCGCGCAATACGCCACCTCCAGTCCCTCCACCTGGTGCAGGGAATCATCCACCAGCTCCTGAAGGTCGCTCTCCCCGATTCCTACCAGCCGGAAAACGCGCAGATGTGGAATATCCTCATCCGCCAGATCTTCCAGAAGCGGCATCACTGACTGCTCCACCATCGGTTTCAACTCCGACGGAGGTCCGGGCAGCAGGATGAACATGGGAAGGGAACCGCTGGCAGGCATCACCAGGCCGGGCGCCGTGCCGTTGGAATTCTCCAGCACCGCGGCGCCGTCCGGAACCATGGCCTGTTTGAAATTGCATTCCGCAATGGAAATCCCCCTGCGTTCAAAATAGCTCTTCAACCTCTCCGCCACCTGCTCGTCACGATGCATGTCCACGCCGCACACGTCGCACAGGGCTTCTCTGGTCACATCGTCGCTCGTCGGTCCCAGGCCTCCGCTCACAATCACGATATCCGCCCGCCGGGCGCTCTCCCTCATGGCCTCGTTAATGGCATAGCCATCGGGAACCACGGTCTCCCTCTCCACACGGAATCCGGCCTCAAACAGCCTGTTGCCCAGCCACGCGGCATTCGTATTCACAATGCTCCCCAGTAAAATTTCCGTCCCGGTGTTGATCAATTCAACCCTGATCTGCTTCATGCCGCCAGTATGCTCCCGCATCCGCTCCGTGACATGCAACAATCCTGCCATGTACCACAAAAAACTTCATTTGAACGTCCCGTAAGATACAGTATGGGCACTGACAAAGACCATGAGCACACCTTCCCGGCCCCGCGCCACCAAAATCATCTGCACCATTGGACCAGCAACAGACACTTCCGACATGCTGGGCCAGCTTATTGAAGCCGGAGCCAACGTTTTCCGGCTCAACATGAGCCACTCCAAACACGACTGGGTCCGGGAAGTCGTCTTCCGCATCCGCCGGAAAGCCGCAGAGCTGCAGGCGAACATAGCCATTCTCTTTGACCTCCAGGGGCCGTCCATCCGCACCGGGGACCTGCCCGAACCCTACCATCTGAAAAAAGGGGACACGCTGGAAATCCGCCTGAGCACGGCCAAGCCGGAACTCCCCTTCTCCACCACGGTGAACTATGACGGGCTCCTGCAGGACGTCCAGGTAGGCCATACGATGGTGGTGGACAACGGAGGCATTCTCATGCGCATTGAGGAAGTGCGCCCGGACAGGCTCATCTGCAAGGTGCTCACGGAAGGAGTATTCGGCTCCCGCCGCCACATCAACCTCCCCGGCGTGGCCCTGCGGCTCCCCGCCCTGACGGAAAAAGACCTGGCGGACCTGGCCGTAGCCGTGGAATGCGAGACGGACTACGTAGCCATGTCCTTCGTCCGGGACGCCGCCCACATTGCCCAGCTCCGGGAGCATATCGACAACCTTGGAGGAAGGGCCCAGATTGTCGCCAAAATCGAGGACCAGCAGGCCATCCGCCACATTGACGACATCATCCTGGCTGCAGACGTCATCATGGTCGCGCGCGGCGATCTGGGCATTGAAGTCAGCATTGAGGAACTTCCCATCATCCAGCGCCGCATTATTCGCCACTGCCACAGGCTGGGGCGCCGCTGCATCGTCGCCACGCACATGCTGGAATCCATGATCACGCAGCCCACCCCCACCCGTGCGGAAGTCACGGACGTTTCCAACGCCATCTTTGAACAGGCGGACGCCGTCATGCTCTCCGGAGAAACCTCCGTAGGCCATTATCCCGTGCGCTGCGTGGAGGTCCTGGACTCCATCGCGCACCGCATGGAGCGCTCCGGCAACCTTAACTTTGCCGCCTCCGCCATCCTGAACGGAGACAGGCAGAAGGCCACCAAGGCAGCCATCTCCCTGGCGGACTCCGTGGAAAACGCCTGCATGGTCATCTTCACCCGCCGCGGCCTGGCCGCCACGCAGGCAGCCGTCCTCAGGCCGGAACGGGCCCCCATCTTCGCCTTCAGCAATGACCCCGTTGTCGTCCGGCAGCTCGCGCTGGCACGCGACGTGACCGCCTTTGAATCCCCCTTCCTGAAAGACCCGGCCCGCATGATCTCCACCGCTCTGAACCTGCTGAAGGAAAAAGGGCTTATCACCTCCGGCCAGCCCGTCGTCATCCAGGGGGACAGCCTGCAAGGGGAACTGCTGGCGGACTCCATCATCTTCATGCGCGCGGAATGATGGCCCCTGCCTTCCATGTGGCGCAGGAAACAGCCGTGTGGCCTCCGCCCCCTCCCCTCAGGGAACTTCTGCTGGATGCCGATCCGGACGAACGGCAGGTAGCGGACCATCTGGCCCACGGCGAACTTTACGTCGCACGGAGCCGCGGAGCTGCCGCCGGAGCTATCGTCATCCGGCAAACGGGGGAAGACACATGGGAAATCATGAACTGTTCCGTAGCCCCTGAATACAGAAGGCACGGTTGCGGAACCGCTCTGGTGCTGCACGCCCTGCACATCATCAGGAACAAGGGGGCAAGATATGCGGAACTGGGAACGTGCGATGCCTCCCCGGGCCCAATGGCCCTGTATGAAAGCTGTGGCTTCCGGATTTCAGGCGTCGTCAAAAACCACTTTACGGACAACTACCCGGAACCCGTCTGGGACAACGGCGTGCAGTGCATTGACATGATCCGCATGCGTGCGGACCTCTTCCCGCAGGAGGGGGAAACACCTCCAACTGGTCAGAAGCTATAAACCAGGCTGACGCCCGTCACCCAGCTATTGCCCTTCACCAGCGTTCTCCCATACACCCGGTTCACTCCGTGGGCTCCCTTGCCGAGCCAGTGCAGCCCCACAAACGGCTCCACAAAAATATTCCCGAACAAACGGTAATTCGCCGTCACCCTGACGTACAGGGACTGCCAACCGTTGCTGCCGGAAGGCCAGTAGGAGGAACTCAGCACCGCGCCGAACTTGAAACCCATGTAAAGGTTTTCCGTCATCCGGAAATCCGACCCGGTGCACATGTCAAACCACCAGCCCGTAATGCCGTAAAAGGAATAAGCGGCGCTTCCCTGCGCATAAAAACCGGGCAGGAAGCCCAGATCATGGCGCAGAATCAGCGCCGTTTCATACGTTGTCCCACCGTTGCCGAACAAATGTTCGGAGGCAAACCCCGCCAAACCGCCGTCATTCGCACGGAAGGATAATGCGGCGTAAGTGGCCTTCCCGAACTTCCTTTGAAGCCCAAGATCAGCCATTGTCTCATTCTCCAAGTCAACCGCCGGATGCCCCAGGAAAATTTCCTCCTTCAACGCCAGAATCAGGGAATACCGGTCATTCAGGTCGCTTCTCCAGTCCAGACGCAAGGGGGCCGTGGGATTACAGCCGCCGGGAATCAGGCCGCGGAATTCGTAATTCGTGGAATAGCCCGCCTTCAAGCTGCCGCTCACGGGTCTCAGAGGCGGATCGGAAGGAACATCCGGAATGCGTGACTCCGCCAGGGAAATTGAAATGGAAACGGCCAGAACCGCCCCAAGAGCAGAAAAAAAGGAAAAACTCATAAACTTGGAACTCCTGTTCCGCGGCATTCTGAATAAAAATACTGCCTCTGGCAACAAGCAAAAAAGGAGCGGAGCAATTCTCCTTTACCCCGGAAAGTCAATTCCTCCGCAAGCCGCTCATCCTGCAAGGAATAAAAAAATCCGCCCTGCCGCTGCCCCAAATTTTCCAGCCAGTGCAGCAGCAGCCATATCCGTGACGGCTTTTCCTAAGCCATCACCGGCCGGAACAGGAACAATGGCCGGATCTTAGTCCCCGCCTTAATCGGCAATTTCTCCTTCCTCCATCCGGAACATGAAAGAAAAAGAGCGGCGGATTGCTCCGCCGCTCTTGAAACATGATTCAATCGTAAGCCGGACGGCTTAGAAGGAATAGACGAGGTTGGCGCCAGCCACCACGCCGAAGTTCTTGTAAGGCTTGGAACCTGCGTCCACGCCCTTGTTAGCCTTCAAGGCGCCGTTGCCGGCCCAGTTGAAGCTGACGAAGGGAACCACGGCCAGATTCTTCACGCCCAGCTTGACAGGCAGTTCAGCCTTCACCCACCAAGCTTGCGCGCCGTTGGACATGAAAGCGGACTTGCTGTCGAAGTAGCCGGCAGTGGCAGACATGCCGCCCGTGATCACGATGTCCGTGGCGGGGCAGATGGAAGCCTTCCAGCCCACATACGGCTGGAACCACCATCCGGTCATTCCCTGGAAGCCATAGCTAGTGGTCACACCGGCGAACCAGTTGCTGCACAGGTCATAGTTCAGGTTCAGATAGAATTCCTGAGCCACGGAGTGGGCATGACGCTGGCCAACGACGCCGTTTGCAAGGAGGTTGCTGTAATCATACTTGGCAAAGTTGCCGAGCAGACCGCCATGAATCAGATTCCAGCCGAGGGTGGTGGACAGGTTCTTCAGCAAACCGTCCTGGTTCTTCCAGCCAAGGTTGAAATTGGTTTCATTGTGGAAAGCAATATCTTTCATGCCAAGCAGCTCGTGACCGGAGGTCAGGGAGGTGTAGGAAGCGGCACCCACAATGGAGTTGGCGTCGCTCAGCTTGTAATTCAGATTTACACCGGCAGGGATAACGCTATCCCCTCCCACCAAGGCGTGGGAAGCCACGATGCCGCGGCTGGTGTAATTGGAGGCATAACCGGCGTAGATATCGCCGGACAGCGGGCTGACAGTCGCCACGGGAGTGGGAACCGGAGTCGGAGCAACAATCTTGACGGGAGTGCCCGCAAGAGCAGCGCCGGCAAAGGATGCCACAGCTGCCGCAACACTGATGATGTTCTTGGTTTGCATGACTATTACTTGGTTAGGGTATTAATTGTTGATTTGCTAACAAGGAAAGAAAAGTATCTTTTCCCCCTTGTTAAGGAAAGTGAAACATTTCCGTCACAAATGTAAAGCCTTTTCTCCCCCACAGTTAGCTAATCATTGATTTTCTAACATTTATATTTACCATCCCCATGACAAAAAGAGCAATCTTCCAGATCTTGCCAAGCTTTCCTCTCCATGGCCGGGCAGGATACAGGCATTCCGCCCCGGCCAGGCGTTCGTCTTCCTTCAGGGAAGGAGAAGGATTCACCAGGACCCTTTGTCCGCAGGAAAGCAGCATGGGCATATCCGCGCCACTGTCGCTGTAGGCGGCGGCGTTATCCAGAACGCCGTGCTCCGGCAGCACCTTCCGCTCGCGCAGGCGCTCCACCTTTATCTGTCCCTTGTTGTTGCCGTTCGGCAATTCCGGCATCGCCGGCATGCGGCCGTCCAGAAGCACGTCCGTTCCCAGAACGCCGTCAAATCCCAGCAGCTCACCCAGAGGTTCCGCGTAAAAGGTTGGGGAGGCGGAAACCATGAGGCACAGATCCCCCTTCTTCCGGTGTTCCTCCAGCCGTTCCTTCAGTTCCGGATAAATCCATTCCTGTGCCAGAGAGCCGAATTTCCTTCCATACTCCCGCACCGTTTCTGCGGGGAGTCCCCACAAATAAATGAGATAGGCCCTCTTCATCCGGTTTTCATCCCATATCCTCAGAACATAAAGAGGAATGCAGGCCAGGAAAAGAAGCACCAGCAGGCGCCGCCATGGATGGAGCCTCAGCACGAAACAGGAAAAAACGTATTGCGTATCCCAGGGCAGCAATGTTCCGTCCATATCAAAAAGGGCCACTCCCCTTTCGCTCAAATCATCCGTCATACCCCCATCCTATACTCTCAACCCTCAACTCTCAACCCTCAACTCTCAACCCTCAACTCTCCATCCTCTTCCCTTAAACGCCCAAAACCCCGGCCGCCAAAAGGCAACCGGGGTTTTGAAGCAAATCCAGAAGGAAATAAGATTAACGGGAGTAGAATTCCACGATGAGCTGCTCATTGACGATGGGAGCAATCTCTTCCTTGGAAGGTACGCGAGCAATCTTGCCCGTGAGCTTGTCACGGTCGCATTCCAGCCAATCCGGAACCACAGTGGCCTGGGTCAGGTCAAGGAAACGGGTAGCCAGCTGCTGGGAGGAGGCCTTTCCACCGACGGCGATCACATCGCCAGGGCGGCAGGAGTAGGACGCAACGTTCGTCTTTTTGCCGTTCACGGTGATATGGCCGTGGGAAACGAGCTGACGGGCGCCGGCGCGGGTGTTGCTGAAACCGAGACGGTACACAACATTGTCCAGACGGAGTTCAAGGAGCTGAAGCAGGATGTCGCCGGTAATGCCGCGGCGGCGGGCGGCTTCTGCATAATACTTGCGGAACTGGCCTTCAAGCACACCGTATTGGAAACGCAGCTTCTGCTTTTCAGCAAGCATCACGCCGTAGTCGGACTTCTTCTTGCGGCCGGCGCGCATGCCATGCTGGCCGGGGGGGAAGGGGCGCTTTTCAAGAGCCTTGGTGGAACCGAAAAGAGCAACGCCAAAACGGCGGGACACTTTATCGCGGGGACCGGTATAACGAGCCATGATATATTTGATCTATAGGTAAAAGGATTCAATTAGACGCGGCGGGCCTTCGGGGGACGGCAGCCGTTGTGGGGAATGGGGGTCACGTCCTTGATGGAGGTGATTTCAATACCGATCGTCTGCACGGCACGCACGGCGGATTCACGACCGGAACCCGGTCCCTTCACACGCACTTCCACTTCACGCAGACCGTGGCCCATGGCCTGGCGGCAGGCGTCCTGGCAAACCACCTGGCCGGCGTAAGCCGTGCTCTTGCGGGAGCCCTTGAAGCCCATCTTGCCGGCGGAGGACCAGCCGATCACGTTGCCGCGCTGGTCGGTGACGGTCACGACGGTGTTGTTGAACGTGGAGGAAACATGAACCACGCCGGAGGAAACGTTCTTGCTGCCCTTGGCCTTCAGGATTTTGGGCTTGTCATCATCGCCGCCCAGACCGAGTTCCGCAAAAATGTCCTTGCGGGGTTCGGGCTTCTTGACTTCTTCAGGAGCGGAAACAGCGGCGGCCGGAGTTTCAGCAGCGGGAGCGGGAGCTGCCGCTTCCACGGGCTTTTTGGCGGTTTCGTTGGTGATTTCTTCGCTAGCCATAGTAAAGCTATATAGTAAAATTCAGGTTGCCGGATTACTTCTTCTTGGCCTGCGCGCCAACGGTCTTCTTCTTGCCTTTACGGGTGCGGGCATTCGTGCGGGTACGCTGGCCACGGACCGGAAGGCCGCGGCGGTGGCGCTGACCGCGATAGCAGTTGATGGAGGTCAGACGCTTGAGAATGGATTGCTTTTCACGACGAAGGTCACCTTCAATCAGGATTCCGTCAGTGGTGATCACTTGAACAATCTTCGTGAGTTGTTCGTCGGTAAGCTGTCCCGTACGGATGTCGGGATTGATGCCTGCTTGTTCCAGGATTCTCTTAGAAGTCGAGTGCCCGATTCCGTAAATATACGGAAGGGAAGCCTCGATGCGCTTCTCGTTGGGTATTTCTGTACCGAAAAGGCGTGCCATAATGGATTGGATTTGCTAGCTGTTATTTTTCTCTGCCTCGCGCAGAGCTATTGCTTGGGGCAAGATGGATACCATAAATTGAGGTTTTGACAAGAGCAAAACGTCATTTTTTCTATTTTTAATCTCTTGCGCCGCTTGAACATGCATGCCGCCCGTGGCGGCGCAGGATGCGTTCCACCGCCCAGGAAGCATGCTCCGCCACGAGGGGGGACTCCCCGGAAAGCGCCTTCAGAAAATCAATGTCATCCGGAGTTCCCGCATTCCCCAGCACAATGCAGCCGTTGCGCAGCAGCCCCTCCCTCTTGATTCTTTTCAGGGGGGAATTCCGGAACAGGTCCGCAAAGCCGCCGGCATCCAGGGCAAGCAGATCGCGCAGCGGAATGGA
>OGYW01001089.1_pt1 | contig 24749 bp, 11 predicted proteins | sample 1576621 | NCBI WGS metagenome assembly OGYW01 (sample SAMEA3541528, study PRJEB24748) | human gut metagenome | biome: human gut; feature: human-associated habitat; material: faeces | place: China | collected 2012 | reverse complement strand
CAGTGTTAAGCATGCATGCACCGTGGGAGATCACAAGCAAATCCGATATCTATGAAGTGGAAAAAGGATATGAAGCATTTTTGAAAAACTGCAGATAAGATTTGAAAAATTGCAGGAAAATATAGTATCATAATAAAAGAAGCAGATTCAAGTAGTGATCGGGGAATTGAATCCCGGCCAAATGCTTGGATTTGCTTCTTTTTATAAAAATACCTAAAACATAGAATATCCTTTAATATACTATTTCGCAGGAATGATCTCAATCCAATATCCATCTGGATCATTAATAAAATAAATCCCCATATCATGATTCTCAAAACAAATACATCCCATTTTCTCATGGAGTGCGTGTGCTTTGTCAAAATCATCTGCAGTCAAAGCCAGATGGAACTCTTCATCCCCAAGATTATAAGGTTCTTTCTGGTCACGCATCCAAGTAAGTTCTAATAAGAAATCAGAAGATCCATCCCCAAGATAAACGATTTTAAAACTTCCGTCGGAAGCATCCTTTTCACGAACTACATCAAGTCCGAGAGCTTCTTTATAAAACTCCAAACTTTTCTCAAGATTTAAAACGTTAAAATTAAAGTGATTAAATTGAAACATATGTATATCCTTTCTTACAATTCTTAAGTTTTTTTTAAAATTATAATAACAACAAATTTACGTGTTTACAAGAACAAAATGCAAAGATATAATGATAAGAAGAATGAACGAAAAGGAAGGAGCAACATGAAAACATTTCGATTAAGATGTAAAAAACTTTGTGCAGTGGTATTAATGATCGTGACAGCATTTGGATTCTCATTTGCAACACCAAAGACTGCACAAGCGGCCAATACAAAGTATTGGATCAAAGTCAACAAACAGGCTAATGTAGCAACCGTATACCAGTTAAAGAATGGAACATACAAACCGATCAAAGCATTCCTGGTATCTTGTGGAGGTGCCAATACACCAGCAGGTACATTTTATACACCAGCCAAGTACCGTTGGCAGACACTAATGGGACCAAGTTATGGGCAGTACTGTACAAGAGTCCATGGAGGAGTCTTATTCCATTCCGTGTGGTATTATGAAAAGAATCCTTCAACACAGTCTACGGTTCAGTTTAATAAACTTGGACAGACTGCATCTCATGGATGTATCCGTTTATCAGTAGGAGATGCAAAGTGGATCTATGATAATTGTGCATTAGGAACGAAAGTTACTGTATATAGCAGCAGTAATCCTGGACCTTTAGGAAAACCAAAAGGGATCAAGGTATCTACAGCAAGAAGACAGTATTGGGATCCAACAGATCCAAGCAAGAAGAATCCATACCGTAAACAGAAAGCTACATTGACAGTAGCTAAGAAGAAAGCTAAAACAGCGGAATATGGAACTTCTTATAATGTAAAATCTGGAGTTACAGCCAAAGACAAGATCACAAAGAAGAGCTTAACAAAGAATATTACATATACAACAACAAAATATATAAAAGGCAAATACAGAAAAGCAAAATTTTCAACAAAATCTTTAGGAACATATCGCATTAAGTATACTGTGAAATCTTCTTTAGGAGTTAAAACAACAAAGACGATCGTTGTAAGAGTTGTTGATACATTAGCACCAGTGATCACAGCAAAGAACCGTACAGTGAAAGTTAATACAGTAAACGCGGTAACAGGTGTAACAGCGAAGATGAGAAGTGGAGCTAACAGAACAAGTGCAATGACAGTGAAGATCAAAGCACCTGGAGCATCTGCTTACACAACTTATACATATGCAAAAGCTAAAGCATATAAGTTTAGTAAACCTGGACAATATGCGGTACAGTACAGTGTGAAGAATACAAACAAACCATATAGAGCAGCAACAAAGAAGATTACGATTACAGTAACAGGAAATGTAAATGCTCAGATCAATACATCTGCTGAAACTGTAACAGTACCAGCAGCAAGTACAGATCAGGCAGTGATCGATGCAGTTCGTGCAGTTGTAACGATCAATGATAATGGAACGGTTGTGGCAGGAACGAATACAACAGTTACAGTTGTTCTAGTCAAAGATCAGGAAGGAACAGTCACAGCAGCGGATGTTTCTTACAAAGGTAAGAATGGAGTGACAGTGACAAAACAGATCAAAGTTGAATTTGAACAGGCAACTACAGGAACGACAGAATAGCAAACAACACCAACAGAGTCACCAACACAGCCACAGCAGTAAGGAATCTTAAAAAGAAGGATGTATTTTAACGATACATTCTTCTTTTTTTCGAAGTTTTTTGACGGGAGAGTTGACACGGCATTTCAGTATGATAAAATAAATAAGATTAAAGAATTTATCAGCTGTTTTCACAAATCATAGAGAGAAGACGGTCAGAGATAGATACGGCTAGGAGGAATAAAATATGGCAACACCTTATAACCATAAGGCAATCGAACAAAAGTGGAGAAAACACTGGCAGGAACATCCTGTCAATGTAAATGACGGTAAGAAACCTAAATATTACTGTTTAGATATGTTTCCATATCCATCAGGAAGTGGTCTTCATGTAGGACATTGGAGAGGATATGTGATCAGTGATGTATGGAGTCGTTACAAATTATTAAATGGATACTATGTCATTCATCCAATGGGATGGGATGCATTTGGACTTCCAGCAGAAAACTATGCGATCAAGATGGGAACACATCCTCGTATTTCTACAGAAGCCAATATTAAGAATATCAAACGCCAGATTAATGAGATTTCCGCAATCTATGACTGGGATATGGAAGTTAACACAACAGACCCAGAATTCTACAAATGGACACAGTGGATCTTCGTAAAGATGTTCAAGAAAGGCCTTGCATACGAGAAACAGATGCCAATCAACTGGTGTCCATCATGTAAGACAGGACTTGCGAACGAAGAAGTAGTAAACGGTAAGTGTGAACGCTGCGGTGCAGACGTAACCAAGAAGAACTTAAGACAGTGGATGTTAAAGATCACAGCATATGCAGATTTGTTCATGCGCTGCCGGCAAAGCGGGCATTTCTTCCAGAATCCTTTCTGCGCCTCATCTCCTCCCAAATGAATATATCGCGAGGGGAAGATTGCCATCACTTCGTCCAGAACATCTTGCAGAAATGTAAAGGCGCTGTCGTTTCCGGCACAGTAAATCACTCCCGAACTTCCTCCGCCCAAGCCCGGAATGACTCCAATGTAACTATTCACCACAGGGCAAGCCAGTTGCGGATAGGCAGCCAGTGCGGCGTTGCTGTGGGCGGGCATATCTATTTCGGGGATAACCTCTATCTGGCGGTCGGCAGCGTATGCCACCATTTCCTTGATGTCTTCCTGCGTATAGAATCCTCCGATAGGGGTCGGTTCTCCCGGTTCGGCGTTACGGCGGAAATAGAAAGGAACATCCATGCGGTTCACTCTCCATGCACCCACTTCCGTCAGGCGGGGATATTTCTTGATTTCTACCCGCCAGCCGTTATCATCCGTGAGGTGGAAATGAAGCGTATTGATTTTGAGCATGCCCATGCAGTCGATGATACGCAACACGTTCTCTTTGGGAATGAAGAAGCGGGCGGCATCCAGCATCAATGCCCGATAGCCGAAGCGCGGTTCATCCTGAATGGTTACCGCGGGAATGCTCCATTGGATATTCTCAACCCGACGGTTGCCTTCGACAGCCGACGGCAACAGCAGGCGGATGGTCTGCAATGCATAGAAAAAGCCTTTTATATCCGATGCTTTTACTTGTATCTGCTCCGGAGTAATCTCCAACTGGTAGGCTTCGCTTTTTAAAGAAGAGTCAGTCGTAAAACGGACATGACTCTTCTCACTGCTACCTATTGCCAACTGTGGGGTTATTCCCGAACTTCTCTTGAATAAGTTTATAAAGTTGCGGACGATGACAGCCTGCTCATGGTTCTCTACCGAAAACAAGGTTCGGGCGGAGAAGGTGAAGTTACCCTCGCCCGGCACGACCTGCACCGGACGGGGAACTATTGAAACAGGGGGTGATGTCAAGTTGTCCGCGCATGCACCCGATATGGATGCAAACAGCATACAAATGATTAAGATGTATTTCGTCATGGTTTGACAGTCAGTTTATTTATTAAAAAAATCGCAAGTACCTCTTTGCCCCTTTTTATTGAAGACTGAATAAGGCACTTGCGAAATTTGATTAAGGCAACTAAGAATTAATAAAACTTCGTTCCTGTATGCCTATTTCTACCTTGGTCATACTCTGCTACTGAAGATTTATTTATATAAGTACGAACCCAATCTATTTCCAAACGAGGAATAGCATTATTATCACGATCCCGTTCATAATTATCATAGCTTGCAAAACCAGAATCCCAGCCGGCATCAGGAGACCATACACCATTAACCTCAGTTCCACCTCCAAGCCCCCATTTATTAGGTGCTCCCATGGTAAGAATAAATTTCAACCCATTTAAGTTTTGTTCATCTGTAAAAGTCCAATAGCCTGCAGGACAATCAGCTTTTTTATAGCATACAGTCTCTTGCCCATTAATGCCCAGTGCGACTTCCGAATCAGAACGCCACTCAAACCAATAAATGTTCCATTCATTTATATTTATCGTATGATTTGCAGTTTGAGTTTTTTTATCGGTTCCTGAAATTCCCGTATGGAATGTCTGATGCGCTTTATTTCCTGTAACAGGACCTGTCGGATTTTCGAGAATATCAACTTCCGTGTAAGTATTATATTTACCCGACTCATCAGATATCAGCCAAATCCCCATGTTAAAGCCATTTTTCTCACCACGAAGCCGGGCACGAATTTCCATTCTGCAACCTTCTGATATTAACTGACTATTAGCTTTATATGTAGTATTAACTCCACATCCATAGAAAGCAGCAGTACCATAATCCCTATCTTTTCCTGCTGCCGGCCCTGTACCCTTCGACGGAACTTTCATTTCTATCATCTTCAGATATCCTTGATCGGTTATATTAGAGAATTGCACATTGACACAAGCCGCATGATTCTGTACAATCACCGTATTACGATCTGCCAAAAACAGAGGAACTTTATTACCCCATGAATTACCTGCACCATTAGTATTCCACATATCACCTGTATTTCCGAAACTATGGAATTCCCATGCATTGTAGAACTTCCAGCCTGCCGTAGCTAAATCTGTATTGGGATGCGGATCCAGTTCTTTCATTTCAACAACCTTATCATCTCCATATTGTGTCTTGGCTGCTGCCAACCTGCCACTTGAAGCAAATGCAATTCCCGGACGTTCGTAAACCCAACGCTCATCAAGAATCCCATCTCCCTTTTCAGCTTCGAGGTCCTTCATCGTAATTTCCAATGTTTCATTATCCAACGGATGAACTGCAGAAACGGTCGTAAAATTCAAAGTCAACGTTTCCGTTTTGGTAGGTTCCATATTGTGTTTAGTTTTAACTTTCACTTCTGCAGATTTTTCTCCTGCCTTTATCGTCAATGTGACGGGGGGTAACGTTACATAGAAATCTTTTTGCTCATCAGGTACAGTGATATGGATATCCATATCATCCGTGACCGGCACAGGAACTTCTGCCAAAATAGTAAACTCATCACCTTCGTCAATAACCCTGTCCGAATTATTTTTTATTGATACAACTGTGTAATGGAGATCAGAAATAACAATCGATTGAGTTGGATTAGTCACCGTATAGCCACGTACAAACGACATTACATTCACATACAACTTTTGTTTGGGCTTAATTCCACTTTCTGTAATCGGTAGTTTTATATCAAAAGAACTGACTCCCTTCGGGAAGGTAACCATTGAAGGAAATGCTTTAAAGGCTGTCTTTGATACATCTTTTTCTCCGTCCTTAGCAGTCAGATAAATATCAAAATCTTCGTTTGTCACACGTTCCGGATTCTTAGCGTCATTCACTTTCAAAGTAAGGGTAAGCTCTTCACCCATTACAAAGCTCTTGGCACTTGATTCCACTATTAAAGGTACAGTTTCCGGCAGTGGTTCTACCGCATCGTCCTCGCACCCTGCAAAACCTATTGAAAGCAGGCAAACAGGTAAAAATGTATATAGTATTCTTTTTATCATAATTGTGTAATTTATTAAATTGAGATACTTATTCGCTAACATCTCCCCAGCCCGGATTCTGTTTCAATTCATGGTTTAATTGCAGTTCATCCGGTGGTATCGGTAATAAATAATCCCGGTTCAGGTCGAAAAGGTAACCCTCAGGCAAATATTGCTGTAACGGATCCATCCACCCGTCGTTATCTTTCAATACCAATTCCAATGATTCGCGCCCTTTGGGTGAAAAGCTTTTGTAAAGGACACTCTCTTCGCCCAGATATGCACCCCTGCCACGACCGTTGATTCCTTTCAATGTTCCGGCTTCCGCCCAACGCATCAGATCGTCCAGACGGAATCCCTGAAGTGCCAGTTCCGAACGTCTTTCACGACGAATTTCCTGTATCAAGGGAGTAAGCCCGGTAAATGGGAAATTAGCATCTGCTTGCGGCTCTATCCATGTCACGCCTGCTCTTTCGCGCAAGGGTTTCAATGTTTTGTTCAATACATCGTCGCTCCATTTGTCCAATTCTGCCGCTGCTTCAGCATAACAAAGTAATCCTTCCGCATACCGGAACAGGATAATGCCAGTCTGCGTATTCCCTTCCACATAAGTAGTGTCAATACCTAATCTGATATGGAATCCGGTAACACTCTTGCTATTACCGTCGCCGTTCAAGTTAGGAGAGACAATATCTTTATTCTTTTCTTTCATTTCATCATCAGTGCCTGTCGCATCATAAGCCCTCACATTCATCGGCTTATTGGAAGAAGAACCTGCATTAGAGCGATATTTACATCCGGTATGCATTACTGTAACGAGAAGTCTCGCATCCCGTCCCTCAAATGTTTCATTAAAATCCTTGAACTTCTCGTCTTTGGGATTAATAAAAGTTCCATCGGCATTTAAATAGTTATCCACCAATGACTTTGACAGGCCGGACGGTCCCTGGCCATCTACTGCTCCTGAAGCGAGTAAACCACCCAAATTATGAAAGACACCATCAGCCACTGAATACTTTTTCCACAGAACAGCTTCCGGTATTTGAGAAAGATCTTCCTTATTAAATAAGTGTGCAAAAGCATCTTCGGTATTTACATACTCCTTATCAGTGTCTTTCGTATTCAATGTCAAGCCAGCAGTAAAAAGTTGCTGGTCTCCCCAGTTCAATACTTCCTGAAAAAATTCCGTAGAATTGTCTTCCGTTGCAAACTTAGTACCTTTGTGGTATTTCTCCCACGAACCTTCATAAAGCGCCACCCGCATAGCCAAAATAGTAGCGGCCTCCTTACTGATACGCAGTCCCTGATATTTACTACGCGTAAATAAATTTGCACGTGCTTCCGGAATTTCACCGATAGCGGCCTTCAAGTCATTCAATATAAAACGGGCAACATCCGCACGCTTGGACGCAGGTTTCTGTAAGCCGGCTACCGTAGCGTTTTCATCCCAAAAATCATCCATTATAGGTATATCTCCAAAACGGGTGAGCAGGTAGAAATGCCAATAAGCACGCAAAAAATAGGCTTCTCCTCTAAGCGAGAGTACTTCAGCAGTCTCAAGTCCTGCATCAACTTTATAATAGTGAAAGAAGTAGTTGACATTACGCAGGTTCTGATAGCCTTTTTCCCAATCGGTCGAGCCACTGAACTGATTATTCTCACCATTCAGGCGTCTGTCATATTTTTCAGCCAAAATGTTATCGCTGTTCACCTCTTCACCACGGACACTCATTCCATATTGCGTCGGAGCCGGCAATGAAGTATATAAAGCATTGATATAGTTCTCTACTTGTTCGCGACCAGCCAGGAAGCCTTCGTTTTCAGGCATTGTCAACGGTTGCCGATCCAAAAAGTCGGAACAAGCGGACAACACCAGCCCTATAAAAGCAGTCAGTATAATTATTTTCTTTTTCATGATGTTCCTCTCTAATTAAAATGTGATGTCAATTCCAAATACAAAGTTCCGGTTCAATGGGTAAACTCGCCCGTTACCATTTGCAGTCAGCGGTGAAGTAAGGGCGGGAGCAGAAGCATTACTACCTCCTACCCAACCATTCACCTGATTCAGTGTTTCAGGGTCAAACTGTTGCGGCAACTTGGAAATTGTAAACAGATTATCGCAAGTGAAATATACTTTCAAATTACTCAAGCCAATCTTTTCCACCAATTGTGGTTTGAAAGAATAAGAGACTGTCAAGTTCTTCAGACGCATATAAGCTGCATTGAGTAAATAACGAGTTGTATTATAGCCTATATTCACTTCTTTGTCTTTAGAATTATCTGTCAGGCGTGGTAAATATCCATCAGGATGCCATGCATTGAAATAATCAAGATGCTCTTTGAAGTAACAATTTCCTCCATACAGGTAAGTAGCACCTGCCATCGGGAATTGTCTCTTGGCTACTCCCTGGAAAAGAGCTGATATTCCAAATCCTTTATAGCCTGCATTCAGATTAATACCGAAAGAATATTTAGGGGTTGTATTACCGATTACTTTCAAATCACCATGATCCGCCAAAGTTCCTTTTCCCGGGTCTACCTTCCCGTCACCATTGGAGTCGATATATTTTACGTCACCGCGTTGCCACTGGTTGTCAGCTTTAAAGAAGCTAAGGTCTACCGTTCTCAAATATTCATCCACTTCACGGTTAGTCATGAAAAGATCATTAGCTTCATATCCCCAAATCTCACCGATGTCCATTCCCTCATAATACCCTCTGTTACGTGCCAGACCGGTATGGTTATTGAATATCAGTCCTTCAGGATTATTATACTTCGTGACTACTGCCTTGTAATTGGATATATTAAAACCGACACCATAACTGAATCCGCATTTCAATTGATCCTGCCAATTGACGGACAACTCCCAACCACGATTACGGAGAGTCGCATTATTTACTTTTGCACGGTCGTCTTTACTGATACCTCCGATAGCCGGAATTGCTTCAGCCGGACCAATCATATCATGCGTTGTACGCTGGTAAATATCAGCAGTTATTGTCAGACGGTTATCCAATAACAGCAGGTCAAGACCTAAATTGGCATTATCCACCTTCTCCCAGGTAATATAAGGACTGACCATTTTCGGAGTTTTGGCAATCATTCCTTTGGCAGGAGTGGCGTTTACTCCCGGCAGTAACCAAGCATTGGATGAGTTTGACACCAAATCCATCACTCCAAGATAATCATACAATCCGGCGCCATTCTGATTACCCAAGCGTCCGTAAGAAACACGCAACTTCAACTGGGAAAATGGAAGATTCCATGATTTGAAATAGTTTGTGCGAGCTATATCATAACCGGCAGAGAAGGAAGGAAAGAATCCCCAACGGTTTCCGGGAGCAAAACGGGAAGAACCGTCATAACGTCCACTGAATTCCAGAAAATATGTCTCCTGATAATTCCAGTTCAACTTGGCATACATACCCATTGTGGACCAATGAGTACGGTCTTCACCGGCAGACAATGTACCATTGGAGTTCGCAAATGAATAAATATCACTACCTAAAATTCCATCCTTATAAGTGAAACCATTGGAGTTTTCCTGCAACTCCATCTGAAAACCTGCCATAGCCTTGAAGTAGTGTTCTCCCCATGTATGGACGTAAGATGTCGATACATTCGGAGAAAGATAATAATTAAATGCATTACCGCGAGTATAAGAACCCCATTTGGAATTCTTCCATTCCATACCCGGATATACATATCCCTGCTTGGTACCTATGTCAACCTTTAACTCTCCATCAGGTTTTTCTACTGTAGGGTATCCACGTTTGAAACTGTTGTCTTCTACATCAAAACGTACTTTCATTTCCCCTACAATATCCCAACCCGGTAACGGGGTAATGGTAGCAGCAAAAGACATTGCATCGGATATGCGGTTCTGTACATAATGGGATTCTTTTAGATAACGGAACTCAGAAGCATCATTATATTCCGAATCAATCGGATAATGAGTAGGAGCATTTGGTATTGTTTGTCCAAGAGTTCCATAAAAGATGGTCTGGTTGGCCATCGGCCTTTTAAGGATACTCAATGTTATATTATTATTGAAATTGAACTTCAACCATTTATTGGCTATAATCTGGAATTTCGTATTTACATTATATTTGCTCAGGTTATCATCTACCTTGTCAAGTAAACCATCCTGATAAGTGTAACCCAAACCTACATAATAGTTGAACTTTTCCGAACCTTCGGTTACACTCAGGTTATGTGAATGACGAATAGCAGTATCTTTAAAATAATAATCAAACCAATCTGTATTCGCATATACCGCATCCATTGAAGAAGCCCAGTCTGTCCCGTTTTGATTGGGACCTATACCTGGAAATTCTGCTGAATAGGGGTTCTTCATGAATCCTTCCATCTTCTCTATAAGAGCGTCAGAAAATTTATGATTCACGCCATCATTATCATTCCGTTCGTTCACATATTTAGCAAACTCAAGAGAGTTCATCATCTCCGGCATATTGATAGGTGAACTAAAACCTACTGTGCCTCGATAAGAAACCCGTGTCTTTTCCTGCCGACCGCTTTTTGTAGTTACTAATACCACACCATAAGCGGCACGTGCACCATATACGGCAGCGGCAGAAGCGTCTTTCAATACACTAATTGTTTCGATATCATTTGGATTTACGTTCTGAAGGCTTTGTTCCACTCCGTCCACCAATACATAAGGCTCGCCCCCGTTACCATTAATAGAACCGACACCGCGGATATTGAACTTGATTTCCGCGCCTGTTTCACCACCAACGCCGTCAGGAGCTGCGTCGGTCACAAAATTCAGACCGGCTACATTACCTTGAAGGGCACTGGTCAAATCGGTTACAGGACGATTGACTATAGCATCGGAAGCTACAGTAGACACAGCAGCCGTAATGGTATTACGTTTCTGCTTGTCCATACCCACCACAACGACTTCATCAAGAAGTTTCGAGTCTTCCTTTAATATGAAACGATTACCTTCAAGTTTTGTCACTTTTACTTCGAGAGGAGAAAAACCGACATAAGAGATAGATAAGGTATTGCCGACTTTACCTTTGACAGAAAAGTTACCGTCAATATCGGTCAACGTACCTTCTTTTGCCCCTTTTACCATGACCGTAGCTCCAATAATGGTTTCCCCCTTATCATCCACCACTTGTCCTTTAATCATTTGTTGCTGCGCAAACGCTCCCGAAGGAAATAACAGGAGCATCATCAAAAGAACAACAAAGCAGCTTTGTTTCTTCATAAGCTTCTTTTTTTTCATAATACTACATTTAATAATAAAGATTCATATTTCTATTAGCGAACAAAATAAATCTCACAGGCATTAGATTTAAGAATGAAGAACCGGGATAACTTTTCCGACTAACATTCTTGTCACAAAGGTAGGGTAGCTTTTAAAAAGAGTTATTTTAAAAATAGCCATTAAATATTCACTTTTCACCAAATCAAACCATTTCATCGGGGGGAATGATTGTTTTTCAAAAAATTAGTTTAAAATCGGTACCATACTCTATAATATTACATTTCAGATGCAATAGGGTAATTATGGGAATATATATTGATGCATATATCTATGGAATAATCCATAAAATAGAAAAAGACGGACGATTTGTTTATTCTATACTCCGAGCCTTATCTATCGATTTGTTCGACACCGAGAAACGATGTGTTTCTCGGTGTCGAACACTTTGTTTCTCGGTGTGCAACAGGTCGTTGGTTTTAAAGGGAAAAAGATAAAAGATAAATATTTATATATCAATATATTACAGAATCATACTCTTCGTTTGGAATGTTTAAGAAATCTGTTTATCCATTTTAATAGGTTGAGTCATCTTTAACACTTATTTTATTACAATAATAATTACACATAACTGCTTTATCTTTTGTTCTTATGTTCTTCTGTCTAAAATATTTCCAGTCCACAGGTAAGCAACCATAAGCCCACGTGGTGAGTATATATGCCTACCAAGCTAAATATATAGATTTAGCGCATAAATTAGTTTATCATACAAAGTCTGGCAATCAGACAACTCTTTGTTGAAATAAGGGAATTACAGATATATTTTGCCTAAAATGAGAAATGACAGTATAAATTGAGCTTATTTCTGCATGACTTCCTCCACCCGTTCCAGTTCCCATCCGCGAAACTGCATCACAATACAATGCAACTCGGTTCCGTGCACCATCTGACGCACCTTAGCACCAACGGCATAACCTTTTATTTGCTCTACAGCTTCTTGCCATTGGGCTTCGGCTTTCGCTTCGGAATCCTTGGTGGAGAGGTATTTCAGTTCGATGATATAGCTGTGCTTCACGTCATAGCGTATCAAGTCAGGCATAAGAAACAGGTCACAATAACCGTGATTCAATTCTAGTTCCGGAGCTATCAGGTAATAGGCATTTGTACTCAGGTAAGCAGTAAAGAAGCCTTGCAAGTTGCGCTCGCCTTCGATGGAGCTTCGCACGGAAGAGTTTTCCTTGTAGGCATGAGCAATAAATTCCATCGTTTCACGCCAATGACCTTCGTAAGCCATTTCATAATACATCAAGCCAAGGTCATTCAGATTGATATGCCGGTTATCCTGATATTCTTCCAACAGAAATTCGTAATACTGCTTACGCACGTTATTATTGGGAATACTCAACACCAGATAGTTGCCCCGAGTAGCAGTGATGGTAAGCATACCGTAATAAAAGAGCAGACTGGGAAAAATCTCCGGCTTGGTGATATCAATAGCGGGAAAGGTAGTCGTCAATGTGGTGATAATCTGCCCCTCTTCGGTGATTTTGCGCAACACGCCTTTGCGATTACCGTCCAATTTGTCCAAACGGATGAGTTTCTTCATCTTGTTGTAGTCAGTACGGGTGTTGGGGTCTATCATCTCTTTGGGTGATTTGCCCAAATCCATATAGTTGCGCAAATAATAGAGCACCATGTCACAATTGAACATCTTCGGGTCACGTTCCAGACTTTCTTCGGCAAAACAATAATTGTCATACCACGGACGCATTTCCTCTATCATCGCACTTATATCCACATTGCCCGGCAACTGTCTGGCATCCTTATAGTATTGGAGCATCTCACGCACATCCGTTTCACTGAATCCCAGCATCATATTAAACTGGTGCTTGGTACTGATATTCCAACCGATATTAAATCCGCTAGTCAAGTCATCCAACGTCACGGGGCTGACACCGGTCATAAAGATGCGCTCAAACATACCTTTGAACTTCTTGAAGATTTCACGGTAAAAGCCGCTAGCATGGGTCAGCGCATGATAGACTTCCTTGCCCTGCTCATTCAACACCACATTGGTGAAGTTATCATATTCATCAATGATAAGATAAAGATGCGCTCCGGTTTCAGCCGCATGAAGATTCAGATAATTCAGTTTACTTACAAAATCGGGCTGTGCTTTCATCTCCTGAGCAAATCCCGGAAAATAATAAGATTCATAGGACATACCGAACAAATCCATGACCATACAGCAGTAACGGTCGAAGTTCTCGGCCAACGTACCACTACCACCGCTGGCACGGGAAAAGTCAAGAAAGAGTATCTGGAAAGTCCCTTGCAGCCGTGTAGGGCGACTGCCTATCCATAGATTGCCGAAGCGTTTATCGAACTTTTCTCTTTGAGCGATGTCATAATAAGCCCGGAGCATACTCAGAAAGATGCTCTTGCCGAAGCGGCGGGGACGGATAAAGAACAAATTACTGGGTTGCTCTTCCAACAAAGGCAGATAGATCGTTTTATCCACGTAATATTGGTTCTGCTCCACCACTTCCACAAAGTTGGAAACTCCATAAGGGATTCTTTTTACTTCTTCCATGATTTGTTCCTTTCTTTAGTTCTCATATCTATGAGGATAATACAAAAGTAGCATATTTCAGCAGAAAGAACAAAGAAAGGGAAAGAAAGTTGAAAGATTGCCGCATTGAAGTGACAGACATAAATCCTTTTATTTTTTCATGCTATTAGCCGGATGAGATTTATAGCAGAAACTGTTTAGGTAATAACTGTCATAAAGAAAGTTGCATTATTGAAACAAAGCGGGCTGCCACAGGAAATGGATTCATCATCGTTGCTTTCTTACGGACCTTATCTATAAACATGTTCATTTTGGTCGATATTACAATGAGGTCCTTATGCCCTTCGTCATACAGTTTCTCATTAGAAACATCTTACTACCTACACAAAGAAGCACTTTTGGTGATTTTTAAAAGCTTATTGGTTATAATCGAAAGCAGGCCGTTCGCTGAAATCCTAAAAAAACAATACCTTTGCACATCACATTCCTTATAAATAATACATCTTATGAAGAAACTCTGCTTCCTTATTTTTTGCACTCTCTTTTCACTCACTGCATCATCAATAGAAACGGTGGATTATACACAAGGACTTTCCATATGGTTCGACACTCCCAACAATCTCGACGGACAAGCTGTCTGGCTACGCGCTTCGGGCACAGGGGCGAATCCGGACAAGACATGGGAAAGCCGTTCGCTACCCATCGGGAATGGTAGTCTGGGAGCAAATATCATGGGCTCCATATCCGCGGAACGAATCACACTGAATGAAAAGACGCTTTGGAAAGGTGGACCGAATACTGCCAAAGGCGCCGAATATTATTGGAATGTAAACAAACAGTCGGCAGGTGTATTGAAAGAAATACGACAGGCTTTTCTGGACGGAGATTCCCAAAAGGCGGGGTATCTCACACAAGAAAACTTCAACGGGCTGGGAGCTTATGAAGAAAAAGACGAGACTCCGTTCCGCTTCGGTGCTTTTACCACGATGGGAGAACTTTATGTGGAAACCGGACTCAGCGAAATCAACATGAGCAGTTACCGCCGCATCCTGTCATTGGATTCGGCTATGGCCGTGGTGCAATTCGATAAGGACGGGATACGGTATCAACGAAAATATTTCATATCCTATCCGGACAGTGTCATGGTCATGAAGTTTACTGCCGACAAAGGCGGAAAACAGAATCTTGTACTTAGCTATTGTCCCAACAACGAAGCAAAAAGCCATCTGGAAGCAGATGGAAACGACGGATTAGTATATACCGGCGTTCTCAATAACAACGGAATGAAATTCGCTTTCCGAATCAAAGCTATCCACAAAGGGGGAACACTGAAAGCAGAAAACGACCGGATTATTGTGAAGGATGCTGACGAAGTGGTATTCCTGCTTACGGCAGATACCGATTATAAGATGAACTTTGCCCCAGACTTCAAAGACCCGAAAGCCTACGTCGGCAACGACCCGTCACAAACGACTCTGGCTATGATGGACAATGCCCTGAAAAAAGGTTATGACGAGCTTTATCGTAATCACGAAGCCGATTATACCGCGCTGTTCAATCGGGTACGTTTTGAAATCAATCCGGAAATCGGCACTCCCAACCTGCCGACCTACAAACGACTGGCTAGCTATAAGAAAGGCGTGCCGGACTATCAGCTCGAACAATTGTACTATCAGTTCGGACGCTATCTGCTCATAGCCAGTTCGCGCCCCGGCAACATGCCAGCCAACCTGCAAGGATTGTGGCACAACAATACCGACGGCCCGTGGCGGGTAGATTACCACAATAACATCAACATTCAAATGAATTACTGGCCTGCGTGCCCCACCAATCTCTCTGAATGTACATGGCCTTTGATTGACTTTATACGCAGCTTGGTAAAACCCGGCGAGAAGACAGCACAAGCCTATTTCAACGCCCGCGGATGGACAGCATCCATCTCTGCCAATATCTTCGGATTCACAGCTCCCTTATCCAGCAAATCTATGGCATGGAACCTGAATCCTACTGCCGGTCCGTGGCTGGCAACGCATATATGGGAGTATTATGATTATACGCGTGACACGAAATTCTTAAAGGAAATCGGCTACGACCTTATCAAAAGCAGCGCACAGTTTGCGGTAGACCACTTGTGGCACAAGCCCGACGGGACTTACACCGCCGCGCCTTCCACCTCTCCCGAACACGGTCCGGTGGACGAGGGAGTCACTTTCGCGCATGCCGTAGTACGTGAAATATTACTGGACGCTATCCAGGCAAGCAAGGTACTCGGAACGGACGCCAAAGAGCGCAAGCAATGGGAAAACGTATTGACCAAACTCGTTCCGTACCGCATAGGACGCTACGGCCAGTTACTGGAATGGTCTACCGACATAGACGATCCGAAAGATGAACACCGGCACGTCAACCACCTGTTCGGATTGCATCCGGGACATACCATCTCTCCCGTGACTACCCCCGAACTTGCACAGGCAGCCAAAGTGGTACTGGAACATCGCGGAGACGGCGCTACCGGCTGGAGCATGGGTTGGAAACTCAACCAATGGGCACGACTGCAAGACGGAAACCATGCGTATAAACTGTACGGCAATTTGTTGAAAAACGGTACGTTGGATAACCTCTGGGATACCCATGCGCCTTTCCAGATAGACGGAAACTTCGGCGGTACGGCAGGAATAACCGAGATGTTATTGCAAAGCCACATGGGATTCATCCAACTTCTTCCCGCTTTGCCGGATGCCTGGGCAAACGGCTCGATAAGCGGAATCTGCGCCAAAGGGAATTTTGAGGTTTCTGTCTCCTGGAAAGAGGGACAACTGGAGAAAGCTATCATTCATTCCAAATCCGGGGTTCCCTGCAACGTAAGATACGGAGACATGACGCTCAAGTTCAAGACCGTAAAAGAGAAGAAATACGAAATCACTTTAAAAGGAGACAGGTTGACCGTTCTATAAAGAAAGCATCTGTCATCACAAACAAACCTGCTTCACATGAAAACAAAATACGCTGTTCTGTCAAGCCTTTTCTTTATCATACAGTTAGTCGGTGTTCTCCCTCTCCGGGCAGAACACTATTACTTTAAACAAATCTCTCTGAAAGAAGGGCTGCCTTCCAACGTGCGCTGTATTCTCCGGGATGAGCAGGGTTTCGTATGGATAGGTACCAAATCGGGACTGGGAAAGTTCGACGGGCACGAACTGAAAAGATACAAACACCAGGCAAACGACCCGAACTCGCTTCTCCACAACCTGGTTTATCAAATTGCCGAAGACAAGCAACACAACATCTGGGTACTGACCGAAAAAGGTATTGCCCGCTACCAACAGCAGAGCAACGACTTCACGTTCCCCACGGACGAGGACGGGAAGAATATCACCGCCTATTCCTTCTGCCTTGTCCCGGACGGAATCCTCTTTGGCGGCAAGGACAGGATTTACAAATATAGTTATGACGATTCTTCTCTCCGGCTTCTGCAATATTTCAACGCCAACTCTTTTAAAATCAACGCTCTCAGTATGTGGGATTCAAAGACGTTGCTCTGTTGCAGCCGTTGGACAGGCATATACCTCGTAGACCTGCATACCGGAGAGCACAGACGCCCCCCTTTCGACTGCGGGCCGGAAATTACCACCATGATGACCGACAGCCGGAAAAGAATATGGATTGCCCCTTACAGCGGCGGACTTCGTTGCTACTCATACGACGGCAAACTACTGGCTTCGTACTCCACCCGCAACTCCGCCCTCAGCAACGACATCGTCCTAAGCCTCGCCGAAAGGGAAGGGCAACTGTGGATAGGAACAGACGGCGGCGGAATCAATATCCTCACCCCCGAAACCGGGGAAATCTCCCAACTGGAATATATCCCGGGACGTGAAAACTACTCTCTCCCCGCCAACTCCATTCTCTGCCTGCACAACGACCACAATAACAATATATGGGCAGGAAGCACCTGCAACGGATTAATCAGCATCCGGGAAGTGTTCATGAAAACCTACACCGACGTAGTCCCCGGCAACGACCGCGGACTAAGCAACAGCACCGTGCGAAGCCTTTACCGCCAATCGCCCGACAGTATCTGGATTGGTACGGACGGCGGCGGTATCAACCTCTTTAACCCGCGTACCGAGAAATTCACCCATTATCTTTCTACCTGGAACGATAAAATAGCGTTTATCAGCGGATTCACTCCCGGAAAACTACTGATTTCCCTTTTCTCCAAAGGAGTATTCATATTCAACCCCGCAACCGGGGAGAAACAGCCTTTTACCATTGTCGACAAAGAAACTACGACACAACTTTGCAACCGGGGTAAATCGGTCAACTTATATCAGAACACCCCCAACACCGTGTTATTACTGGGCGACCATGTCTACCAGTATCACCTGAAAGAAAAGAAATTCGACAAGGTCACCGGAGAAGAAGGGAAAAGTATTGTCGGCACGCTCGTCCCCTTCAAGCACGAGAACAACCGGACTTACATCAACGATTTCAAACATATCTACGAACTGCACGATGGGGATTCCTTGCTGCAAACAACCTTCGAATGTTATCAGGATACCGTAATCAGTTCGGCGTCACACGACGAGCACGGCGATTTCTGGATAGGAAGCAATTTCGGCCTTATCCACTACAACCCCGTTTCCCAAAAGCAGACGCACATCCTTACCAACCTGTTTACCGAAGTCAACATGGTGCAATGCGACCAGAGGGGCAAAGTATGGATAGGTGCGGATAATCTGCTTTTCGCCTGGCTTATACAGGAACAGAAGTTCGTTCTCTTCGGAGAGTCGAACGGAGCTATCCAAAACGAATATCTGCCCAACGCCCGGTTGGTAAACAATGAGGGGGATGTCTATATCGGCGGTGTAAAGGGTATGCTGCGCATTGACGGCCAGCTGCTGCTGAATACATCGGAAATGCCGGAACTGCAACTGTTGGATATTATCATCAATGGTGAGCCTGCACAGAACAAGCTATATAGTCATCCGGCAGCAATCTCTGTCCCATGGGACAGCAATATCACCATCCGAATCATGTCGAAAGAAGAGGATATCTTCCGTAAGAAAGTCTACCGCTATCGGATAGAGGGGCTGAACGACCAGTATATCGAATCGTACCAGCCGGAATTGGTAATCCGGTCGTTACCACCGGGCAATTACAAAATTATGGCTTCATGCACAGCGAAAGACGGCAGCTGGATTCCCAACCAGAAAATACTAGAACTAACCGTACTCCCGCCATGGTATCGCACGTGGTGGTTCATTCTCGGTTGCACCATTCTCATTGCCACCATAATCATCGAAACTTTCCGCAGAACATTGAAACGTAATCAGGAAAAACTGAAATGGGCGATGAAAGAGCATGAGAAACAGATGTACGAGGAAAAGGTACGTTTTCTTATCAATATCAGCCACGAACTACGGACTCCGCTGACGCTGATTCATGCGCCACTCAATCAGATTTTGAAGTCGCTCTCTTCCGGAGACAGCCAATATCTGCCGTTAAAAGCCATCTACCGGCAGGCACAACGGATGAAGAACTTGATTAATATGGTGCTCGACGTGCGGAAAATGGAAGTAGGGGAGAGTAAACTGCAAATTCAGCCTCATCCGCTCAATCAATGGATTGAACACGTTTCGCAGGATTTTATCAGTGAGGGGGAAGCAAAGAATGTGCATATCCGCTATCAGCTCGACCCACGGATAGAGAAAGTCAGTTTCGATAAGGACAAATGCGAGATTATCCTAAGTAACCTGCTTATCAATGCCTTGAAACACAGTCCGCAGGACACGGAAATAACGATTGCTTCGGAACTGCTGCCCGAAGAAAACCGGGTGCGTATCTCCATCATCGACCAGGGATGCGGACTGAAACAAGTGGATACGCACAAGCTCTTTACCCGCTTCTACCAGGGAACGGGAGAACAGAGCGGAACAGGAATCGGCTTGTCTTACTCCAAGATTCTGGTGGAACTGCACGGCGGCTCTATCGGCGCACAGGATAATGAAGAAACCGGAGCCAGCTTTTTCTTTGAGTTGCCGTTGAGGCAGGAACCGGAAGAAATCATCTGCGAGCCAAAAGCTTATCTGAACGAGTTGATGATGGATGATAACAGCGGGCAGCCGTCCGCGAAAGAGGTATTCGACACCACTCCATACACTATTCTCGTAGTGGATGACAATCCGGATATGACAGACTTTCTGAAAAGAACGTTCGAAGGATACTTCAAACGGATAATTATCGCCGGAGACGGGGTGGAAGCCCTTCAACTGGTCAGAAGCCATGTCCCTGATATTATAGTCAGTGACGTGATGATGCCTCGGATGAACGGGTATAAACTTTGTAAAACGATTAAAGAGGATATCAATATCAGTCACATCCCAGTCATTCTGCTAACTGCCAGAGATGACAGGCAAAGCCAAATAAGCGGTTACAAGAATGGAGCGGACGGCTATTTAAGCAAACCTTTCGAAGTGGAAATGCTAATGGAACTTATCCGCAACCGGTTGAAAAACCGGGAATATACCAAGAAAAGGTATCTGAATGCAGGATTAATCCCCACTCCGGAAGAAAGCACCATCAGCCTGACAGACGAAACATTCCTGATTAAACTGAATAGTATCATCCAGGAAAATATAGAAAATTCCAACCTGGGCATCCAGTTTATCTGCCAGGAAGTAGGATTGGGCCGTTCTTCGCTTTATAACAAACTGAAAGCACTTACAGGCATGGGAGCGAACGAGTATATCAGTAAGCTCCGTATAGAAAAAGCTATTACATTGATATCCGGCACGGATATGCCCTTCTCTGAAATTGCAGAGAAAACCGGGTTTACCACTCCGAGTTATTTCAGTACGGCTTTCAAGCAATATACCGGGGAAACACCTAGTCAATATAAAGAAAGGAAAAAGAAAGGTCTGGCTGATAAATAATACCATCATTATTCTTTATGCTGGCTGAAGTTTCCGGCTGCAAGCCAATTCGCCGCATATTGACCGATATTGACCGATTAACAAACGGGCTGCCACAGAATCACTTCTCCGGCAGCCCTTCTTTCATTAAATTAGAAAACAGAGAGTATGATACAGTTTATTCCTGACCTCCTCCTAAAGCACGGTATAGGTTAATTAAACTTTGTATTTCAGTAAAATGATTGGCCGTCTGCGAGAGTTGCGCACTAAGCAACGACTGCCGGGAGGTAAGCACTTCCAGATAGGTTGTATTACCATGCTCCATCAACAGAGTAGTGCTTCGCAGAGCCGTTTGCAGGGAAGTGATCTGTTTATCCAGCAAGATTCTTTTTCCCTGACTGGTTTGATAGGCAATCAACGCATCATTCACCTCACTACCGGCATTGAGCAACGTTTGCTGAAAGCCGAGCGCTGCTTCTTCCTGTTGCGCACGGGCAATGCGGTATTGTGCCACCACCTGCCCTCTGTTAAAGAGCGGCTGCGTAAGCGAACCTACCGCTGACGCGAGAAACTTGCCCGGATTGATAATCATCGCCCCGGCAGAGTTTGTCCATCCGGCACTCCCGCTCAAAGTGATGGAAGGATAGAAAGCCGAACGTGCCGCATTGGTGCCATAGAACGCCGCTTCCAGCGTCCGTTCTGCCGAGCGGACATCCGGACGGGAAGAAAGCATCCGTACAGGAATCCCTATCGAGAAGTCGGCAGGAAACTGTTGCTTTGCCAATACACCACGCTCATAGTTGCGTGGCGTCTCCGCCAATAATAAGGCAAGACTGTTCTCCACCTGATTGATCTGCTGCTGCAAATCGAGAACCGAACCCTGCACCTGATAATAGGCCGCCTCCATCTGCGACACAGCGGATTCGTTTGCCAATCCCGCATTCATCAATGCACGGGTAGACGCAACGGTTTCTTTCCATGCCTCTTCCGTTTGACGGGAGATGTCGAGTTGTTCATCCAGCATCAAAAGGGTATAATAGGTATTGGCGATACCTGCTATCAACTGTGTACGGACTGCCTGACGGTAATCCTCGCTTTGAGCATAAAGCGCTTTCGCCTGTTTCTTGGAGTTGCGCATACGCCCGAAAACGTCCAACTCCCAACTGGCAGTAACGGGCAACGAATAAGTCTGCGTAGCCTTCTGCGTATCGAAACTGCTCACTGTTCCCTGCGGAGCAAGAGCAAAAGCGGGCAGAAAAGCAAGTTTGGCAGACATCAGTACGGCCTGTGCTTCTTCCACACGGAGCTGGGCAGACTGATAGTCGGTATTGGTCTGCAATCCCACTTCAATGAGGGATTGCAGATAAGGGTCGGTGAAGAGTTCCCGCCAGTCCATATTACCCAGACCGGCAGTGTCTTCGGTCACCACTTCCCCGCCGTAAAGATCGTCGGGCACGACAGTGGCGGGTTCGTATTTGGTATAGATGCCACAACCGCTCAACGACAGACTGATGGCAACTAATGTGATGATATTCTTCTTCATTCTTTCTTTCATTTATTTACGTTCGCGTTCAACTTCACTCTTTTCTTTCTCTAAAAGCACCTGTACGTCTGCTTCCTCCTCCATCGGTTTGCGGATTTTTTCCTGCAAAAATTCAAAGATGATGTAGAAAACCGGAACGACAAAGAGCAATGCCAGTGTCCCGACAACCATACCGCCTACTACACCCGTACCCAGCGAACTGTTACCGTTGGCACCTGCACCGGAAGAGAACATCAGTGGAAGCATACCGAAAATCATCGTCAATACCGTCATCAGGATAGGACGCAAGCGGACTTGTGCGGCAGAGTAAGCAGATTCCACGATACCCATTCCTTTGCGACGGCGCTCTATGGCGTACTCTGTAATCAGAATTGCTGTCTTAGCCAACAAACCGATTAACATAATCACCCCTGTCTGCAGATAGATATTATTCTCCAACCCGAGTATTTTGGCGAAAAGGAACGACCCCATCAGTCCGAACGGCACGGAGAAGATAACGGCAAACGGTATGAGGAAACTTTCGTAAAGACAGGCCAGAATCAGATAGATAAGGAAGATACAGATGGCGTAAATGAAAACCGTCTGCGCACCACCGCTACTTGCTTCTTCGCGTGCCATACCACCATATTCATATCCGTAGCCTGCCGGCAAAGACTGTGCAGCCACTTCTTCAATCACTTTCTGCACCTCGCCGGAGGAGTAACCATCGGCAGGATTCACATTGGCGGTGATGGTGCTGTAAAGATTGAAACGGTTGGCCGTTTCCGGTCCCAGCACTTGTTTCAGCGTCACGAACTGGCTCACCGGAGCCATCTGCGTACCATTGCGTACAAACATATTATTCAGTGCCTGCTCGTCGAGGCGGTATTCAGGCGAAGCCTGCATCATCACACGATATACTTTACCATACTGGTTATAGTTGGAAATATACGCGCCACCACAATAACTGCCCACCGCATCGAGCACTGCACTCGGCGAAATTCCTGCACGCTTACATTTGGCAGCATCCACTTCCACCGATATCTGCGGGAAGTTGATAGCATACGATGTATACGCCATCGCTACCTCCGGACGTTCGTTCAGAGCACCGAGGAACTGTATAGCCGCATCATAGAACGTAGCCAGTTCTCCACCCGTCATGTCCTGAAGGTTCAGTTCGAGGGAGTTACCCATACCGTAACCCGGAATCATGGCAGGCTGGAAGCTGAATACCTGCGCTTCCTTTATCGCCTGGAATTGTCCGTTGAGGCGGGACACCACAGCATCCGAGCTATGCTCCTTGCCCTTTCGTTCGCTCCAGTCTTTCAGGCGGATAATAATCGTACCGTACGAAGTTCCCTGACCGGATATCAGTCCGTACCCTGCTACGCGGGCGTAGTGTTCTATTTCGGGTGTATCTCTCAGGATATTTTCCAAGCGGTCCATCACTTTCGTGGTTTCTTCGAGCGTACTTCCCGGTGAAATACTGACATTCACCATAATGACACCCTGGTCTTCCTGCGGCACAAGTCCCGTTTTAGTGGTACTCATCAGGTAAACCAGCAAGGCAACGGCAACAGCCAGTGAAGTCCACACCATCCAGCGATGGCGGATGAAAAACATCACACCTCTCTTATATTTACCCAATACGGCATTGAACGAAGCATTGTAAGCTGCACGTACCCGTCCATTGATGCTCTTGGCGCTCTTCGTTCCGTCCGACGGACGCATCATGATGGCGCACAAAGCGGGACAGAGCGTCAAAGCCGAAATCATCGAAATACCTACGGCAGTTGCCATCGTGATACCGAATTGTGTATAGAACACGCCCGAAGTACCTCCCATGAAGGTTACAGGAATAAACACAGCCATAAATACACAGGTACAGGAGACAATAGCCATCGTCACGTCGCCCATTGCATCTTTCGTGGCAAGATAAGGAGACTTGTATCCAGCATCAAACTTGGATTGTACCGCCTCTACCACCACAATGGCGTCGTCTACCACCGTACCGATAGCAAGTACCAAAGCAAACAATGTCAGGATGTTCAGACTGAAACCCGCAGCCACCAGACAGGCAAACGTACCCACCAACGACACAATGATAGAGATGGAGGGAATCAGCGTACTCTTCAGATCCTGCAAGAAGAAATAGACCACGAGGATGACCAGAATGATGGCGATAATCAGTGTCTCCACCACGTTGTGTATGGAAGCGAAAAGGAAGTCATTGGAACTCATCATCGTGACGAACTCCGTTCCTGCCGGCAGATTCTTCTCCATCCGCTCTATCTGCGCAGTGATTTCTTTGTTGACAGCGGTAGCATTGGAACCGGCTGTCTGGAATATCATATAAAGAACGGCCGGCTGACTGTCCATTTCACTGCGGAAACTATACGTCATCGTACCCAACTCCACCTCTGCCACATCTTGCAGGCGAAGTATGGAACCG
>OGYW01001088.1_pt1 | contig 24765 bp, 13 predicted proteins | sample 1576621 | NCBI WGS metagenome assembly OGYW01 (sample SAMEA3541528, study PRJEB24748) | human gut metagenome | biome: human gut; feature: human-associated habitat; material: faeces | place: China | collected 2012 | reverse complement strand
GGGTGGCGTTTGCTATGGTACCGCCGTGTTAGTCGCGCCTGTGGCCGGAATAACCGCGATGCCCCGTTCCCGGCAGGCCTTGCAGTCAATATTGTCAAGGCCCACGCCAAGGCGGCCCACTACGCGCAGATGTGCGCCTTCCAGCAGCGCGCCACGCACCTGCGTCCGATTGCGGACGATGAGCGCGCGGCACCCAGCTGCGGCGGCGGCCAGTTCCTCGGGCCTGTCCACGAGGGTTTTGTCATAAAGAACATCAAACGACGCCCTCAGATCGGCGACGGCGGCCTCATCCATGAACTCTGAAATAACGATTTCTGCCATGTCGTACTCCCGGCCCGCCCGCCTTCCGGGGAAAAAGCGTTCAAGCCATTTGATCTTCTATATTATATAAGATAAAAAGTACTGAAAGATTCTCCGGAGGAACCATGACCCCATCATCGAAACTCACATTCGCTCCACTGTACGAACAGGTGAAAAAGGCCATTCTCAACCGCATCATTGCCGGAGAATGGGGGCCGGGAAGCTTCCTGCCCAGTGAAATCGCACTCGCTAAAGAATACGGAGTCAGCCAAGGAACGCTGCGCAAGGCCCTTAATGCGCTTACCCGCGAAAAACGGCTGGTCCGCTACCAGGGCAAGGGAACCGCTGTGGCCGTACTCGACGAAGACAGTTCCCTGTTCCCCTTCTTCCTTCTCAGCGACAGGAACGGAAAACGCGTCTACCCGCTTTCACAAATCTACGGCGTGCGGCTCGCCACGCCGTCGGACGCCGAACGGGCGGCTCTCGAGCTTGCTCCGGACGCCAAAGTCATCCACATCGACCGTGTACGTATGCTCAACGATTTCCCGGTCATCAACGAACGGGTCGCGCTACCGACCGCCCGTTTTCCCCATTTCAACTTCGAGTTCGATAAAGTGCCGAACACCCTCTACGAGCACTATCAAATCCATTTCGGCATCACCGTGGCCCACGCCACGGAACAAATCGAAGTCACCATGCCGGACAGCGGAGACCTCAAGCGGCTTAACATAGAGCGGAACCATCCGTTGCTGCTGGTGACCCGCACATCCTTTGACCTTCAGGACCGCCCCGTCGAATTTCGCATCAGCCGGATCAACACGGGCAACCACGTGTACCGCGCCGACCTGCGCTGAGCGCGCCCCTTCCGTCCCTGAGCCCCCGAAGCGGTTTCGGAGATTCTTTGGACTGATATATTGAAGGCAGGAGGTTTCCCTCCCGCCTTCTTTTTTATAGGGATTCCAGCGATATTAGGCGCTTTCGTACAGACGGGTCATAACGAACTGGTTCTGCTTCAGAGCTTCGGCGGCGGTCATACGGCCGGCGATGGTCTGGAACATCATGTCGAGCAGCTTGTCGCCAGCCTGGTCGAGATTCATTTCGCGGCGCAGGATACCGGACACGTCCACGTCCATGTGTTCGGACATGGTACGGATGGTGCGCGGGTTGGCGGACAGTTTGATAACGGGCACGATCGGGTTGCCGATGATGTTGCCCTGGCCGGTGGGGAAGAAGTGCACCACGTAGCCGGCGGCGGCCACGAGGGTGATCATTTCAGCGGCGGCGGAGGAGGAGTCCATGAACCACAGGCCGGGGCCGGTAGGCGTCACAGCCTTGTCCAGCGTGCCGATGACGGGCGCCTTCGTGCCGATCTTCTGAATGTTGCCGAGGGCCTTTTCCTCGATGGTGGTCAAGCCGCCTTCGATGTTGCCCTTGGTCGGCTGAGAGTCGGAAAGGTCGGAGGTCTTGTGGTCGTCGATAACCTTGGCGTAACGGTCAAAGAACGCAGTAAATTCGCTGCGGACCCGGTCATTGGCGCAACGGGCCTTCACCAGATGTTCGCCGCCGGTGAGTTCGGTGGTTTCACCGAACACCAGCGTGCAGCCCTCTTCATACAGCTTGTCGAACGCGTTACCGACGGTCGGGCAGGAGGCCAGGCCGGAGGTGGTGTCGGATTCGCCGCATTTGCAGGAAACCCACAGGTCGGAGATGGGGCATTCCACTTTCTGGAGGGCGGAGGCGTACTGCACGAATTCCTTCGCCTTGCGGGAAGCGCGGGCGATGGTGTCGATCTGGCCGTGCTGTTCGATGCCGAAGCCGGCAACGGGCTTGCCGGTCTTGGCAAGAGCCTTCACCAGGTCGAGCTGGTTCTGTGAGAGGAAGAGGTTCGTCAGGTTACCCGGAGTCTCGCAGTAAGAGTTCTCACCGATGCAGGCAACGATGTAGTCGGCACCGGCAGCGGCTGCTACAGCTTTCTCTATCTCCGGAGTGTTTTCTTCCCACCAGTTGCCACCTTGCTTATAAGTGACACCGGCTTCGTAGATGATATTGTCCGCACCGAATTTATTGGTGAAAGCCTCGAGAATGGTATTATATTGACCTGCATGCTCGTCGGCTTTGTCGCCCTGCCATGAATAAGACCAGCCGCCATTGAGGCAACGCATGGAGTTGGCATTCGGACCGGTAACCAGCAGTTTCTTGCCTTTTGCCAACGGCAATATACCGTCTGTATTCTTCAGGAGTACCAAAGACTCTTCGGCAGCCTGCAATGCAGCAGCGGCATGTTCCGCACTACCGAACAACGGGAAGTCTTTCAAGTCATAATAGGGCTTTTCAAATAGGTTGAGACGGCATTTCAAACGCAGCACACGACGCACAGCATCGTCTATACGGCTCATGGGAACTTCACCTTCTTCCACCAGTTCTTTCAAGAGTGTACAGAACTTCCAGTCGTACGGGTCCATAGACATGTCGATACCGGCATTGATGGCGAGCTTGATGGCTTCCTTCTTGTCCTTAGCAATGTGGTCGCGGCTATAAAGGTTGTTGATGTCCGCCCAGTCGGTCACAATCATACCGTCCCAGTTGAGGTCTTCTTTCAGCCACTTGGTCAGCAGCTCATAGTTGGCATGGAAAGGCAGACCGTTGTTCATGGCGGAGTTCACCATCACGGAGAGGGCACCTGCCTTCACCATTTCCAGATAAGGAGCGAAATGCTTCTCACGCATATCCTGCTCGGTGATGGAAGACGGCGTACGGTCCTTACCGGAAACGGGAACACCATAACCCATATAGTGCTTCATACAAGCGGCAACGTTGTTCCCGCCAATCAGGTTGGGGTTCTCTCCCTGGAAACCGATAACGGCTTCACGTCCCATTTCGGCATTGACGTAGGCGTCTTCACCATAGTTTTCCCACATACGCGGCCAGCGCGGGTCACGCCCGAGGTCAGTCACCGGGGCATACGTCCAGGGGATGCTTCCCGCCTTTGTTTCGTAGGCAGAGATACGTGCACCCTCACGTGTCAGTTCACGATTGAAGGTAGCTCCCATATTGACGCCTTGCGGAAAGAAAGTACCGCCCAGCGTATAGGTAGTTCCGTGTATCTGGTCTACACCGTACACACAAGGAATACCCATCACCTCCATGGATTTCTCCTGAATGCGTTTGATGATTTCCTGCCACTTCTCCACGCTCTGTGCCACACCGTTGGGCACGTTCAAGATGGAGCCTACTTTGTATTTTCCGATGACAGAGTCGAGCATCGCCTCGTCCAACTGGAAACCCTTGGCATTCTCAATGCCTTGGATACGCATATAGAGCTTCATCATCACATCCTGCGAAGGCATCTCCTTGCCCAGCTTGAATTCCTTTTCAAGCTTGTATCTCTTGATGATTTTTTGCAGGTCCTTCACCGTGATGTTCTTCGGGTCAAGGCCGGCAAAGGGATTGGTGCGTTTCTGCAGGAGGTCGATAGTGAGTTCGCACATCTGACCGACTTTCTCGTCAAGCGTCATCTTCTTCAGCAAAGTCTCAATCTGCTGTTCTATTTTCTCGTCTCTTGGAATGGCAGGCGCAACAGTGGTCTGCGCCGTAGCAGTAAGTACTAACCCTGATAGGGCTAAAGATAAGATTAACTTTTTACTCATGGTTGTGATATTGGTTTATAATAGTTGCACTATCTGTTTATACGAGGCACAAAGATAAGAACATCCTGCCATACCAAAGGATACAACAGGATGTTTTTTAGGGTATGATTTGTTATTTTTTCAGACAATCCTACTCTCATCTCTTCAAGAGGCTCATCGGTTCCTGAAGTTTCAGGATGTCGTTCGTCTTCTGTGTTGCGGCAGCTACTTCAGCCTCCAGCGTAGCCTTGATGTCGCGTGAGGAAGCCCCGACGAGGAACTTGTAGTTTCCGGGAGTTACCACCCATGCCGATGCAGCCTCATCATAGGAAGCCAGGTCGGCAGCATTCACTTTCAGCGTCACCACAGTAGTTTCGCCCGGTTTCAGTTCCTTAGTCTTGGCAAAAGCTTTCAGTTCCTTTTCGGGTTTGTTGGCGTCTGCAGCATCGGGAGCGGATACATAAAGCTGAACCACTTCCTTACCTGCTACCTTACCGGTGTTCTTCACTTCCACAGATACGGTATAGACGCCGTTGTCTGCCTTGACAGCAGCCTTGTCATAAGCAAAAGTGGTATAGGAAAGACCGTAACCGAAAGGATAGGAAACCTGCTTGCCAAAGGTGTCAAAGTAACGGTAACCTACGTAGATATCCTCCTCATAATTGGTATAATCCACATCCTTCACGTCGTTCTTCTTCCCGCCTTTGTTCATGAGGTCGGTGCTCACACGCATGTCTATCGGGAAGTTGTCGGAAGAAGCGGCATCTTCAAACTTCACCGGGAAAGTCATTGTCAGCTTGCCCGAAGGAGAAGCCTTGCCACTCAGCACGTCAGCCACACTGTTTCCTCCCTCCTGGCCTGCCTGCCATGCACAAAGAATGGCATCGGGAGCAGATTTCCAAGAAGCAGTTTCAATCACACCACCGATATTGAGCACCACCACTACCTTCTTTCCGGCAGCGTGGAAAGCATCGGACACAGCTTTCAACATGTTCTGTTCCTCTTTGGTGAGGTTGAAGTCGGCTACCATACGGTCAAGGAACTCACCGGAGGTACGTCCCAGCGTCACCAGTGCCACATCGGCCTTGGCAGCCTGCTCGCGGATGACTTGTGCGGAAACAGCCATCTCAGCCGGACGGGTATCGGGCATGAACCACTCTTTCTTATCTTTGGACAGACGTTCTTTCTCGGTTTTCAGGTAAGCTTCATAGCTATTCTTCAGCGCTTCATCCACCACATAGCCGGCATTCTTCAAGCCGTCCAATAGCGAAACGGTATAAGCGCGGTTCACGTTGCCCGAACCTGTACCGCCTGCAATGAAATCGTAGGAAGTGCAACCGAAGAGTGCCACGTTCTTCACGTCGGCAGCCAGCGGCAGAGCACCGTTATCGTTCTTCAGCAATACCATGCCTTCCGTTGCCGACTGGCGGGTTACGGCAGCATGCGCCTTCAAATCAGGCTTGTTGGAGTATTTATATCCCTTGAAGTGGGGAGTCTGGAGAATCATCTCCAGAATACGCTTCACATTCTGATTGAGGATGGCTTCATCTAACGCTCCGTCCTGCACACCCTTCACGATGGCTTCGTACTGCTTGGGCAGACCGGGCTGCAACATGTCGTTGCCTGCCACCATCTGTGCCACGGCATCCTTGCCGCCAAACCAGTCGGTCATCACCATGCCCTTGAAGCCCCATTCGTCGCGCAACATCGTTGTCTGCAACTCCTTGTTTTCCGAAGTGTAGACACCGTTCAGGTAGTTGTATGAGGACATCACGGTCCAAGGAGCGGATTCCTTCACGGCAATCTCGAACCCTTTCAAGTAGATTTCGCGCAAGGCGCGTGGAGATACATGCGCATCCGTAGCCATACGGTTGGTTTCCTGGTTGTTCACAGCAAAGTGCTTGATACTGGTACCCACACCGTTGCTCTGCACACCACGTACGTAGGCGGCGGCAATCTTACCCGACACCAACGGGTCTTCAGAATAATACTCGAAGTTACGTCCGCAAAGCGGGTTACGGTGAATGTTCAGCGCCGGAGCCAACAGCACGTCCGCACCGTATTCCAGCACTTCGTTACCGATGGACTGACCTACACTTTCCACCAGTTCCTGGTCCCAGGTAGAGGCGAGCAAAGTTCCGATAGGGAAATGAGTACAATAGTACGTAGCCGAATCCCCCTCACGCTTGGGGGCGATACGCAGTCCGGCGGGACCATCAGCCAGCACCACAGCGGGAATGCCGAGGCGTTCAATCGGGTATGTGGTTCCTGCCGCACCCGGCACTAGCTTTCTCGTTGCACCGATTACGGCACTGTCACCCGAGAAACCTGCCATACCGGTACCCACTACCAGATGCGCCTTTTCTTCCAAGGTCATGGCGCCAATCACCTCATCCAGAGAGGACTTTCCAAGCTGCGGCACACCCGGTCCGCAAGCTGACAAAACAGCCATTGCTGCTGCCATGGATATGATATTCTTCTTCATAATCTTATTTAAATATCTTCGGTGCGAATTCTGTCAGGTAAATACGCCAGTTCTTCCAGATATGACCTTCTCCGGTTTCATAATATTCATATTTGTAACCCTTCTCGTCCAACATCTTGCGGTAGTCGCTGTTGGCTTGGAACAAGAAGTCTTTATTACCGATAGCGATGTAATAGAGTGCCGGTTTCTTGGCAAACTGGGTTTTCAGTTTGGCTTCAAGGTTGTCATAAATCGGAGACTTCACATCTTTGTTGGGCATGATGGCAGCCGAGAACAGCCCTACATAGTCGAACATGTCCGGATATTGCTTGGAGATGTGCATGGAGTGGAAACCTCCCATAGAGAGACCAGCAATGGCACGCCCCTTCTTGTTGGCCTGTGTACGGTAAGTCTTATCAATGAATTTCACCACGTCGGGGAAAGCCGTTTCGAAAGAACCTTCCATCGTCTTGGGCAGATTCATGCTGGGAACGGCAAAACCCAGTGACGATTCACCCGGAGCAGCTTCCAACGCAGCGTTACCGTTGGTCATTACTACAATCATCGGCTTGGCCTTGCCTTGGGCAATGAGGTTATCCAGAATCTGTGCCGTACGTCCCAGTTCGCTCCATGCGTTCTCGTCGCCACCCATGCCGTGTAGCAGGTAGAAGACGGGGTAGCGCTTGCCGCTTGTCTCATATCCGGCAGGCGTATAGACAGTCAGGCGGCGGTCCATACCCAACGTAGGGCTGTTGTACCATACCTTAGATACCGTTCCATGAGGAACCTTATTCACTTTGTAGAGGTCGATGCGCTCGTCACCACCGATGATGAATACATTCGTCACGCTTGCCACGTCTCGAATCATATAGACGTTGGCAGGGTCATTAATCTTCAGTCCGTCTACCAGAAAAGTGTAGCTGTAGAGTTCCGGTTTCAGCGGTTCGGGAGTAGTGAATTCCCACACACCGTCCTTGTTCTCTTTCAAATCTGCCACACCCGGACCATCAAATTCACCAAAAGGAGTCTTGATTTTCTGCGTAGGCAGGAAGTCGCCGGTTACTTGCACCTTTACGGCTTTCGGCGCCTTCAAGCGGAAAGTTACTGTATTGTTGTCGTGTATCTCAGGTGAGACCACAGGAGCGCCTCCCCAGAGAGCTTGTTGCGCGAAAGTCATCGCACACATCAGCAACAGAGCTGACAAAATAGAAATTCTTTTCATGATACGTATGTTATTTTGTTATTAAATTAGTTATACCGAATCCTCTTATTTGAACAACTTCGGCACGAACTCCGTCAGATAGATGCGCCAGTTCCTCCAGATATGGCCCTCGCCCGTTTCAAGATACTCGTACTTATAACCATTGTCATCAAGCAACTTGCGAAAGTCGGCCACACCTTTATAAACAAAGTCCGTCTTGCCGCATGCGATGAAGTAAAGGGCCGGTTTCTTGGCAAACTGAGTCTTCAGCTTACCTTCAAAGTCGGTATAGACCGGACAAGTTGATTTATCGTTTCCGGTACTTGCACCGGAGAAAAGACCTACATAATCGAACATGTCCGGGTAATACTTGGAAATATTGCAAGAGTGGAAACTACCCATAGAAAGCCCGGCAATGGCACGGTTCTTCTTATTGGCAAGAGTGCGGAAATTCTTCTCTACGAACTTCACGATTTCGGGGAACGAGAGTTCAAAAGCACCTTCTGCCACTTTCGCTCTTTCGTCGGGACGCATGGACGGAGCAACAAAACCCTTGGGAGACTCACCAGCAGCAGCATCTTGCCAAGCATTGCCGTTAGTCATCACTACAATCATAGGTTTAGCCTTGCCCTGTGCAATGAGATTATCCAATATCTGCGAAGTACGGCCAAGAGCAATCCAAGCTTCCTCATCACCACCTGCACCATGAAGCAGATAGAATACCGGATAACGCTTGCCGCTGGTTTCATAACCAGCCGGAGTGTAAATCGTCAGACGGCGGTCCATTCCCAGCGAAGGACTATTGTACCACATGCGACTTACCGTTCCATGAGGTACCTTATTCACTTTATACAAATCGGCACGGTCCCCACCGATGATAAATACATTGGTCACGGTAGCCACATCCCGAATCATGTAAACATTGCTCGGGTCCATCATTCTCAATCCGTCTACAATAAAGGAGTATCCATAAAGTTCCGGCTTCAATGGTTCGGGAGTAGTAAATTCCCAAACGCCGTCCTTCCCCTCTGTCAAATCGGCAATGCCCGGTGCATCATAATCGCCACGAGGAGTCTTAATAGTTTGTGGAGGCAGAAAATCACCAGTAATCTGCACCCTTACAGCCTTAGGAGCTTTCAAGCGAAAAGTAACCGTGTTGTCATCATGAATATCAGGAGAGACAACCGCCGCACCTCCCCAAAGAGCTTGCTGTGCAAAAAGGGTGACACAGCAGACCAGCAGCATCGCTGCCAAACTTAATAATCTTTTCATAATTTCTTATATTAAATGAATTAGCTTCTTGTTATTTAGCAAAGCTGCGACTTACAAAAGGCAGGCACATATAAAGTGCCGAATGCCAATATTCGCTAGTATGTCCGCCGTCCCGCACACGGAACTGGCAAGGGATACCGGCATTACGCATCGCTTGGAAAAACTCTATATTACGGTCCAGCAGAAAGTCATCATCTCCGCAATCCACAAACCACTGTACTGTACGAAGCTGTGCCTTACGCGCATCATCTGCCTCAACCACATACCTGATGCAACTATGTTCCTGCACAGAACGCGTCAGCACAGCCATCTTGTTTGTGGGGTCGGGATCTTTTCCCACCTCCTCACCACTGACGGGGATGTTCATCAAAGCACTCATGGCATAGGCAGCACAATACATATCCGGATAGCGTTGTGCATAGCTCGTCGTTCCACCTCCGCCCATAGAAAGTCCGGCAATGGCACGATGCTGCTTATCACCTTTCACCCGGTAGGTCTTCTCTATATAAGGAAGGAACTCCTTATAGAAGAAATCTTCGTAAGCCCATCCCGGCATGTTGAAGTAGCCGTTCCAGCAAGTGGCCGGATTACCTCCTGCATTGGGGCTGACGATAATCATCTCGCAAGCCTCGCCCGATGCCACCAACTGGTCCATCACGTCCTTCACACGTTGGTCTGTAAACCAACTGGTATTCACCCCCGACATGCCGTGCAGCAAATAAAGGATAGGATATTTCCTATCCGTTTCATTGCTATAGCTTTGCGGCAGATAGATGGTGTAGGCACGGTGTGCTTTCAATACCTGGCTGTAAATGCTGTCGGTCACTACCTTGCTTTGCGGTCCCCATGCAGGATTTTGTGCATTTGCCATCCACAGCAAGCAGACGGCTAAAAGAGAGAGTATCAATCTTTTCATGGTATCGATTTAAAAATGTACTACAAAATAAGCGTTTTCCATTCTAAAACTAATTGATATATATCAGTTTTTCACGCATATACCCCTCATCTCTTCACCATCGGATGCACAGCCACAGGCACTTGCGCCCGCATGGCATCATGCACTTTCTGCTTGCGTGCCTTTGTCACCCTCTGTACCGCTGTACAACGCACATCGGCCGAAGATGCGGCAACCATCCACTGATATTCACCCTTAGCCAACTCCCAAGAGCTGTTTTTCTCATTAAAGGAAGCCATGTCCATCACGTTCCAAGTCAGAATCAGTGTCTGGCTCTCGCCCGGCTGGAGCAAGGCAGTTTTGCCGAAGGCCTTCAACTCCTTGGCAGGCTTGTCAAGTCCCCCATTCGGAGCTTTCACATAGAGTTGTACGGCTTCACGCCCTGCCACCTTGCCGATGTTCTTCACGTTCACCTTCAACTCGCAGCGGTCGGCATCCATTTTGGCGCTCTCTACCGCATATTCAAAAGCAGTATAGCTCAAACCATGACCGAACGGATAGGAAACCTCTTTACCGAAAGTGTCGAAATAGCGATAACCCACATAGATTCCCTCTTCATAGTTAGTGAAATCCACATTTTTTTCCGGTTCCTTCGGTTTCTCCTCTTTCTTGTTCGACTTGAAATTCATACCGGTACCCATAGCAAACGACGGCATCTTGAACTCGTAATCAAAAGGGAAGTTAGCATCCGACAGCGCATCGCCATATTTCACGGCAAACGTCATGGGTAACTTGCCCGAAGGATTCACCTCTCCGGTCAGGATATCCGTGATACAATTGCCCACCTCTTGTCCCGGCTGGAAGGCACAAACCACTGCATCTGCCAGTCCCTTCCAAGAAGCAGTTTCCACCGGGCTGCAGATGTTGAGAACCACCACCAGTTTCTTGCCTGCAGCATGATAAGCGGCAGACACTTGCTTAATCAGAGCCAATTCGTTCTCCTTCAGGAGGAAATCTTCCACACGGCGGTCACAGCCCTCGCCACTGACACGCCCCAGCGTAAGCACGGCAATGTCGTTGGCTTTCACTTGTGCAGCCAGTTCCTCGGCAGTGGGCAGGAACTCCTCGGCACGGGGCAGCGGAGTAAAGGCGAAAGGCGGTTTTCCGTGAGGAAAAAGCCGTTTCTGCTCGTCGGCCATATGCTTCTTGTAGCGGTTCAGCAATTCTTTGTCCACGGTGTAGCCCGCATTGCGCAAACCTTCTACCATAGAAACCGTGTAATAACCGATGCCCGTACTGCCAAAGCCCATGCCGGCAGGAACCATGTCATAGGAAGTAGTTCCATAAAGGGCCACTTTTTTGATGCCGGCAGCCATGGGTAGCGCCTGCTTGTTATCCAGCAGCACGATACCTTCCGCACCTATCTCACGGTCTACTTGCGCATGAGCCTCCAAGTCGGTTTTATTGGGATACTCGTAGCCGGCAAAGGTATGGCTCTTGACCACAAACTCCAGCACACGCTTCACGCTGCGGTCGAGGAGTGCCAAATCCAGTGTACCGTTCTCTACGGCTTCCAAAATAGCTTTATACTGGCGGTCTTGCCCCGGTTGCAGCATGTCGTTTCCTGCTACGATGGAGGTCACGGCATCTTTTCCGGCATTCCAGTCGGACATCACCAGTCCCTTGAATCCCCATTCGTCGCGGAGGATGTCCTCTGTCAGTTCGCGGTCCTCGCAGGTATATTTGCCGTTCACCTTATTGTAGGCGGTCATCACGCTCCAGGGCTGAGACTCTTTGACAGCAATCTCGAAGCACTTCAAATACAGCTCGCGCAAGGGGCGCTGTGTCAGGCGAGAGTCGTTGTTATTGCGGTTGGTCTCCTGGTTGTTTACGGCAAAGTGTTTCAGGCAGGTACCTGTCCCCCGGCTCTGGATTCCGTTGATATAGGCAGCAGCCATTTTACCAGCCAACACCGGATCTTCCGAATAATATTCATGGTTACGTCCGCAAAGCACATTTCGCATCAGGTTGACACCCGGTGCCAGCAACACATCCAAACCATAATCCTTCACTTCCATACCCAAAGTACGTCCCACCTTATGGGCTGCATCCGGATTGAAAGTAGCTGCCACCGTGGTGCTGGAAGGAAATTCCGTAGCATGATAAGTACGGCTGTCGAATTCCCGCTTGGCAGCCATCGCCAACCGGTGCGGTCCGTCGGCAAGATAGGCGGAAGGGATACCCAGTCGGGGAATGTCGTAAGTACGTCCCGCTGTTCCGGGAAACTTGGTATCACTTCCCATCGACATCCCACAACCGATGACGAGGTGTACCTTCTCTTCGAGGGTCATAGCACTGACCACTTCGTCGATATTGTCGGCACGCAGTCTGACTGACTGATTCGAACCGGTCGTCTGTGCAGTCAAGGCAGATGCCAAACAGAGTGAAAATAAAGTAATTGACAATCTTCTCATATATATTATATTTAAAAAGCCACAAAAGAAGCCCCCGTACAATTAGCTGATTCCCACGGGGGACTTCTTCTACAAACAATTAATCAGTTAGAAAAATCTAATTTTGTTTATCTGCATCAGACGACGAAGTTAGATTTTGATTCTTTATACGCTTTACCAACCTGCATTTTGTTCCATATTCGGATTCAAGCGGATCTCCTTTGCCGGAATAGGCAACAAATAATGTCTTTCCTTGAAACCATAACGCGTTTTATCCTTGTTATACTGAATGTATTCTACCGCTACATTATCCGGCTCATCTTTTCCTGCCTTATTTGACAAGATAGGTGTTCTTTCACCCTGATCCTTAAGCAAAGCCTCCGCATCTTTCCAACGGATAATATCCTGATAACGGGTATATTCAGAACAGAGTTCCAGTCTCTTTTCCAATTTAATGGCATCCAGGGTAGCTGTCTTGGCATCCAATCTTGCACGCTGACGCACCTCATTCAAGCAAGCATCAGCTTCGGATTGATTGCCATCCTTCAGGTTTGCTTCAGCTGCCAGTAACAAGACTTCAGCATAACGCATCCAACGATAGTTATTATATGAACACCAGAACCCAGCAGGAGATTCTACATTCGAGAAGCGACGTTTCCACATGAAATAACCTTCATTAATCAAACTCTGCCCTTTGGCAACCTTGACACCCAATTGAGAAATTTGGTCATAGGTTTTCATTGTCTGATTCAACCGATAACCATCTACACCCTCTTCCTGAACAAATGCATCATACAACTTTTTCTGAGGAACCATAAATCCCCATCCGGTACCATTAAACTGATTGTTAGAGCCAGACATATCCAACTTATCAGTGCGCCAATGATTCATCACCTCAAAGAAACTGAACTCATCCATAGAATTACTTGCATCAAAAATACGGTTACTTTCGAGCATACTTTCACAATTATACTCAGCCTTGTAGGTCAAGATATCCTCATAATTTCCATCATAAAGTTTATACTTACCGCTAGCTCTAACTTCATTCAAGACAACAGCAACTTCATTGCATCGTTTGCCTTATCCTTGCGTGCTTTGGCAACCTTTTGGGTGACGATACAACGTATGTCTGCAAAGGAGGCAGCTACCATCCACTTGTATTCACCTTTTGCCAATTCCCAAGCATTGATTTTATCGTTGAAGGAAGCCATGCCCATCACGTTCCAAGTCAGAATCAGTGCCTGGCTCTCGCCCGACTGGAGCAAGGCAGTTTTGCCGAAGGCCTTCAACTCCTTGGCAGGCTTGCCCATACCACTCTTGGGAGCCTTAACATATAACTATACAGCTTCACGTTCCATTAGCTTACCAGTATTCTTCACATTCAAAAAGTAATCACCGTCAATATTGGTAATACAAGCGTTAGTAGTGCCTTTCTCCAGAATACTTACACCAATCATCTGTTCATTTAGGTTGTCTGTCACTATACCTGCCACTTTCAAGGCTTAGGTTTGCGCCTAACTGAAAGAGAGACAATACAGAAGCAGTACGGCAAATAACATATACCGCCTCAAGTTCATATTCTTTATTTTTTCATTTACAAATTAATTTAATTATTAGTTTAGCTTCGTACCATCGTTCATCGCCGTCACCCATACATTCACGTACAAGCAATCTAAGTTAGGTGGGAGGGAAGACCGTTGTTTCAATAAAAAAGATACCTATTTCGCATCATTTTTATAAAACATCTCTAATGCTTCACTATATATTATATCAAGACATCAACTTTATTATTTTCTTCCATGATAAATAAGCTCCTTCGTTTGTGGATCACGTGAGAATTGCATAAAATAATCCCACATCATTTTTGCTGCAGGTTTAAAATTCCAATGTCCATAATCATTGACCGCAACCATCTGAATAAGAGGTACCCCATTTTTACTCAACACACCAGTTTCCATCGAAATACCTTTATTCGTCCAAATTGTTTCACGATTCTCAAGAGTAATACCAAAAATAGTGTCCTTACTAAAATCTGGACGTTCTGTAACCGACATACCATTCATAATCTGATATATTTGCCATGCAGCAAAAAAAGCATTCTTCTGCCAATTATCTTTATTTATAAATGGTACTACAGTATCACTGGTTCCTGTTGCAGAAAAATAGGGCATTTCTACTGCACCACTCTTTTGGATCGCTTCACCCAACAAAGATTGCCGATCACAATCAAACCGGTAACTTCCAGGCAATATACCTGCCGAAAAGCCACCTACCGCAGCAAACAGATATGATTTTCGTATTCCTAATCCTGTAGAAGTGGCAGATCCAGCAGACAAACCTTCTGTGTAGACACGTGAAGCATCAAGCTGAGGATAAGTCTTCAACAAATAATATACAACCTGTTCAATACCATCCATACCCATCCGGGCATAATCTTTACTACCCTGCCATTCAAGTTCCACAACTACAAAATTTTCTTTTGCGCAGAGTTCAATGAAACCAGAGGTCTCAGCTTGTGTACGCGGATCATTCTCATTGCCATGCAGCAAGAGCAATAAAGGTACAGTTCCTCTAGGCGCTTTCAATGTTGCTTCAGGATGAAATTCATACCACAAAAAAGTTCCAGTACCCAGCAAATTCGTTTCCATAACCCGCCGAGTTATCCCCCACTCTTCAGGCATGATATATGGTTCAAGCTCATAAGTTCCATACTTTTCAGGAGTACCTCCCATATACCATGTATGTTTATAATTATTAAAACGATAGTTTTTAGACAACACTTGAACCCAAGCTTCCAAAAAAATCTCTTTCAACGACGCACTTGTATCGCTCGATGAAACTACTTGCAACAGTTCTTCATCTGTATTGACATAGAATGTTAGGTTGCCCTTTACTGCAGTCTTAACAGCCTTATTAAGTTTTACATAAGAGTTGGTCACCTGTTTACTTCTAGCACCAGCAACGAATGTCGGTACAGGACAATCATCTAGTTCATACTTGCCAGGATTACCGCCAATAGTAACTATACCAGCCACAGCCTCAGCGTTCCGTGCTATGGCCTTGTTCACAAAAGTTGCTCCTTGTCCAATACCTATAACTTTTAGATTATTAACAACACGCATACCTTTAAAAAAAGTTTGGAAAGCCGACAAATCTTTTTCCATATCATAAGTATTACCCAAAGGATTCATAACACATACCGATGCAGAAAATTTATGTAGAATACTATCCATCCCCATCTCCTTAATCAAGGATTCAGCTTGAGTTACGTCACAACGTTTATCCGGATATATAAGGAAAAAAGGAGAAAAGCCCGCAAAACGGCCATCAACCTGCGTACAAGTATCACGATACATATATGCTTCTTGCTCTACTTTGGGGAGACGATCCAATATAATTGCATGATGCGGGTCAATACTTTTCCTTTTAATGACAATGTTTCTGACATCATAAACAATCTTGCAAAAACCGTCAGATATACTACGAGTTGTAGAGGGTTGCGGAATTGCAAAATTATTGTATGGTCTGGCTCCATTTTGTTCTCCATCAGCCAACCGGCGGGACATTTTTTTCATAGTCTGAACATAGCTTAGAGACAGATAATTCTTTAAATATGGATAATGTCCACACCATATTCTACTGATACTTCCATCCGTCATCAGTTTCTCCATACGACAACAAGATTGATAAAAAGTTTCTATTGGAGACATTGGTACACATTGCAACCATACCTCTCCTGAGCCGAAAGCATCACCCGAATAACAATCTCCTTGTTCACGGTCAAGAAGAACAATAGAACCCGGTGTATGTCCTGCCATCAGCATAACTTCCAGTTTACGTCCTCCCAAATCAAAAACTTGTCCTTCCTCCATATAACGTACCTTACCAGTATAGTTCACTGTTCGTTCCTTGATAAGTATACTATCGTTACGATGCATCCAAACCTCGTCGAAATAGCCGATACACCCAGCATGATCCGGATGTGCGTGAGTGATAATGACATCATAAGGTTTATTAGTGATACTCTCTACAATCTTATCCAAATCAGCGCAACGAGTACCCGCATCAATCAATGCAGCTTTATCATTACCCTCCAACAAATACATAGTAGTAAAATCCCATGTTTCAAACACCCATGTTTTATCTTTCAGCTTAGATACAGTCACCTCATCATTCTTGAAAACAACTTGTGACCATGTTCCCACAAAAGAAAATAGAACAACTATAAATAATAAACCTTTCTTCATAATCATATATTTAAGAATCTCTTGACACAGATAATACATTATAAACTACATAATCAACTTTCATATAAACTAGAGACAGCCTCCCCCCAGCAAAAAGAGAGAGGCTATATCATCAATCCACATCAATATCCCGGGTTTTGAACAATATTAGGATTTACCTCAATCTCATTTTCCGGATATGGCAGTAATTCATCACGATTAGGTGTCCAACCTGCCAATTCTCTTTCATTCTCTGTATAAGATACAGAAGTATCATACTGAGCATTATATATACCTTTAGCAGTAGTCAAATCATTTCCTTCTTTAGGAACTATAAGGAAGTTTGGCAATTTCTTACCTTTATCAGCCAACACAATAGGTGCATCTCCCCAACGTATCAAGTCTTGGAAACGCACTGCTTCCATAGCAAGTTCTAACCGACGTTCCAGCTTTAAGTCATCCATCGTAACATTTGACTTAGAAGGCAATTGAGCTCTTGTACGTACTTTATTCAGATAAATATCGGCATCAGGATCGTTTGTTTGAATACAGCATTCTGCCATCATCAGCAAGACATCAGCATAGCGAATAACCGGTGTACAGCTCTGATTACCGCACCAATATGACACATTTTCGTCATCTAAGCTTGCCAACCATTTCAAACGGAAATAGCCCTCATTGCCATATCTATTTGCTGTAGAATTTATACCAATGTTCATTCCTACAACTTGTTCAAAGGTACGAATCCAGCTACTTACACGATACCCATCCACTCCTTCTTCTGCTACATAAGCCTCATACAACGATTTAGTAGGATTGAAATAACTATAGCCACTGGTTGCATTAAATCTAAAATGAGAGGACGATTCCGGACCTGCTATAAACCCATAACCAAACGCCCAGTTAGCCAAAATACCATACCAGCCACCTTGTGCATACATATTAGCAGTATCATAATGACGGGTACACTCCAATACATATTCCTTACTTCCATTTCCTGCTGTATGATAGAAAATATTGATATCGTCTTCCAAATCATACTTACCAGAACCAATAACATCCTTGAACAGACTTTTAGCATCAGTAAATTTTTGTTGGTATAAGTAAGACTTGCCCAATAATGTTTTGGCTGCTTCCAAAGTAGCACGGGTACATCCATCCTTATCATCCACACTAGTTTTCGAAGTAAGCACACCGGAATTAATAGCTTCCGTCAAATCTGTTTCAATAAACTCCCACAATTTTTCACGTGTAGAATTAGACACTTTATATTCTTCCGAATTCTTCAACACCCTATCTACCAAAGGAGGATTACCCCAAAGAGTAGTCAGTTCAAAATAGCAAAGCGCACGATAGAACTTAGCTTCAGCAATGTTGCGAGCTTTAATGACACTGTCCTCTGAATTGAATTTTTCTATCACCAGGTTACATAAATAGATCGTAGTATACAGATCCTTATAATAAGTCTCTATCCAGCCATTAGTAGGCATGGCTGCACTTTCAAATATTTCCTGTGCATAAGTCTGGTCTGATCGTGAACCTCCTGTATTAAAATCATCTGCCAAAAGATTCTTCACGAAAAAGCCGTTGGCATATTGCGAAGCTCCTCCATGACCTCCGGAGAAAGCCGTACGCCACGAACGATAAACGGCAGCAATAGCCTCTTCACAATCCTGGTCAGTTTTATAAAAAGCCTCTTCATTTGTCACACCTTGCTGTGGAATGTCCAATAAGTCAACGTCGCAAGATGTAAACGAGATCACACCTGCCATTAATCCCAATAATATTTCTCTTTTCATAAGTTTATTAATATTCAAAAGGTTATATATTAAAATGTTACCGATAATCCAAATACTACCTTTTTTGTTGTCGGATAGTTACCATAGTCTACCCCCATACCACTTGTGGTAGTAGAAGACACTTCAGGATCGAGTCCAGGATATTTGGTAAACAAGAAAAAGTTATCCAAAGATGCATAGACACGTAAGTTGTCTATCATGATTTTCTTTGTCCATTGTTTTGGGAAGGTATATCCCAACTGAATTTGCTTGATACGGAAATAAGAGCCATCGAAAACATAAGCATCAGACAAACCGTATTTATCCGCATTCGTCAGTTGCGGACGAGCATATTTGGCAGAAAGATTTTGTGGCGTCCAACGCTGATCGTACATCTCTTTCAACGAATACAGAATCCGGTTATAGCTGTAGGACATAAACACATCATTACCTACCGAACCATTACCAAATACCGACAAGTCAAAGTTTTTGTAGCTGGCTGTCAACGTAAGACCATAAGTAAAATCCGGCATTGGTTTGCCAATCATAGCCTTGTCATTGGCATTGATAGAACCATTACCATCATTATCTCTGAATACGGGATCACCGTTTTCATTCAAATGGTCTACTTGATAACCACGGAAATACCATACCGGAAAACCTTCCTCAAAAGCAGAGAATGAACCATTGGAAGCCATTGTAGTACTTCCTTCAATACGTCCACCACTAACGTGTGGATCAAGGTAAGTAACTTCATTCTTCAACGTAGCGATGTTTCCTGAAACCGAATAGCTAAAATCTCCAATATTATCGCGCCAAGAAGCTTCCAGCTCAAAACCTTCATTTACTACATTACCAGCATTCATAGGAGCAGCAGAATTTCCTGCCTCATACGGAATAATAATGTTAGATACAATCAAATCTTTCGTTTTCTTCTTATACCAATCCATACTCAAAGAAAAGCGGTCCTTGAAAGCGCGAAGGTCAAGACCAATATTCAATTGCTCAGAAGTTTCCCACTTCAAATCAGGATTATAAAGTTGGGAAGGCTGAGCAGATGTCATATAATTTATTTTACTATTGCTGAAAGGATACCCAGCTGCATTCGTAATCAAGGCATTAGAATATTTATACCCACTCAGATTACTTGTACTACCATTCTGTCCCCAACTGCTCCTCACTTTCAGAAATGTAATAGGAGTGTGATTGTTCTCTGCAAAAAAGTCTTCATTGGATATAGTCCATCCCACCGAAGCAGAAGGAAAGTATCCCCAGCGATTCGTCGGAGGCAATACAGAAGCATCAGCAGCGTCAGCACGCATGGCAAACTGAGCCATGTAGCGGTTCTTATAGTCATAACCCACACGACCAAAGTAAGACAGTTTGCGGTAAATATAATTATGTCCACCGGTACTTTTTACCGCATCGCCGGCCGGCCAGTCCACATCCGCATACAAAAGGTTATCTTTGGCTATCTTGTCTACACCAGCAGACACATAAATCTGGTCAGACTGCGAATAAGACATACCCAACATGGCAGAGATATTATGTGTATCCAACAAGGTGGTATTATAGTTGACAAAGTTCTCCCATTGGTAATAAGTAGTAGATAAGCTGGTGCGAGTTACGCCGTTTCTGTCTTTATTTGAAGCTGAGGCAGAACCATAATACAAATTGTTGTGAGTGTAAGTATTATCCGTGGCAATACGATAACCCAAACGAGTGGTGAACACTAAATCCTTAATCGGAGTAAAATTGGCATATAGGGTACCCATCAGGCTGTTGCCCGTATTCTTCTTGTCGTTCATACGGATAGCCACCATCGGATGTACTTGTTCCATTGTACCCAAACAGCTGTAATAATCACCATTGGCATTCTGTAAAAGTGTAAAACCATTAGCTATCTGTGCTTGCATCTGTGTGGGCAAAGCGTCAGCCGGATAAGTATCAGCAATGTAAGGAGCCAAGGTCATAACAGTAGCTATCATACTTACATAAGAAGTTCCACCACTACCATCACTGATGGCTTTGCTCGTATAATTGGCATAATTGGCAGTAGTACCCACTTTCAGCCAAGGCTTGATCTTGTAGTCAGCATTCAGCATGACAGAAAGGCGCTTGTAGGTATCACGGTCCTCACGAATGATACCATTATCATACAAATTATTAAGTGACAAGAAATATGAGCCTTTGTCATTGGCACCTTGAAAGGTGACTGTATGACGGGAAGCAGGAGAAGCATTAAATGCCACATCATACCAATCTGTTGACGACACTCCATCCCATACACCATTGCTTATCAACTCTCGAATATTAACGTCAGTAAAAGTAGGGTCAGCTTCCTTCATCTGTGTAAGGTACTCCTGAGAATTCAACAATTCAGGACGACGTGCTAGGCTGTTGATAGAATACTGGAAATCGTAAGAGATACTACTAGTACCCTGACTTCCACTTTTGGTCGTAATCAATACAACACCATTACCAGCCTGGGCACCATAGATGGCTGCCGAAGCGGCATCCTTCAATACCTCCATACTCTTGATATTATTAGGGTCGATAGAGCTTAAATCGTTGACGATAAGTCCATCCACTACATACAAGGGGTCAGATGTTCCATTGGAAGAGAAACCACGGATACGGATAGTAGGTGATGAACCCGGCTGAGAAGTAGTAGACACCAGCTGTACCCCGGCCGTCTTGCCTTGTAAGGCTTCTTCGGCACGGGTTATAGAACGATTCTGGATATCCTCGGACTTCACCTGCGAGATGGCACCCGTCACTGAACTTTTCTTCTGTACACCATATCCCACTACAACTACTTCGTCCAATGCCTGAGAATCTTCTTTTAAGATGATGTTCATTACTCCCGCTACGGCTTTCCGTTCAAGAGCGACATAGCCGATATAAGAATACACAAGGGTAGCCCCTTGCTTCACATTCAGAGTATAGTTACCATCAATGTCGGTAATACAACCGTTGGCAGTACCTTTCTCAACGATACTCACACCAATCATCGGTTCGTTCAGGTCATCAGTAACTCTACCATTCACCTTCACCGTCTGGGCTTGTACCAGACTGAAAGGGAGACAAATCAATAGGAAGAGTGTCATAGCCGCAAATCTCTCCCGAGCTGTTTGTTTCAGATTTTGTTTCATTTGATTAAATATTAGATTTATGTTAATAATAAAAAGGGCTCTTAAAAAAATGTCAGAATCCACGCACCGGAAAGGTCATCACCACCTCAAGCAGTTCCTTGTCATGATTGTACTTCATGCCACAATCATTATCGAAAATCATCGTTGCTCCCTTATCAGCTGTATAAGGTTCCCACTCGGGCAAACCTTCAGTATTGGGATTCCCCGTACGGGCAAAGTTCAGCCACGCACTGCTCATCTTGTCCGCCAGCACTTGTGCCGCCTTTCCGCCTCCGGTCATCGAAGCATGGCGCACGACATTGTTGAACACAAAAGGAATCTCCATACAATGCGTGCTGCGGAGTATTCCGTCCATCACGGGTGATTCCCAAGCAAACATATACATATAGACCGGTGCACCTTGCTGTGCCGACTTCAGTTTGGCCTGCTCCACTGCGCCGGGGCGGAAAATGAAGTCCACATCCACCAGGTCCTTGGGCTGATAACCGGGGTAGGCCTGCTCAAAAGCTTTCAGAAAATCATCCGTACGTTCACCATATTTCTTTTTAATCTGCTCCACAACCTGCTCCTTCGTCATGCTCCGCAAAGGCGGGAAGTAAGTGCTTGCGGTAAACTCGTGCAGGGTAGTGCCTATCATCACCGGAATGTCCTTGCTTTGCACCGGAGCCTGAGGGTCGAAAGGCTGTACTGGCAGCACATCGCCATCTACCGTGGGAGCCCAGCCAAAGATAAAAGAAGCCACTCCTTCTTTATCAGCCTCTACACGCATTTTGGCAACGGCCTTTTCGCCTGCGGCAAGCAATTTGTCGTAAGGTACTTTCTGTAATTCATCTATCTGCGAAGCATTCAGTCCCAGCTCCTCCATAACCGCACCGCCAATGCGACGAGAGTATTTCTGCTCCATCGTACGAAGCATAGATCCGCTTTGTACAATGGCTTTATGGAACAAGCCTCTCGCCGACGGTGTGGCAAGCAGCGTAGAGACCTTGCCTCCCCCACCGGACTGACCGAAAATGGTAACATTCCGGGCATCTCCGCCAAAAGATTCTATATTCTTATTCACCCATTGCAGTGCCGCCACCAAGTCAAGCAGTCCGGCATTGCCCGATTTTGCATATTTATCGCCATAGGCGGAAAGGTCGAGAAAACCCAGGACGTTGAGACGATGATTCAGTGTCACAACCACTGCATCCCCTTTCTTTGCCAGATTTGTTCCGTCATACGAGGGAAGCTCCTGACCACTGCCGGCGGAATAACCTCCACCATGCAGCCACACCATGACGGGGCGTTTCTTCCCGTCTTTCAGTCCCGGTGTCCAGATATTCACCCGCAGACAATTCTCGTCAGAATAACCGTCATCCCAGTTGAAGGCAAACGCCTGTTCGTCGCTGTACCATCCCATGCGCTTGCCTTGCGGACAAGTAGGGCCATAGGCACGACTGCTGCGGACACCTTCCCATTTGTCAACTGCCACGGGCGGCATAAAACGTTCGGCTTTGGCATACGGGATACCCTTATATATATAGATACCGTTCTCCACATATCCGGCTACTTTGCCCGATTCGGTTTCGGCAACAGCAACCGTAGAGGAAGCCGTTATCTCCCCCTTCTGCCCGCAAGCAGATACTCTCTCTATTTTAGCTGTCCCTCCGCACGAGGAAAGTAGGATGGCGGAGAATGCTAACACAGACAAGAATTGCTTTTTCATATAATGTATTAGTTTTATGTTTTTATGATTGCAATATTAGCACATTCTCCCCAGAAGTATTTTCTACGCTATCCAAACGGCTTTCCCCGATGTTCAAAACGGCTTTCTCCAATGTTCAAATGTTTGCAGATTTGTTCAAAACATGCTCTCCGGCAGTCTCTCTCTCAATTTTTATGAGTACTTTCGCATCACAATGCAGAGATTTGTTGAACAAAACAAATGGATGACATATCAATGCTTTTAGTCTACACTATATATTATGAAATACATTAAATACCTACTTCTATTGTGTTTAATCACCGCATGCAACCCGTCGGACACAAAGACCGCACCGGAAGGCAGCATCGAAAGCCCTGTCATCACCAATGACCTCTCCAACCAGAAGGTCACCGCCTTTGCCGAAGATGCACAAGGACACATTTGGATAGGAACTTCACGAGGGGTAAACAAATATAATGTACACGAATATCATCAGTATTACTGTACGGATGACTCACTGGATATACCCGATAATCAAATCAACGACCTCTTCCGCGATTCACAAGGCCGGTTGTGGGTAGTCACCGTAAATGGGACCAGCCTATACACAGACAAAGATAATTTCCAAAATATCCCACTGGACTTCCCAAACAAGAACGGCATCCAGATACTTGAGAACAAAGACGGAAAGATTTTTCTGAACATGATGCACAACCTTGCCGTATATAATCCGCAAACACACAAATTTGATGTGCCCATCAAGATATTCGACCCGAACTATACCTTCAACAACCGCTGTTTCATAGACCAGAGCAACAAACTGTGGGCAGTGACCCCACTGTCTCTGCGCCGCTACAACTCCTCCACACTGGCGCTGGAAGACTCCATCCCAATGCAGGGCTTTTCTCCCACCTACTTCTTCATGCAGGCTAACGGAATCCTATGGCTGGCTGGAAACCGCCAGATAGCACTGTTCGACACACATACGCACAAATTCAAGGAAACACCCCAAGCCCTCCGGAGCCATCCGTTGCTGCTGCATGCCAACGTCAACTACATCCATCCCTACGGCAGCAACAGCCTGCTACTGAATACCGACCAACAAGGAATGTTCCTCTACAACTACGTGGAAGAATACATGATACATCAAAGCGAAAACGGTTTTCCCTTCGAAGTACCTCACTTCAAGATAAGCACCATGTTTACCGACTCACAGAAAAACCTATGGATAGGCTCTGTAGACCAAGGGTATGTTGTGCGCTATAACTACAAAGAACGTTTCAACACCAACAACCATCTCAGCTCATACCTGAACCGGAAGTCAGTGCTGTCCGTGGCAGTGGACAAGGAGCGAAATCTCTGGATGGCCACCATGATAGACGGGCTGTACGTTTACAACATGGACAGCCACGCAGTGAAAGAAGTGGACCAGCCTGGACTTCCGGGGAAAAGCGCTACCGACAAACCGGACATCACACGCGTATTCGTAGATGACGAGGGCTACATCTGGCTGGCGGCCCTCTATGCGAGCAAGGTGATGAAATGCAGCTATAAAAACGGCATACTGAAGACAGAGGCTATTCATGACATCTTCCTACCGCTGTCGTTTGCACAAGATAGCCGTGGAACAATTTGGGTGGGTACACACAGCCCTAAACTTTATGCCAAAAAGCGTGAAGAAAAAGAATTTGTCCAAACAAAAGTATTT
>OGYW01001079.1_pt1 | contig 24968 bp, 21 predicted proteins | sample 1576621 | NCBI WGS metagenome assembly OGYW01 (sample SAMEA3541528, study PRJEB24748) | human gut metagenome | biome: human gut; feature: human-associated habitat; material: faeces | place: China | collected 2012 | reverse complement strand
AGGAAGACACCGGGTGGTTCAGGCGGGCCGAGGGCGCTTTATACCGGGTGCGGGCCGGTCACTGCTGCGGGCTGTCGATCTTGTAGCCGAGGCCGCGCACGGTGGTCAGGTACTGGGGATGGGCCGGATCCTCCTCGATCTTGGAGCGCACGCGCTTGACGTGCACGTCGAGGGTCTTCGTGTCGCCGACGTAATCGGAGCCCCAGATGCGGTCGATGAGCTGGTGGCGGGTCATCACGCGGCCCTTGTTCTGCATGAGGTATTCGAGCAGTTCGAATTCCTTGAGCGGGAAGAACACGCTTTCGCCGCGCACGGTGACCTGATGCTGGCCGACCTGCATGGAGATGTCGCCGCACACCAGCGGGATGTCGTCGTCGACCGCACCGCTGGCCTCGACCGCGCCCTGATTGCGCCGCAGGACCGCGCGGATGCGCGCGAGCAGCTCGCGGAACGAGTAGGGCTTGGTCACGTAATCGTCCGCGCCGATCTCCAGACCGACGACTTTGTCGATCTCGGCGCTTTTGGCGGTGAGCATGATGATCGGCACGCGGCTCTGCTCGCGGATGCGCCGGCACAGGGCCGTGCCGTCGATGCCCGGCAGCATCAGGTCGAGCAGCACCAGGTCGATGCCGCCCTTGGTGAACAGCTCCAGGCCCTCCTCACCGCTGGCTGCGGCGGAGACGTCGTAGCCCTCGCGCGTCAGCTGGTACACCAAGGGCTCACGATATGATTCCTCGTCTTCCACGATGAGAATGCGTGTCATGTTTACCTTTCACACATACTGTGTTCAATGTCCGTACCGTCACCATCGTAGCGTGTTCCGGCACCGCCCGCATTCGGCTCCGAAGACTACGTTGCTTTTCCGCGGGTTTCACGATGGGTGGCCGACGCGCCGGGGAGACCGTGGCGGCGGGTCTACTCCTGCGTCGCGGCGTCGCCGCCTCCCGGCGCGCCGACGGTCTCGCCGGGCGCTTCGCCGTCATCCGCCCGCTCGCCGTCATCGTCATCCGGTTCGGGGGCGACCGGCAGCTCGATGGTGAACGTGGAGCCTTCGCCCTCGCGCGACCATACGGAGATCGTACCGCCGCACTCCTGCACGCAATGCTTGGTGATGGCCAGGCCAAGCCCCGAGCCGCCCGTGGCCCGCGACCGCGCCGGATCGACCCGGTAGAACCGTTCGAATACGCGGTCCAGCGACGCCGAGGGGATGCCGATGCCCTGGTCGATCACGCGAATCGTCATGGAGCTTGGGTCCTTGCACAGCGAGACGCTCACGCTGACCGTCGTGTATTCGGGCGAGTAGCGGATGGCGTTTTCGACGAGGTTCTTCACGGCCATGGTGAGGGTCTCCCGGTCGACCATGATGGCGATGTCGCGCTGCGCCTCGTCGTCCGCGGCGGCGTCAGCGTCGACCGGCGCCTGCTCGCCGCGCAGCGACAGCCGTATGGCGATGTGCTTCGCACCGGCCTGCACCAGGTTCTCGCCGACGGCCGCGCGCACCACCGACATGGCGGATATGCGCTGCGCCTTGAGCATCGCCGGCGCGTCCTGCGCGCGCTGCAGTTCGATCAGGTGGGTCACCAGTTCGGTCAGCCGCGCGGATTCCTTGGTGATGCGGCCGGCGAAATACCGCACGGCGCCAGGGTCATCCGCCGCGTCGGAGACGGTTTCGGCGAGCAGCGAGATCGCGCCTGCGGGGGTCTTCAGCTCGTGGGAGACGTTGGTGACGAAGTCGCGGCGCATCCGCTCGAACCGACGCTGCTCGGTCACGTCGTTGATGAACACCGCGTACAGCCCGTCGCAGATATGGCCGACGCGTACGCGCAGGTAGCTGTCGGAGGGCGCGGAGCTGCCGGCGGTGACACCTCGTCCGGAAATCGCGCTCGACATGCGGGTCAGGTCGAGCGAGACGCACATCTCGCGTTCCCGCACGCCCCCGTTCTCCACCACGACGTGCAGGATGTCGAGGATCTCGTCCTTGACGATCCAGCCGTTCTCGATGACATCGACGTTCACCTGGCTTTTGCTGGAGCACCGCACGGAACCGTTGCCGTCGCAGACGATCACCTCGGACGGCATGACGTCGATGAGCCCCTGTTCCGCCTCGCGCACCGGCACGTCGGTGCCGAACAGCGAGCCGGAATCGCTCCCCTGCCCCGCCAGCGTGTCGCGTTCGCCGGACTCGCGCCCCAGCGCGTACGACCTCGATACGGCAATCACCAACACGATAATCGTCACCAGCACCGCCAACGCCACATGCACCCATGTCATCGGACCCGCCCCGCCTTTCCTCGGCCCTGCACCGCTCTCATCCACCCGCACCGATGATGCGGATGCGGATGGTTTCAGCGTAACGGCTCCGCACGTCCCGCCGCCAGCGCGACTACGTAAGTTTGCCAGTTGTTCAACTTGCCGTGTCCTTCCGCGGCGCAGCCCGTCGAAGCGAGCCGCGCCCGGCGTCACATGCGCCGCAGGATGTCGAGCACGATGCGGGCCGCGGTATCCGCGTATTCGGAGATGTCGAAGCCCTTGAACTCCTCGTAGTCGGTGTCGGCGTTGTCGCTCAGCGCGCGGATCACCAACGCGGGCACTTCGTTTCGGGCGGCGACGTGCGCCACGGATGCGCCTTCCATCTCGACGGCGTCGGCGCCGGTGTCGTGGATGACCTTGGCGATCTGCGCCGGCGTATCGACGAAGTAGTTGCCGGACGCGATGATGCCGATGATGTGCGTGACGCCCATGGCCGAGAGCGCCTGGTCGGCGAGGGACAGCAGACGGTCGTCGGAGTGGAATTCCTCGACGGGCTGCTGCTCGGTGCCGGGCTTCCATTGGCCGACGAGTCGCATGTCGGTGTCGAGGTAGCGCAGTGTGCCGCCGAGCACCACGTCGTTGATGTGCAGGTTCCGGTTGAGGTTGCCGGCGATGCCGGAGAAGATCACCGCGTCGGGATGGTATGCGTCGATCAGGTGCTGGGTGGTGGCGGCGGCGTTGACCAGTCCCATGCCGCCGACGGTCGCGACGGCGGTGACGGTGCCTCCGTCGTTGGTTCCCAGCGTGCCGCGCGTCACATCGAGGCCGGCTTGGCGGTCGTGGGTGACGTCGTTCAGTGATGCGGCGATGAGTGCGACTTCGTCGTCCAATGCGCCGATGATGGCGATGGTGGTCATGGGAATCCTTTCCGTGTGGTTGTTCGTGAAGAGTGATGGACGCCGTTTCAGCGCCAGCGCCGGGCGGACACCGCGTCGGCGAGCTCGTGCAGCAGCCGTTCCGTCTCGTCCCAGCCGATGCAGCGGTCGGTGATCGACTTGCCGTAGACCAGTTGGTCGAGCGGGGCCGCCGGCTGGTTGCCGCTTTCGATGAAGCTTTCCATCATGATGCCGGTGATGCCTTCCTCGCCATCGGCTATGCGCCGGGCGATGTCTCGCACGACCTCTGCCTGCCGGTGCTCGTCCTTGCCGGAGTTGCCGTGCGAGCAGTCGATGATGAGCCCGTGGGTGGCGGCAGATTCCGCCGGCATCATCGCGCGCACGTCGTCCATCGCACGGCGCACGGATGCGGTGTCGTAGTTCGGCCCGTGGATCGAGCCGCGCAGCACCACGTGGCAGTCCGGGTTGCCGAGCGTCTCCACCGCGCAGGCTCGGCCCATGTGGTCGATGCCGAAGAACGTGTGCTGCTGCGCGGAGGCGTAGCAGCCGTTGACGGCGGCCTTGACGGACCCGTCGGTCGCGTTCTTGAATCCGATCGGCATCGACATGCCGCTGGCGAGCTGGCGGTGGACCTGTGATTCGGTGTTGCGGGCGCCGATCGCGCCCCAGCTGACCGCGTCGGAGATGAACTGGGGGCTGGTGGGCTCCAGGAATTCCGTGGCGGCGGCGAGTCCTTCGCCCAGCACGCCGATCAGCGTCTTGCGCGCGAGCAGCAGGCCCTTGCGGATGTTGTGGCTGCCGTCGATGTCGGGGTCGTTGATCAGTCCCTTCCAGCCGACCGTCGTTCGCGGCTTCTCGAAGTACACGCGCATCACGATGAGCAGTTCGCCTTCGGTCTCCTTCATCACCTTCGACAGCCGGTGCGCGTAGTCGAGCGCGGCGTTCGGGTCGTGCACCGAGCAGGGGCCGACGATGACGAGCAGACGGTCGTCCTGCCCATACAGGCAGGCGCGTATCTCGTCGCGCGAGTAGGCGACGATCTCCTGCGCGGCGGAGTCAAGGGGCAGTTCTGCCAACACCTGGGCCGGGGTGGGCAGCGGTTCGAGCTCCAGCACACGGCGGTTGATGATACGGCTGACGCCCACCTGATCCTCCCAGCGCGGCACGCCCGTGGCGAGCAGCGGGTTCTTGCCCTCGTCCATGGCCTGCCGGATGGCCCGCAGCTCCTCCGGCGTGTTCAGCGGCTTCGGGCCGGCGTGACGCGGCGTGCCCTGCGGCGTACGCTCTCCCATGTTCTGCTGCTGCATGACGTGATGTCTCCTTGCCTTGTTCTCTCCCCCAAGGATAAGGCACGGCCCTGTACTTGGCCATACACGGGCCGCGCCAGCCCGTATCCGCCGCGCATGACGAACGTCCCCATGCCCCGCGTCGAACGGGCACGGGGACATTACGATGTTCTGGAGCGTTGCCGTCTCGCCGGCCGCGGCGTCCTTGTAGTCGCCGGCCGCGATCGCGACCACCAGCAACACCGCCAGGATCGTCTTCCAGGGAGTTTTGCGCCCTGAGTGCCGTGCCGATTCCGCCATCACGCGCCCTCCTTCACCGACGCGAACAACGTCACGCCTTCGCCCACAGTTGCCGTGCATTCATCGTGATGAGCCATGCCCTTTCAGTCTTCTCTGACTTGCGCCACGCTGCGGTCGCGCACTAATACCCCCCCCTGCCCGCGCTGGCACCTATGCCAACACGCGCCGGTATCCGCGGTGTTTCTTGAAGGAGAGGAACCACCGCTTGAACTCTTATGCGAGCCTAACATGAAACGGGAAAAAAACGGGGGCACTTGATTTATACAAGAGTTGTTGTACAATATTTCTTGTTAATTGGATATCGCTTCATAACATGAGCGCAGCATCACACGCGACAGGTGTCATGAGGCATGGAAGGAACGGACATGGCACAGGCTTCCGACACGGCGCAACCGCAGACGCCGCCCCGCCGCGACAACACCGCGACAGTCACCGGCACGAACCGCCTGAAGGCGCTGTCGCACCCCACACGACTGCGCATACTGACCGTGATGAGCGACACCAAACCCGTCACGGTCGGCCAGATCGCCGAACAGCTCGGCGAATCGGCCGGAACGGTCAGCTATCACCTGAAACAGCTCGAAAAGGCCGGATTCGTCACGCAAACGCCATCACCCGACGGAGACAACCGCAGAAGCTGCTGGCTGGCCGCCCAAAGCAGACTGGAAATCAACGCGGACGCGGCCGTCGATTCGGCAATGGCGACGACAATGGATCAGGTCAGCTCCACGTTTCGGCAAGAGGCATGGCAGCGATACAGGTCGGCCTCTGACAACCTGCCCAAACAGTGGACGGACCCAACGGTGACGAGCAGCAGCGTGCTGCGGCTGACAAGCGAGGAATACGCGCGCATGTCACAGGAGTTGCGCGAGCTCTTCAACACATGGACATCACGCGACCTCGCACACGAGGAAGGGGACGGCTCGCAACCCGTCATGCTCAACATCGACGCCTTCAGATGGCTGCCATAACGGCGGCCTGACATACCCTCTCACCCCACGCCCTGCGCCCACAATGCAATGGGCGAGCGCAAGCATACGCAATTTCACCCCTCGACGCACAACACCCCTCAACTTATTCAAAGGAAACATCATGCCCGAATCATCGCAGGCGCAAACCGCGCCACACCGCGAACGCACTTCCCCGCAACGCAGTGAATCGCTGTGGGGCAACCCCACATATCGTCAATGGTTCACTGCAGACACCGCCTCGACGATCGGAGCCGCGATGAGAGGCTTCGCGATCTCGCTGATCGCCTTCTCGCTCACCCAATCGGTGGTGCTCGCCGGATGGCTCGCCACGTTCAGCCAAATTGCCACGCATGTCAGCGACGTGTTCGGCGGCACGGTCGTGGACCGGCACAACCGCAAAGGGCTCATCATCGCCAACGCCGTGTTCGGCACGCTGCTGTGGGGAACGGTGTTCGTGCTGATCGCCCTGCATGCGATCGCATTCCCGATATTCGCCATCGTGACGGTCGCGGCGTCAGCGGTCAACGGACTACTCGCCAACGCGACCAACGCGATGCTGCGCACGATCATCCCGACCCGCGAATATCCGAAGGCGCAAAGCCTCAATCAGGGGCGCGATTCCGTGGTCAGCATCGCGGGATCCCCGCTCGGCGGCGTGCTGTACGCGGTCGCGCCGTGGCTGCCGTTCGCGGTCGCCTCGCTGATGTACGCGATCAGCGGTGTCAGTGCCGCCCAGCTGCGCGTCGACGAACATGTCCGCGACATGGTGACGACAGATCGCAAGAGCAAGCGTCCCGACACCGCGTCGCAAGCGGGCTGCACGTCCGATGCCGTCGTCGCGCCCGACGCCGATGCGACAGCAGAGCCGGCGCACACCTCGTTCTTCGAGGATTTCATCGAAGGATGGCGCTGGACGCTGCGCAGGCACACGCTGCTGGCGATCTGCGTAATCGCCGCGCTGGTGAATTTCGGGCTCAACGGCGTGTTCGCCGCGGTGAACCTGCAACTGGTGAGCACCCACGTGGACTCCGTGCGACTCGGTTTCGTCAACACCGTCATGGGAGTCGGCATGCTGATCGGCGCGGTGATCGCCGCACGGGTATGCGAGCGAGTGCACATGGGCACCGGTCTGGTCGTCCTGTCGGTGACGTCGCTGCTGACATTGCTGCCGATGCTGTTCAGCAGCGATTACCTGGTGATACTGGCGTCATCGCTGATCGTCGGGCTGCCCATCCCCACCATCAACTCGCTGCTGATGGGATTCGTGTTCGCCAAAGTGCCGAGCGAGATGCAGGGACGTGTCGGGTCGGCGAGCGGCATGCTGTCGATGATACCCACGCTGTTCTGCTCAGCGCTCGCCGGCTCCCTGCTACCACGCATCGGGTTCGGCGCCACGATTGGTCTGTTCCTGGCCGTGCTTGCGGTCAATGTGGTCATCGCGCTGCTGATGCCGTCGATCCGCTCGCTCCCCGCCGCCGACCACTGGGACGACGCGTCGCTGTGACGATGCATCACTGAAGCAGCGCCAATGCAAAAAAACGGTTCGGCGCGGCCTCTCGAACAGACAAGGCCACACCGAACCTACGTATATGCTAACAGCCATGTATTGTGGCATACCCCACCTAGCGGCCTAGGCCGGGCACCGGATCAGAGCGCGCGACGCGCGTCGATGGCGTCGGCGAGCGTGTGCAGCAGCTCCTCGGTGCGCTCCCACGGCACGCAGGAGTCGGTGACCGACTGGCCATACACCAGATGGTCGAGCGGTGCCGGTTTCTGATGCCCGCCCTTGAGGAAGCTCTCCATCATGACGCCGAGGATGCCCGGCTCTCCATCGGCGATACGCGAGGCGATGTTCTCAATGACCTCGGCCTCGACGTTCTCGTCCTTGCCGCAATTGCCGTGCGCCGCATCGATGACCAGACCGCGTTCGCTCGGACCGCTCGCCTTCGATGCGCGCAACGCCTCAAGCGCGGCCGCCACGGAAGCCGCATCGTAGTTCGGGCTGGTGTTCGACCCGCGCAGGATCAGATGGCAGTCCGGGTTGCCCTTCGTCTCGGCGGAGATCACGCGGCCATCCAGGTTGATCGACAGGAAATGGTGCTCGAACCCGGCCGCGAAACACGAGTCGGCGGCCGGCTTGATCGAACCGTCGGTCGCGTTCTTGAAGCCGATCGGCATCGACATGCCGCTCGCCAACTCACGATGCACCTGCGACTCCGTGTTGCGCGCGCCGATCGCCCCCCAGCTGATCAGATCGCAGATGTACTGCGGTGTAATCGGATCCAACCATTCGGTCGCCGTCGGCAGCCCCAGGCCAAGCACGTCGGTCAGCACCTTGCGCGCCAGCCACATGCCCTTGCGGATATCGAAGCGGCCATCCAGATCCGGGTCGTTGATCAGCCCCTTCCAGCCGATCGTCGTGCGCGGCTTCTCGAAATACACGCGCATCACAATCATCAGTCGGTCCTCAAGCTCGCCCTTGAGCGCCGCAAGACGCTGCGCGTACTCATGCGCCGCTTTCGGATCGTGAATCGAGCACGGGCCGACGATGACCAGCAGACGATCATCGCGACCGTGCAGGATGTCGCGGATCTCCTGACGCGATTGCAGCACCAGGTCACTCATATCATCGGTGAGCGGCAGTTCCCTGAGAAAATACCGCGGTGCCGGAATCGGGTCGAGCTGGCGAATGTTCACGTCCACCGTTTCAGGGAACACGGCATTCCCGCCCAAATGCCGCTCGTCCTCGGAACTGTCCGGACCACGAAGCCCTGCCATCGCTCTGCTCTCCTTCCGCACCGCAGGCCGGCGTCTTTCGACCCGCGCCCTCACGTCGCATACCAATACCGAACACACAATAGTAGATGCCGTCGGAATACGGAAAACAACGGCTGCAATGCGGGCACGGCGGAGCCGCGAAGCCGTCACCCGGCGAAAGTCCCATTCCGGCGGCTGCGGATGGGACTTTCGCGGGATGGAGATGGGGCGCTATTCGCAGGCGACGCCGTCGCCGTCGCGATCGAGTTTGGTCGAGTAGCCGGGCTGCCCTTTGTATAGCGGCGCTTTGCCGGCTGCACGCACCGCGGCGCAGTTCTTGTAGTAGACATCGGAACTGTCGCCGTCAGACGGAGCGGCCGGCTCCACCACCGTGCCCGACTCGGACTGTTCGCCCGATGAACCGTCCTGCGATGAGCTGCCTTGCGACACGTCCTCCTGCAGCGCCACTGATTCCGCGCCATCGCCGGTCGGAACGGTCTGGGCCGGGCAGGACGACAGCACGCGCGACATCGCATCATGCTCGGCCTGCGTCACCCACAGCGAGTACTTCGCCTTCACGCCGATCTGCCGAGCCACGTATGAGCAGCGGAACGATTTGTTGGCGGGCAGCCAGGTCGCCGCGTCGCCGTCGGACTTGCGCTGGTTCGACGGGCCGTCCACCGTGAGCAGGTTGTACGGGTCATTCGCCAGCTGCTTGCGCCGGTCGGCGATCAGCTGCTGCGCGCCCTTCTGCCATGCGTCCGACAGCGCCACCACATGATCGATCTGCACGGCAGCCGAGGTGCTTTGCCCGCGCACGAAATCAATCACCGCGGCGGTGTACGGGTCGACGAGCCGACCGCTGGTCACCACGCAATTGTGCGTACCGGCCTTGTAAGTCTTGTTGGTGAGGTCACGGTTGAGGATGTCGTTGCGCGTGTCGCACCCATTGTGGTCGACGTCGGCCCATGCCGCGCCGAACTGGTCGCGCGAATAACCGGTTTTCGGTGCACGTCCCTTGACCGGCAGCGTCTCCAGCACGCTCGTGGCGAGCTGTCCGCCGGACGCGGAAGCCGAGCTTGACGGTTCGGACGACTCAGCCGATTCGGATTGTCCGGACGACTGCCGCTCGGCCGACCCCGCATCGGAGCCGGGAGTTCCGCATGCGCCGACGGTCAATACGAATGCGATCGGGATAAGACACGTCAGTATTCGATTGAATGTATTGGATGATGTGCGGCTTCCGGCCGACGCTTTCTTCATCATGCAGCTTTCTCTGGGCTTATTCCGCTATGCCGCAACCGATGCGCGGTCCTCTGGCTAGAAACATCATTGTCATCCAACAATAGCGGAAGACCGCCGTCAATGACGATTCCCCACATCGAACGGCACATTCCTTTCGTAAAATGTCCATCCGACACGGGGAATCGACGAAATCGGTCATTCAGTCTCGTGCTCGACGCACGGGCCGATACCTCGCTCAGGCCAGCGCACCCATCGGATCCCATGCGGGGAGCATGGTGGCGGGCTCGGCGAGCGCGGCCTGATACTCGGCCGGGAGCATCGCCTTGGGCACGGCCACCTCGTACACGTACTCGGTGAACCAGTCGTCGCTCATCGTGAAGTAGCCCTTGTCGGCAATCTTGTCGCCCCAGGAGTTCTCCACGCGCCAGCGACGGGTCGTGGTGCCGTCATCGGCCACGTCCACGCCGACGAACGCCATCGCATGGTTCATCGCGGAGTCGCCGAAGCGTACGCGCGACTCCTTGTCCATGTCGAAGTCCACATCGTAGACGCTGCCGTACTCGAACAGGTCAGTCGCCCACGCGCCGCGCTCGCGATCCATGAACGGACCGCAGTCCGCGCCGAACCACACCGGGATGCCCTTTTCGGTCAGGATCGCGCGCACGCAATCCTTCATGAACTGGTTCGGCACGTTCAGGTACTCGGTCGGGTTGCCGCCGGCCACGTTGCCCAGGTGCTCGATGCCGATCTTCTTGCCCTTGGCGTGCTCGCGGCGCGGATCGTCCACGAGGCACACGTAATCCTCAAGGTCGGCGGTGCCCACGTACTTCTTCCAGAACTCGACGGGCGTGATTTCGCCGTCGCGGTGGAACATGCCCTCGGAGTCGGTCCACTCCCAGTCGAAGCTCTTCGGCGGCTCGCCCAGGTGAATCGTCAGGATGCGGTGGCCGGCGGCGACGGTCTTGGCGACCTCGTCGTCGATCGACGCAGGGTCGGCGTACATGTGTGCCACGGCAGTGTGCAGCAGGTGGCGCAGCTGCGTGTTCATAGCGCCCGTGTTCTTCGAGGATTCGGTCTCCGGGAACAGGTCCTTCGGCACGGCACCGTACTTCTTGTACACGTTCAGCGCCATCGTCCACTGACCTCCGTCACCCATCACGTCGGCGAGCAGGTGCTGGATCAGGCGCGAGTCGGACGGCTCTCCGGCACGAACCAGCGCGGCGACGTCCTGCAGGAAGTAGTTGACGCGCTCCAACTTGTCGAAGTACATCGCGTAGTTCTGGGAGAACTCGAACTCCTTGACGCCGAGGTTCTTCTTGGCGACGAAACGGGCCACATTCAGCGAGCTGAACAGCCAGCAGCGACCGGAACGGTCCTGATGGGTGACCTCGCCGTTGTCGACGGTGACGGAGAAGCGGCGCTGCAGCAGACGGGAACGGTCATAGTTCAGCGCAACCTTGTCGATACCGGCGGCGGTGACGGCATTCATGGCCAGACGGTTGGACTGGCTGGCATCGAATGATGCGACCAGATCGTTCAGCTGCTCGCCGGACAGCGGTGTGATTTCAGACGATGATGTGTTCTCGGTCATGCTGCTCCTTTGACTTGGGACGTGCGCGGCCGGTTTTGTGGCCGCAACGAAACGTGGCATCCAGCGTTTGACCGGATGCCACGACGGGTCTCTAATGAGTGTAGCGGCGACAGCGGATTCCCGCCATCGAACCGGTTCAATACCTTGATCCGACAGGAGCCCGGCGACTTCTACAGCCGCCTGCGGGCCGGACGGCGAAGCCCGGCATCTGATGCTTCGGAATCCCGGCCGACTGCTATTCGGCGGTTTCGGCCTCGCCGGCCTCGGTGTGCTCGGCCACATGCTCGGCCACATGCTCGGCGACCGGCTCGGCGGCGACCGCTTCCGCATCCTGATTGTCGGCATGCTCCGCGACGGCATGCGACTCATACGCCGGTGCCGGCTCATCCTGCGCGGCGGCATTGTACAGCGGCACATCGGGCGCTCCCTGATGCGACGCGGCGCCAGACTGCTCCGCCCCCTGCTCGTTCATGAACCCGAATCCGCTGAACGCCTTGGTAAACATCGAACGCAGCTCGGACACGCGCTGCGTGATGGCCGCCTCACGCGATTGCAGCTCGGCGATGCGCCCCTGAAGATCCTCCAGCTCGACCTGCGCGGCCTTGCGGCGATCCTCGATCTGCGACGCCGCATCCTCGCCGGCCTTTTCCAGGATCTGCGCGGCCTGATCGTCGGCCTCCTTGCGCTTGCTCGCCGCATACGTGTCGGCATCCTCGCGCACGGTCTTCGCCTGGCCGATCAGCTCGTCGGATTCCTTCTTGGCGGCCACGCGACGCTCTTCGAGGTTTTCGAGCAGCTCGCTCACCTTCTTGGTCGCTTCGTCCTGCTGGGCGGCGATGTCAGCGCGAATCTGCTCGACCTCGGCGTTGACCTGGCTCATCGTCTGCGTGTGGCGGACCTCGGCGTCGTCGCGAATCTCCTGCGCCTTCGCCTTGGCCGCATCGATAATCTCGCCCGCCCTGCGCTGCGCGTCGGCCATCATCTTGGACACCTGCTCGCGCACGTCGGACAGTTTCTTGTTCGCCTCCGCGAGCGCCGCCTGAATCTGGTCGTTGGACTCGGACTTGAGCTTGGCAATCTCCTCGTTCGCGCTCCTGCGCTGCGAGGCGATCTGCTGGGTCGCCTTCGCCTGCATCTCGGCGATCTCGCGCTCCTGCTTGGCGCGCTCCGACGCCATGCGCTTTTCATGCTCCTCGCGCGAATTGGTGAGTTCGAGATCGACGGACTGACGCTGCTCGGTCACGATCTTCGCCGTTTCGGCGCGCAGCTGGGCGGCGTCCTGCTGCGCGCTGGTCGTAATGGTCTGCGCCTGATTGGTGGCGTTGCCGGTAATCGTATCGGCCTTGGCCTGAGCGTCATCGAGAAGATGCTGCGCATCCAGCTTCGCGTTGTTGATCAGCGTCTCCGCCTGAGCCTTGGCGGACGCGCGAGTCGAGGCGGCATCCTGCTTGGCACGCTCCAGCAGCTCGGTGCTGGTCTGCTCTGCGGAGGCAAGCATCTGCTGGGCGTTGGCGCCCAGCGAGGCGAACGTATGGTTCTTGGACGACTGACGGTTGCGCTCCTCCTGCAGCTTCGCCTGCAACTGCAGCAGACGATCCCCGTCCTGCTTGATCTGCGCACGCAACGCGGCCAGCGTCTGCTGCGCGCTGGCAAACGCCCGGTCCACCTGCTCCTTATCGTATCCACGTATCACAATCGGGAACTGGTCCGCCATGTTCGGTTCCTTTCGCCATTACACCTGCTCGTTAGCACAACCACACACGACTGTACCGCATGACGTCAAGCCCACGCCAGAAACGCGACGAACCATACGCGAACGTACACACATGCCAGCAAGAAACCAGCTGCATCCCAGCAGAACGTCAGGCGATGAGGATATCCCCGGACGACGGCTGCAGATAATAACGGACCGTCTCGCGCACCACATCGCGCCCGGCACGCACCTGCTGGCGCAGATCCAGGCCGTTCTGCAGCCTGCTGCCGCCATTGATCGGAGGGAAGCTGACGAAGCCGGCCAGCACACGATCCTGTGTCGCCGTCCAGTGCAGCAGCTGGTAGAACAGCGAATTGCATACGAACGTGCCCGCGTCGGAACTGAGCGTGGCGGGTATGCCGTCGCGCGCGAAATCGTTGATGATGGCCCGCAACGGCAAACGGGTCCAATATGCGGCCGGGCCGTCCTTGATGATCGGCTCGAACCGCGGCAGCGCGTTGTCGGCGTCGGGGCGGGCAGCGTTCATCAGGTTCGTGGCGCAGCGTTCCATCGCCACGCTGTGCGCCGCATGCTTGAGACCGGTCGCGATCACGATGTCCGGCCGGGTCGCGTCCAAGGTCTCCAGCAACGTGGGCCAAGCGTTGGCGAAGCTGACCGGGAGCGCCACGGTGTTGATGGACACGTTGGCGTCCTGCAGCGGATCGTCCACGTCGGACGGCTCCCCGATGCCGTCGCGGACGAGCGCCTCGGGCACTTCGTACGACGGGTTGACGTCGATGTTCTCGTAGTGGTCGAACCCACAAATCACGACATTGAGCTGCTGCATGATGCCAGTGTACCCCGCGAACGCCTGCCGCTGCTATTGCTCGCGGACCTGGGCGAACACCTGATGCATCCGTTCGCGTGCGAGACGCTTGCGGATCTCCAGCGAGATCTGCTCGGCCTGGGGCAGGTCGTCGCGCGTGGTGATCTTCATGTTGGTCCGGGAGCCGGCCACGATGGCGACCGGGACGTCGGGCAGGTAGTCGACGACCACGCGCGTATCATCGGTCGGGTGGAAATCGGGGTCGCGCGAGGCTAGCTCGTATGCGCGGCGGATGGTCTCGAACCGGAATGCCTGCGGAGTCTGCGCCCGGAACATGTTCGCGCGGTCCGGGACGGAGCGCACGACCTTGCGGTCGCCCAGATCCTCAGTGAGCAGCATCGTGTCGGTGGAGGCGAACGCGACCGTGGCTGCCTCGAACTCGTCCAGCGCGGTGACGCAGCCGTCGATCGAGGACTGCTCGACGAACGGGCGCACCGCGTCGTGGATCAGCAGTTTCGCGCGGGGCGGGATGCCAGCTGCCCCCAGTGCCTGCAGAGCCGCCGCAGTGCTGTCGGCGCGTTCGGCGCCGCCGTCGATGATCATGCGCACCTTCGGGTAGCCGGCCTCATCGACCAGGCGTTCCACTTCATCGCGCACCTGCGGGTTGACGACGACGATGGTGTCGGTGACATGCGGGTTCTGCTCGAACGCCTCGATAGACCAGCAGACGATCGGCTTGTCGTCGACGCTCACCAGCTGCTTGGGGTTGTCCGGATCGAAGCGCGTGCCGAAGCCGGCGGCCAATACCACGGCGACGACCGGTGCTTCGGGTTCTCTGTCATCTCTCTGAGTCATACCGCCCACCGTATGCCCCGCCCTGCCCGGGTGTGACGGAAGCCACACTCTTCTGCACGGAATTTTTTCTGATTCGACGACGAACAGGCCGCCGACACCGGTGTCGGCCCCGCCGCAACGGGCTATCTCGCTTTCGAGGGGTTGATTTCGGCTCCGCCGAACATCTATCTGCGTTTCAAGGGGTTGCCAAAACACGATACCGCGAGTATTAAGCGCCAAACGCCATTGGAATCATGCGGTTTAGGGCCTTGGGCTACTTGGCCATCAACCTCACGAAACGAAGATAGATGTTCCCGACCGGTGGAATCAACCTCACGAAACGAAGATAGCGGCCCGATTCGTCACAACCGAGGCAAATCGGGGTCAGCCGCGCATGATCAGGGCGAGCAGGCGTCCCTCGTGCGTCTTGCCGGCGAGCGAGGCGCGGCGGTGGGAGTACCACAGCGGATTCTCCAGCGTGCACATGCTGTGGCGCACGGTGCTCCAGCGGTCGGCGAGCGCAGGCTCGCCTTCGCCGTCGGCGGCGCACAGCGAGGCAAGCTCCTCGTCTTCATACAGGTATTGGGAGGCGGCGTTGACGCGTGGGCGCGAGTCGACGACGCTGTCGGCGGGAACACCCGCCTTGGCGAGCTCCATGCGGGCGGCCTTGGCGATGTCGATGCCGGGGCCTCCGAATCGCGTCAGGGTGAACGTACCGGGGAATTGCGCGTCGAACTCGTCGGCGATGGCGTCGCCGACCTCGTAGCAGTCGCCGCAGATGCACGGTCCGAGCGTGGCCGCGATGCGCTCCGGCGCAGCGCCCTTGGCCACCATCGCATCAATCGTGGCACCGATGATGCCGCGCTGCAGGCCCTTGCGCCCGCAGTGAGCGGCGCCGATCACGCCGGCCTGGGCGTCGGCCATCAGCACCGGCAGGCAATCCGCAGCGAACATGCCCAGAGCCACACCCGCGCGAGACGTGACTTGCCCGTCCGCCTCCACGACGGTCGCGGCCTGCGCCTCGCCGTCGGCGGTCACCTCACCGGGCGTGCCGGACACATCGAAGCCGAACGGGGTGTTCAGATGCCATGATGCATCCACGTCCACCGCGCGCCCGGAATGCACCTGACTGACCAGCGAGAGCCCGCAGCCGACGGATTTCGCGAGCGACACGCGATTGGCGAGAATCGCCTGCGGGTCGTCGCCGCCCTTGCCGCCGAGATTGCAATCGCCGAAATCGCCGTGGCTCACCCCGCCCAGGCGCGTGGTGTAGACGACAGTGACACCAGGCGCCAGCGCGATCGGGATCGTCACTGGAACCGGGTTGCCCTCCTCGTCGGTGGGGCTGATGGCGTTGCTGTCCAGAATCTCATCATCAAACTGCGTATCGCTCATGATTCCTTATCATATGTGATTGCGTGCTCTTCGGCTCGGCGATTGGCGTCAGGCGGCTTTGAGGGTGGGGTGCTTAGTGCGGGAGCGTATCGCGGCGTTGACCGGCACCTCATGCGGGCACGGCATGGAGAACACGTGCGCCGGATTGTTGATGGCTTGCACCCAGTTGCCGTCGGCGTCGCGAAGGCCGTTTTCGGGCACGGTGTAGATGAGTGGCGCGTCGCCCGGCAGCAGGAATTCGATCTCCTGGCCGGGTTCGATCTTGTTGCGGCTCATCAGCGTGACGCGACCGCCTTCGTCCGGGCTCCACGACAGCACTTCGCCGACGACCAGCCATGAGCGGAAGTAGCCGCTGCGGTTGGTGTTCTCGGTGACCTTGCGGTCCGGGTAGTAGAAGCCGGTGGAGTATTCGCGGTGAGCGACCTTGTAGGGTTCCTCTTTCAACCATTCGGGCAGTGTGACGGGCGGCGCGGGCGCGACGGCCGCATGCTGCCAGCCGTTCGTGTCGATCGGGGACTCGTCGCGCGTGTTCGATTTGCGGCGCGTGCTGCGGGCCTGTTGTTCAAGATCGGAGATACGGTCTGGGGCGGTGGGGCTCTGGCCGACTTCCAGGACGTCGTCGTCGCCGGGGACGCCGGCGAAGGCGACGTCGGCCTGTTCCATGATGTGGTCCGTGAGATCGGCACCGGACAGTTCCGCCGCGTACGGGTCATCGTTCAGCCAGACGGGGGCGGGCGCGTCGGCGCGAATCACGCGGTCGTGGAACGGGCGCAGCGTGTTGCCGTCCGCGGCCTCGAAACCGCGCTGCACCATGTATTCGTTGACGGCGGTCTTGTAGGCGTTGGTCATCGCGGCGATGTAGTACGCGCTTTTGGCCCGGCCCTCGATCTTGAGGCTGGTGGCGCCGGAGTCGATCAGGTCATCCAGGTGCTCCATCATGCACATGTCCTGCGAGTTGAACAGGTACGTGCCCTCTTTGGTCTCCTCGACCGGGAAGTACTGGCCGGGACGCTTCTCCTCGACCAGCGAGTACTTCCAGCGGCACGGCTGCGCGCATTCGCCGTGGTTGCCGTCGCGACCGGTCAGATAGTTGGAGATCAGGCAGCGTCCGGAGAACGCCATGCACATCGACCCGTGCACGAAGCATTCGACGTCCATGTCGTCGGGAATGTTGGCGCGGATGTCTCGCACGGCCTGCAGATCCATCTCGCGGGCGAGCACGACGCGTCTGGCGCCGAGGTCGTACAGCGCGTTGGCGGCACCGTAGTTCGTGACGCCCGCCTGCGTGGAGACGTGCAGTTCCAGCTCGGGGGCGACGCTATGCGCGGTCATGAGCACGCCGATGTCGGTGACGATCAGCGCATCCACACCGGTGCCGGCCAGCTGGCTGATGTATTCCTGGATGGCCCTGACCTCGTTGTTGCGCGGTAGCACGTTGCAGGTCACATATACGCGGGCGCCCCGCGCATGGGCGTAGCGGGCGCCCTCTTCGAAGTCCTCCAGGCTCAGGTTCTTCGGAGCACTTCTCATGCCGAACGCCTTGCCGCCGCAATATACGGCGTCGGCCCCGTAATCGACCGCAGCCTTCAGCCCGCGCAGGTTGCCCGCCGGAGCCAGCACTTCCGGCTTACGCCGGGCCATTCGTTGTTGAGATTCAAGCACCCCACCAGTGTAGTGCATGGAATCTGGTGCCAATGTCGCACCTCTGACATCAGGCGTCAAGTACCCCCCCCCTAACAAAATCCGCTCGGCGAGTTCTAGTGATCGTTGCAACACCTGGCCTACCGCAAGGAGGGTCAGGTGACCGGGAGCCACCGAAACGAAGACCGTGGCGGGGAACGCCGTTGGACGTTCAACGGCGTCGAATATCCGACGAGGAGCTGATGTGCGCGGCGAGGCGCGAGGAGTACGTGCGTCTGCCGGACGAGGAGGGCATGAACTTCACCCAAGCCGCCCATGCGGTCGGGGTCTCCAAGCGCACCGGCAAGGTATGGCGCAACGGGCGCACCCGCGCCACCGGGAGGAACGAAAGGGCAAGCATGGACTGGTATCGTTCCACCATGGACAAACCCAAACGGATCCACGCGCGCTACCTCAATCAGGAGGAGCGCATCCTGATCGCCGACCGGCTGCGCCCGGGCGATTCGATCCGCGCCATCGCCCGGCTGCCGGGACGCGACCCCGGCGCGGTCAGCCGCGAGGTCGAACGCGACAGGAATCCCGGGACCGGCGACTGCGAGCCCTGCCGCGCCCAGCAGAAGGCGGCCGGCCGGCTCAAACGCCCCAGACCGCGCAAGGCGGCCGACGGCACGCCGTTGTGGGCGGAGATACCGGCCGGGTGCGCAGGCATTGGAGCCCGGAGCAGATATCCGGCAGACCGAAGGCGATGTTCCCGGATAATGGTGACATGCACGCAAGCGTCGAAACCATCCACCAGGCCATCTACCTGCAGGCCAGGGGCGGACTCAGGCAGGAGCTGAAACGCGCCATGAGGCAGGGGCGAACCGCCCCGCGGACCCCAAGGCGGCCAAGGCCGCAAACCCCGTTTCCGCGAACCCATGGTCATGATCTCGGAGCGACCCCCGGAGATCGAGGACCGGGCGGTCCCGGGCCACCGGGAGGGCGACCTCATCACCGGCAGCCGCAACAAAAGCGCGATCGGCACGCTCGTCGAGCGCACCACCAGGTTCACGATCCTGCTCCACCTGCCCCATGGGCACGACATCGAACACGTCCAGCAGGCCATCATCGACAAAATGCAAGGCCTGCCCGAACTCCTGCGCAATTCGCTGACCTGGGACCAGGGAGCGGAACTCGCCCTGCACAAACGGATCGGCGCCTCACCGGACATGGCCGTCTACTTCTGCGACCCGCACTCCCCGTGGCAGCGCGGCACCAACGAGAACACCAACGGGCTGCCGCGCCAGTACTTCCCCAAAGGCACCGACCTATCCGTCTACCCGGAGGACTACCTCGACGCGGTCGCCGAGGAACTCAACGACCGGCCACGCAAGACCCTCGGCTTCATGAAACCAAGCGAGAAGATCATCGAACTGCTCGACGCCGCGTGATAGCCTCAACAACCGACAACGTGGCCATGGAAGGCCGCTCAAACCTCAGGTGCTGCAACCACCACTAGAATCCACCTCATGCAACGCATGACTGGGGTGGCCATGCCCTGGAGTCGCAAGACTCCAGTGAGACTACAAAAGCAGGCTCTCAAAACTCGCGGATAGACAAGGAAAACCGCTATTCCACCGGTGTATCTGCGAGTTTTGAGAGCCTGTCGCCTTAAAGCCTCACAAGCTCGTCGGGGGTGAGCTCCAAATCGCCGGCATGCAGGCTGTCGAGGATGGTCTCGGGGCGGTGGGCGCCGGGGATGACGAAGACATGGTCGCCCTTGGCGAGCTCCCACGCGAGCACGACCTGCTGGTAGGAGACGCCACGAGCCGCCGCGATCTCGCGGAACGGGTCGAACTTGGTTTCGTCCTTGGGCTTGCGGAAGCCGCCCAGCGGGCTCCAGCACACGAAGTTCAGACCGACTTTCGCCGTGTATTCCAGCGTATCGGCAGTGTCGAGGTAGATCGGCGAGTACTGGTTCTGCACGGCGATGAGCTTGTCGCCGAGGATGCCGCGCGCGATGTCGATCTGCTCGATGGAGGCGTTGGAGATGCCGGCCTCCTGCGCCACACCCTCGTCCACCAGCTGCTTGATGGCTTCGACGGACTCGTTGTACGGCACCTTCGGGTCGGGGCGATGGAAGTAGAGCAGGTCAATCGTGTCGACGCCAAGCGCGAGCGCACTCTCCTTGCCGCGCTTGATCAGGTTTTCGGGGCGCCCGTCCACGTCCCAGGTGGGGCGGCCGTCGGTGAAGTTGCGGAAATGACCGACCTTGGTGGCGATGGTGACCTCGTCCTTCGGGCCGTTCCAAGAGGCCATGGCCTCGCGGATCAGCTTTTCGCCGGTCTGCTCTTCGCCGCCGGAGCAGTAGTAGGCCCAAGCCGTGTCGAGGTGACGGCAGCCGGCGTCGAGTGCGGCGTGGATGGTCTCGATGCCCTTATCGTGGCCGAGGTTGTTCTCGATGGTCAGCGGCATTTCGCCGAGGCCGATGGCGGTGGTGCCGAACGGACCGAGGTTGCGGTGCAGTACCATGTGCATCTCCTTGATGGTCATATAGTGTCGCCCTCCACAATACGCCGAGGCCGCGGCGGATACGACCCCGGTAGCAGCGAACGGTTCTCAATAAGAAACGTGCGAGGATTCCGCACAATTTCGCACAATCGCACAAATAGGCAAAGTCCCGGAATTCCAGGGCTCAGCCGATTTTGATGTTCATTTCGGCCGACAGCAGGCTCGCACCTTTCTTATTGAGAACCGTTCGCTGCAACAAATCCGCCCGGAGACCGCTCATGTGACTATCCCCACATTTCACACCGACACCAAAAATCCACCATCGCCCAAAATCGGCATCATCCCAACGAAACACTACATATAGTGACCACGCACTGCGCGCGACACGACTTGTAGGGGTTCTTGACTGCAAATTACAACGCTGTAGTCTGAGCGAGTCAACACGTTCACCCCAGCGCATCAAGGGAGCAACATGACCGTCACCGTGTTCACCAAACCGTATTGCCCGCAGTGCGACGCCACCAAGCGCCAGCTCACCAAGCAGGGCGTGATTTTCGAGACCGTGAACCTGGAGCAGAATCCGGAGACCCTGGCACAGCTGCAGCAGGCCGGCTTCCAGCAGGCTCCCGTCGTGATCACCCCCGATGCATCCTGGACCGGCTACCGCCCGGACCTGATTCGCGAGCTGGCCAAGAAACTGGCCAAGAAGACCGCGCCGGTGGCCGCATGAACGGCCGCGCCCCCGCCACCCCCGGCACGCCCCAGCCTCATCCGCGCAGCACCCCGATCGACCTGACCGCCGCGCACGCCATCCCCGCCGCCGACAGCACCACGCCCAGCACCCCCGAGCAGCCGGCCGACAACACGGTCGAGCACATCGGCGCGGTCGTGTACTTCTCCTCCGCCTCCGAGAACACGGCCCGGTTCATCGAATCCTGCCAGCTGAGCGGCATCGGCATCGCCGTGTACCGCATCCCCCTCAAGCCGGGCTCGGCGCCGCTCAACGTGCGCGAGCCGTACGTGCTGATGGTGCCGACCTACGGCGGCGGCGACGCGAAAAAGGCCGTGCCGCCGCAAGTGAAGCGCTTCCTCAACAATCCCGCGAACCGCGCGTGGATCCGCGGCGTGGTCGCGTCCGGCAACACCAATTTCGGCACCGCATACTGCGCGGCAGGTGACATCATCGCCGCGAAATGCCGTGTGCCGTTCCTCTACCGTTTCGAGCTTATGGGCACGCGCGAAGACACGCGCAAGGTGCGCGATGGACTCGTGCGCTTCTTCCGGGACCACCGCGGCTGAACGCGCCACAATCACCGTTATTCCAGTTACTCCAAGGGAAAACTATACTCATGACTGACTTCACCGACACCGAGCTTCCGCTCGACAACACCACCGACACCACTGTCGATCAGTACGATCCGGCGCACGACTACCATGCGCTCAACGCGATGCTGAACCTGTACGACGCCGATGGGCGCATCCAGTTCGGCAAGGACAAGGCCGCCGAACGCGAATACGTCACCGGCCACGTGGCCGCGAACACGAAGCGCTTCGAATCCACCGGCGAGCGCCTGCGCTACCTGATCGACCACCAGTATTACGCCCCAGCGGTGTTCGAACGCTACTCCCCCGAGTTCCTGGACGACTTCTACGCGCACGCCGAATCCTCCGGATTCGAGTTCGGCACGTTCCTGGGCGCGTTCAAGTTCTACACGTCATACGCGCTGAAGACGTTCGACGGCAAACTGTATCTGGAGGATTTCCCGCAGCGTTGCGCGGCGGTCGCGCTCGAATTGGCGGCCGGCAGCGAGCAGCGGGCCGTCGAATACCTCGACGAGATGCTCTCCGGCGCGTTCCAGCCGGCCACGCCGACGTTCCTGAACCTCGGCAAAGCGCAGCGCGGCGAGGCGGTCAGCTGCTTCCTCGTGCGCATCGAAGACAGCATGGAGTCGATCTCGCGCGGCATCAACGCGGCCCTGCAGCTGTCGAAGCGCGGCGGCGGCGTGGCGCTGCTGCTCAGCAATCTTCGCGAGCTCGGCGCCCCGATCAAGCACATCGAGAACCAGTCGAGCGGCGTGATCCCGGTCATGAAGCTGCTGGAGGACTCGTTCTCGTACGCGAACCAGCTTGGCGCGAGGCAGGGTGCCGGCGCGGTGTACCTCAATGCGCATCATCCGGACATCCTGCGCTTCCTCGACACGAAGCGCGAGAACGCCGACGAGAAGATTCGCATCAAATCACTGGCGTTGGGCGTCGTAATCCCGGACGTCACGTTCGAGCTGGCCAAGAAGAAGGCCAAGATGGCGCTGTTCAGCCCGTATGACGCGGAGCGCGTGTACGGCAAGCCGTTCGCCGACATTTCCGTCACCGAGCATTACGACGAGATGGTGGCCGACGACCGCATCAGGAAAACCTATATCGACGCGCGCGAGTTCTTCACGACGCTGGCCGAAATCCAGTTCGAATCCGGCTACCCGTACATCGTGTTCGAGGACACGGTGAACCGCGCGAACCCGATCGCCGGGCGCATCACGATGTCGAACCTGTGCTCCGAAATCCTGCAGGTGCAGGAGGCGAGCTCCTACAACGAGGACCTGACCTACTCGCACGTCGGGCGCGACGTGTCCTGCAACCTCGGCTCGCTGAACATCGCCAAGGCGATGGACGCGGGCCTGGGCGGCACCGTCGAGACGGCGATTCGCGCCCTGACGTCGGTGTCCGAACACACGCGCATCGACGCGGTGCCCTCGATCCGCCGCGCGAACGATGAAGGGCACGCGATCGGCCTGGGACAGATGAACCTGCACGGTTTCCTCGCTCGCGAGGGCATCCAGTATGGTTCCGAGGAAGCGCTCGACTTCACCGACATGTATTTCATGACGGTCGCCTACCACGCCTACCGCGCCTCGCACACGCTGGCCGTCGAGCACGGCACGGCGTTCCGCGGTTTCGCCGATTCGGCGTACGCCAAGCCGGCCGGCGAGGGCAATTATTTCGACAAGTACACCGACGGCCGCCGATCCCTCGCCCCACGCACCGAACTCGTGCGCGCCCTGTTCGAGCGTTTCGGCGTCGCGATCCCGACCGAGGCCGACTGGGCCGAGCTGCGCGACGACATCCTGCGCGACGGCATCTACAACCAGAACCTGCAGGCTGTGCCGCCCACCGGCTCGATCTCGTACATCAACCATTCCACCTCGTCGATCCATCCGATCGCCTCCAAGATCGAGATCCGCAAGGAAGGCAAGCTCGGGCGCGTCTACTACCCGGCCGCCTACATGACCAACGAGAACCTCGAATACTACAAGGACGCCTACGAAATCGGCTGGAAGGCCATCGTCGACACCTACGCCGAAGCCACGCAGCATGTGGACCAGGGACTCTCGCTCACGCTGTTCTTCCCCGACACCGCCACCACCCGCGACCTCAACAAGGCCCAGATCTACGCCTGGCGCAAGGGCATCAAGACCCTCTACTACATCCGCATCCGCCAGCAGGCGCTGGAAGGGACCGAGGTGCAAGGCTGCGTCTCCTGCATGCTCTGAGGAATCGGTGGATGATGTATGCGTATACCGCCTTTCTTCGGCGCTCGACGTACCTTCGTACGCCTTCGGCCTCAGACGGCGGTCTCCACACACGTCATCCACCGATTCCGCTCCACAGCCCTGCGCACGCCCGCAACTCAAGGAACCCACATGTCGCCAATGATCTACCGGCTCATACTCCGTCTGACCGCGCCGGAGGAGTTTGAAGACAAACCCGCCGACGACGAGATCGACGTCATCCGAAAGAACGTAACAGACCACCCCAACAACGAAAGACAGACAACCATGGCACCAATCTCCGTACCGCGCAAACCGCTCAAGCTCATCGACCGCGTCTCCGCGATCAACTGGAACCGTCTGGAGGACGAGAAGGACCTCGAAGTATGGGACCGCCTGACCGGCAACTTCTGGCTGCCCGAGAAGGTCCCCGTCTCCAACGACATCCCCAGCTGGCAGAAGATGAGTGACGACGAGCACACGCTCACCATGCACGTGTTCACCGGACTCACGCTACTCGACACGATTCAGGGCACGGTCGGCGCGGTCTCGCTGATTCCCGACGCGCTCACCCCGCACGAGGAGGCCGTGTACACGAACATCGCGTTCATGGAGTCCGTGCACGCCAAAAGCTATTCGAGCATCTTCTCGACGCTGTGCTCCACCAAGGAGATCGACACGGCGTTCGACTGGAGCGAGCGCAACGAGTTCCTGCAGAAGAAGGCCGAAATCGTGCTCGACTACTACGAGGGTGACAGTCCGCTGAAGCGCAAGGTCGCCTCCACGCTGCTCGAATCGTTCCTCTTCTACTCCGGCTTCTACCTGCCGATGTATTTCTCGGCGCACGCGAAGCTGACGAACACGGCCGACGTGATCCGTCTGATCATCCGCGACGAGGCCGTGCACGGGTATTACATAGGCTACAAGTATCAGCGCGGGCTTGAGCGGGTGAGCGACGCGAAGCGCGAGGAGATGCGCGAGTACACGTACAACCTGCTCAACGAGCTGTACGACAACGAGGTGGAATACACCGAGTCGCTGTACGAGCGTGTGGGACTGACCGACGACGTGGAGAAGTTCCTGCGCTACAACGGCAACAAGGCCCTGATGAACCTCGGGTATCCGGCGCTGTTCCCGGCCGAGGCGTGCGACGTGAACCCGGCGATTCTGGCGGCGCTGTCGCCGAACGCCGACGATGTTCCCTGAAAAGGTTCATAAGGGTGTGGCATTCCTCTGAGAAGCCGACATAGC
>OGYW01001068.1_pt1 | contig 25160 bp, 19 predicted proteins | sample 1576621 | NCBI WGS metagenome assembly OGYW01 (sample SAMEA3541528, study PRJEB24748) | human gut metagenome | biome: human gut; feature: human-associated habitat; material: faeces | place: China | collected 2012 | reverse complement strand
AATCTACAAACACCATATTTTCACTAAAATCAGAAGATAATCCTGTATATGTTTCTTGTTTTTTACCAGAAAAGATTCCTATAATTTTAAATTTATGACTTTTTATTTTTCCACTTTCTTCAATGTCAAGTAATTCAAGATTAACTTCATCACCTAATTTTAGATTATTTTGTTTAGCAAATTCTTCATGAACAATAATTGAATTCTTATCATTTTCTTCTATATTTTTTCCTTCTTTAATTGTAAACACTCTACTGCTAAACAAAATATTTCTTTTAGTATTATTTGTAGCTTCGAATGAAACAACATTCTTAAATTCGTCAGATAAATCTTCTCTATTTATTCTTTGTTCTCCGCTAACCACTTTAGCATCTTTTAGTTTTGCTAATCCATCATATTGAATTATTATTTTTTCAACTTCTTTTATTTTTTCAATATCTTTAAATTGATTAACGTTAAAATATTTACCATCTTTTTTTGTTATTGAAATTGAAGAATTAGAACTTTCATATAAAGTCTTTTCTATTTCATTGCTTGATTTCATTATTGTTAAACAAGAATACAAACAAGATAGAACTATAGTCAATATGATAAAAATTATTAAAGTTCGATTTCTCTTTCTTGTAATATATGCTATAGCATTTTTTATCACTTTACTAACTACTCCTTTCTATTTTTTAGTATTTCATAACTGCTTTCAATAACATTCTACATAGCTTTTATGAAACGTTTATGAAATATAATTTTTTATTTTTCCAAACTATTGTATAATAATATAAGCATTATGTTTAAAATTGTTCTTACACGATTAGTATATGATCTATTAGTATATGAGTAAGCACAGTAAGTGTACGGACACTTACGAAAAAATTGATGAAGCAGCCCTCTGGGATATGCTTCTTTTTTCAAATAAAAAGACGATAGTTTTTCTATCGCCTTTGATAACCTATTAATGAATCAATCCAAGCTAATCCAGCTTAATTTCAACATCTATATGCTTATCGACATCAAGTTTGGACAATAACACTACCGTCTCTACATGGTCACAAAAAGGGAACATATCAAATGGTCTGCACTCCAAAACCTTATATCCACCTTTCATAAGCATATCAACATCCCTTTTCTGAGTATCTGGATTGCACGATACATATACAACTCTTTCTGGCTTGATTTTAAGAACCGAGTCAAGAAATTCCTGACTGCTGCCACTTCTTGGAGGATCCATTATAACAACATCAGCCCTCTTATGTGTGGCATATTCAACAAGAAACTTTCCAGCATCATCATTCACAAATCTAATATTCTTTATATTGTTAATCTTAGCGTTGACCTCTGCATCTTTTACCGCATCTGCATTTAACTCAACCCCTATAACCTGTCCTGCCTTGGCAGAAGCTGCTATTCCTATTGTTCCTATTCCACAATAAGCGTCAATAACTGTATCCTTCTTAGTTATTCCAGCCATATTTATCGCCGCCTTGTATAACTTTTCTGTCTGCTGGTGGTTAATCTGATAGAAAGATGATGGGCTTATTCTAAATCTGTAGCCACATAACACATCTTCAATATATCCCTTGCCTGTAAGCACTATATTTCTTGGTCCTAACACCATACTTGTATTGTATTTATTAACATTCTGTACGATTGTATTAATCTCTGGGTGCTTCTCTTTTAATGCTTTAAGAAAATGTGTCTTAGACGGAAATGCAACATCAGCCGTCACAATAACAAGCATAATCTCCTTAGTTGAAAAGCCTTTTCTTAAAAGAATATGCCTTATAAAACCAGTTCCCTTATCTTCATTATATGGCTTGTATTTAAACGACTTAAATAAATCTCTTAATGTAGCTATAATGCTGCTGCACTGTGAATCTTCAAGCAGGCAGTCAGATACAGGTACTATATTGTGGCTGTTCTCTTCATATGTTCCCGTTATAATATTGCCATTCTTATCTTCCCCGACAACAGCGTGAACCTTGTTACGGTAATGCACTGGTCTGTACATTCCTGTTATCTTATCTACTGGACAGATGTCTTTAAAAAGTTTGTCTACATATCCCTGCTTTATCTTTAATTCATTATCGTATTTCATTCCTGCATAGGCACAGCTCCCACATTTTTCTGCACTTTCACAGTTAATTACACGCTTCTTCTCATCATATATATTACTTCCCATAACTTTTATGTTACCTCCCAACATCAAAAGGCTGTCACATATAAAATGCAACAGCCTGTAAATTCTATTATTAATATTACAAATGACAATATTATGCAGTAATCATTATATCAGCAAATATCCATGCATAAAATCAAAATCTGAAATTACATAATTTCACTGTCATCGCCATTGCTGACAATCTTAACCTTGCCTTCATATAACTCTTCTACAGCTATTGAAAGTGGCTTCATATTCTCTGCATTATCGATAAGAGGTGTTCCTATCTGAAGCTTTCTCGCCTCATCTGGTGTTGTAAGCGGCTTTGGCTCATTCTTCTTATCCTTATTATCCTTTTCCTTTTCCTTTGGAGCGTTCTCAGCCTCAATACGAGCCTTTCTAACCTTCTCCTCTATTGTTCTTGCATCAATAATCTCTTTAGCTCTTGCGGCAGTAGCCTTAACAATTGAATAACGGCTCTGTACGATTGGCTGTTCGCCGTCCTCTACCTCACTATTAACAACTGCCATTAATTCTGAATATGATGGATGTAACATTATTATTCTCCTTTCTCATAAGCTTTAAGCTCTTCTTTAATATTATTAATTAAACTCATATTGTTAACTGCTTTTCTCTTCTCACTGTTAACTATAGAATGAATTGCCTCAACACAATCATCCACTTTATCATTGATAACTATATAGTTATAATTCTCTACGCCCTTAGCCTCATCACTGGCTCTTTGCAGTCTCGCCTTTATTGTGGCTTCATCTTCTGTTCCACGTCCTACAAGTCTTCTCTCTAATTCTTCTGCACTTGGTGGCATAATGAATAAAAGAACTGCATCTGGATACATCTTCTTAATATTAAGTGCACCCTGAATCTCGATTTCAAGTATCACATTCTTACCTGCTTCAAGCTGTTCCTCGACATATGCCTTAGGTGTTCCATAATAGTTGCTGACATACTTTGCATACTCAATCAATTCAGAATTATCAATCATACTCTCAAATTCTTCTGTTGATTTAAAGAAATACTCTCTTCCATTCTGTTCACCTTCTCTTGGTGAGCGGGTTGTCGCTGAGATAGATAGAGCATAATCATTATGAAGCTCTAATAATCTCTTAACTACAGTTCCCTTTCCAGCTCCTGAGAAACCTGAAATTACAAGTAATAAACCTTTCTCTTTCATCTCTATTCTCCAATCTATAAATGCCTGTTGGCACGCACACAACATAAGTGTACAAGTTATTATACAGAAATACACCGATTCGTGCAAGCTTTTTTATTCTATATTCTGTATCTGTTCCCTTATTTTTTCTATTTCTGTCTTTAAATCTATAGCTGCATTTGATATTTCTATATTATTCGCCTTAGATAAAGTTGTATTGGCTTCCCTGTTCATCTCCTGTGCTATGAAATCCATCTTTCTTCCAATCCCTCCGTCTTCGTTAAGGCATTTTCTTGCGTGTTCAATATGACTTCTTAATCTTACTGTCTCCTCATCTACGCATACTTTATCAGCATATATAATCACCTCAGAAGCTATCCTGTTCTTATCTATATCAGCATCTGAAAGGATTTCTTCCATCTTGGCTTCTAACTTCTTCTTATAATCTTCTATTATCTGTGGATTTTTTGTTTCAATATAAGAAACAAGCTCCTCCATATGGTCTAACTTTAACAAAAGATCATTCTTTAAGTTCTCACCCTCAATAATTCTTGTATCAGCAAGCCCCTTGCAGGCTTCTTCTATTGCCTCATTAATAAAGTTCCACAATTCTTCTTCATCTTCCTGCGATTCTTCCATTGTGATAACCTCTGGGTATCTTGACAAAGCTCCAACAGTAATATCATTTCTTATATTAAAACGCTCCTCCATCTGTCTGAATATATTCATATATTCCCGTGCTATGCTTTCATTAAACTTAAGGCTTACATTGCTCTCTGAATTATCCTCGTATGTAATAAATACATCAATCTTTCCCCTTGATGCATATTTCTTAATTGTATCCCTTATTCTTGCCTCAAATATATTAAGCTTTTTAGGCATCTTTATGCTGTTCTCAAGAAATCTGTGGTTCACCGACTTAATCTCTACTGTTATTTTACGGTTGCCTCTCTCTATCTCGCTTCTTCCAAAGCCAGTCATACTTTTTATCATCAAAGTGTCCTCATTTCATTTATTCATTGTTGATAACATTAAAAAATATTTTAATACTAAATGTAGTTTAATACATCGCTTATTAAACCTCAACTTACATATCAAACTTTTAATTACAACTGCTAATTATATCAATTTTACTTTAACCATACAAGACAACATCTATAAAATGTGCTATCATTTATTCTAAAGTATTAATGGCGTACCAATACGTCAGAATGGAGTATTATGGCATTTGATGGAATTACAATAGCGAATATTGTACACGATTTAAACAACACAATTCTTGGTGGAAGATTATATAAGATTGCAGAGCCAGAAGATGATGAGCTTTTACTTACCATAAAGGCTAATTCTGGACAATACAGGCTTGTATTATCTGCAAATGCTTCACTTCCGCTTGCATATATGACTAAAGATAATAAGCCAAGCCCCCAGCTTGCACCTAACTTTGTTATGTTTCTTAGGAAGCACATCAATAACGGACGAATTATATCAATAACACAACCCGCTTTTGAGCGAATAATTGATATTGAAATTGAACATTTAGATGAATTAGGTGACCTCTGCCGTAAACATTTAATCACAGAATTTATGGGCAAACACAGCAATATCATATTATGCGATGACAATAACACAATATTAGACAGTATTAAGCATGTGTCAGCACAGATAAGCTCTGTCAGAGAAGTTCTTCCAGGAAGGGAATATTTTATTCCTAATACATCTAACAAGCACAATCCGATGAATATGGATTTTAATACCTTTAATAAAAATATATTATCACAGCCTAAGACTACTGCCAAAGCCTTAAGCAGTGCTTACACCGGAATAAGCACCTGCATATCAGAGGAAGTCTGCCACAGGGCACATATTGACAGTGCCAAACCAGCCAACTGTCTGTCCAATGCTGAAAGCATAGCTCTATTTGAAGCATTCAAGGCTATTATTGATGATGTGGCAAATGGAAGTTTCAGCCCTAACATCGTATATGATAACGGTGCACCCACAGATTTTGCCGCGATTCCTCTTACTATGTATGATAAATCCGAAAGCTACATCTCAATAAGTGAATGTCTTATCGGTTATTATCACGAAAAAGAAGTAAGAACACGAATTCACCAGAAATCGACTGATATAAGAAGAATAATTACAACTCATCTTGAGCGTTCTTATAAAAAGCTTGATATTCAGGAAAAACAGTTAAAGGATACTGAAAAACGTGACAAATACAGAGTGTATGGAGAGCTAATCAACACATACGGCTACAATATCGAGGCTGGTGCAAAAAGCTTCACAGCTCTTAATTATTACACTAACGAAGAAATCTCTATTCCTTTGGACGATACATTGACACCAATTGAGAATGCGAATAAATATTTTGCACGATACAACAAATTAAAACGTACTTATGAAGCTGGTGTAAGACTTATCAAAGAGATTAAAGATGAGATTATGTATCTTGAATCAATAATAAATGCCCTTGATATTGCAACTACTGAGAATGACCTTAATAATATTAAAGAAGAACTTATCATAACCGGCTATATCAAGAAGAACAGCAAATCCAAAAGCAAGGATAACAAGAACAACAAACCTCTGCACTATATATCATCAGACGGTTTTGATATGTACGTCGGCAAGAATAATCTTCAGAATGATGAACTAACCTTTAAATTTGCTTCTAATAGTGACTGGTGGTTTCATGCCAAGCAGATGCCTGGTTCTCACGTTATAGTTAAGACTAACGGCAAGGAACTGCCCGACAGAACTTTTGAGGAAGCTGCCGCACTTGCAGCCTACTACTCTAAAGGCCGCGACCTTGATAAAGTTGAAGTCGATTATGTATTAAAGAAAGAAGTCAAAAAGCCTGCCGCTGCCAAACCGGGCTTTGTTGTATATTACACTAACTACTCTCTTATCGCCATAGCTGATATTAACGGCATTAAAGAAATTACTGGCTGATAAAAAACTGGCTGTCTGAAAGCTTTATATGACTTTATCATATAAATGTTTTCTGGACAGCCAGCTTTTTATTTAATTAACTTAAAGTTCTTAACCCTGTAACAGCTAACACTATAACTCCTATAACATCAGCCACAGCACACAGCATATACATAACTGAAAGCGAAGCCCTGTTTAGTCCTGCCACAATAAGCATAGCAAGACTTAACACAAGCAATGTGCCTGCTATTATATACATACACTTTATATTAATTCTTTCATTAACGACCAATACAATAAATATTATGCCTGTGATTAATGATACGCTCATTCTTACAAGATACCATACAAATGCAGCTTCTGTTAAATCACACAGCGTATTATCTGTTGTAAGGTATCCAAATAATGATGGCGGATTAAACGCATATATAACGGATGGAATAATAACAATAATACTAAATACAGCTATCTCAATAATCATAAGTTTATTATTATTATTTAATAATATTGCAACGCAGGTTACAATAGTAAATATAATAAGCCACGACCAGTTAAAATAGAATTTACTTCCAATATAATAGTCCTGAATATATCCTGCTACAGTCTGTATATACTCATCTGATGATAACATCACCACTCTTGAAATAACAAGATTTCTAATAACTTCAAGTATAAGAAAACCTGATAATGCAGGGAATATATATATAACAGCATTATTATATGCCATCTTATCATTATATATTTTTAGCTTTGTTATTGTACTGCTCTTAACCATTAAAAGTCCTAATACTGATAACACCATAACAAGAGTATAAGCTATTGGTATTCTGGACATTAATTGTACTGTCTGTATATTACCAATATCCGATTTATTCATATAAAAGCTATTTATAAATATATGAACACCTTTTGAACTTTCTGTTATTCTTGCAAATAACAATAACGCACCTGTTATAAATGCACTTATATTAGCAGCTATTGACAACCTTGATGCCATACTCACCTTTTTGTATACACATACCGCCGCAGTCACAAGTAGTAATATCGTTATTGGAAATATAATCTTATATATGCTCCCAAAACCAGCATAAAAATAATAATTATAAATTGATGTATCAAGCGTACCGCCATCATATACATTACTATTCATTCTGTTAAGTATATTCTGAAATGTATGCTCCCCTACAAAAAATAATAATACAGCCGCATTTATAACCATAATTAACGCAAGGCTCATAAGCCTTATAAAGGTAATTTCACTCTTTTTCATACTTATCCTCACTCTTTAACTCTCCAGAACCAGCAGTATTACTGCCGGCTCTGAAACATTTTACAATATTATGCCTGTACCTTTATAAATGACTTCTTACCCTTCTTAACAACTACTCCATCACCAGCAAAGAATTCTTTATCAAACTTTGCTGTTATATCAGATACCTTTTCACCTGCAACAGAAGCACCGCCCTGTGAGACAACTCTTCTTGCTTCTGACTTAGTAGCTGCAAGACCTGCTGCGTGAATTAACGATACAATATCAATGCTTCCATCTGTAAAGGCATCAGCTTCAAGCTTAACTGCTGCCATATTAGCCGCATCACCTGATGTAAATATAGCCTTAGCTGTTTCTTCTGCCTTCTTAGCTTCTTCCTCACCATGAACCATCTTAGTAAGTTCAAATGCAAGTATTTCCTTAGCTCTATTAAGCTGTGCGCCTTCCCACTTATCCATTTCATCAATCTGCTCAAGTGGTAAAAATGTAAGCATACGGATACACTTTAATACATCTGCATCAGCTACATTTCTCCAATACTGGTAGAACTCATATGGAGAAGTCTTTTCTGGATCAAGCCATACAGCACCGCTTACTGTCTTACCCATCTTCTTACCCTCTGAATTAAGAAGAAGTGTGATCGTCATAGCTGAAGCGTCCTTACCAAGCTTCCTTCTGATAAGTTCTGTACCACCAAGCATATTGCTCCACTGGTCATCTCCACCGAACTGAAGATTACAGCCGTATTTCTGGTATAACATATAGAAATCGTAACTCTGCATAATCATATAGTTAAATTCAAGGAATGTAAGACCTCTCTCCATTCTCTGCTTGTAGCACTCAGCTCTTAACATATTATTAACTGAGAAGCACGCACCGACTTCTCTTAAAAGGTCAACATAGTTAAGCTTTAAAAGCCAGTCTGCATTATTTACAAATAAAGCCTTATCATCTGAAAAATCGATGAACTTGCTCATCTGCTTCTTAAAGCACTCACAGTTATGCTCAATCTGCTCTGGTGTAAGCATTTTTCTCATATCTGTCTTGCCTGATGGGTCACCAATCATACCTGTTCCGCCACCGACTAATGCGATTGGCTTATTGCCTGCCATCTGAAGTCTTTTCATAAAGCAGAGTGCCATAAAATGTCCTACATGAAGACTGTCCGCTGTTGGATCAAAACCAATATAGAATGTAGCCTTTCCATTATTAATTAAATTCTTAATTAATTCTTCATCCGTTACCTGTGCAATTAATCCTCTTGCAACTAACTCGTCATAAACTGTCATTTCTGCCATTTCTGTTCTCCTGTTCCTATTACGTTATTATTTGATAAATGATACATAACCCTGTTAATAACAAAAAAGAGCATATCTTTCATCCTTGTTAAAGGACGAAAGCATATGCTCCGTGTTACCACCTTTATTCATAAACAGCTCACACTGTTCACCTTAACGGGTCTTATGATCCTTGATACTGTAACGTGTATCCCACGTCGCCCCTACTAAGCACTATATGCCTTTCAGTTTGCTGCTACGGAATGTATTCAGAATAACTATCCACTGTGCCTCTCATCAGCCGGCTGCTTTCTGTTGCTTACTGTTATGCCTACTTGTTTCCATCATCGCATTATATTAATATAGATGATAATCTTACTGTCAACCTCATACAACTTATTATGAAAATTGCATAATAAAATATTATATTCTGATATTCGACACCTGATTATCATATGTCTACTAAAGCTTATACCATATAGTTGCTAATTTTGCAAGCGTTATATCATATTTTTGTGCTCATTATATCTTTATTCTTGTGCTGCTTTTCAGCATATACAAAGTTCCGTTAGGAACTTTTAAGATGAGTGCTTTCGCACTCATTATATCTTTATTCCTGTGCTGCTTTTCAGCACATACAAAGTTCCGTTATGAACTTTTAAGATGAGTGCTTTCGCACTCATTATATCTTTATCAATTAATATTATTGCATTTTTCGTCTTTATGTTTACATACATTTTTATATATAATATATACTATAATAAGTCCTATTATGCTCCCTGCCGCATCTATCAACACATCTAACACACAACCATACCGACCTGGCACGAATGTCTGGTGAAACTCATCTGTTGCTGCAAATGCTATTGCTATAACTGCTGATATGACAGGAATCCTTACGCCCTTAATCCCATCAACTATAAGTGCAATCATTACAAATATTGAAAAAATTGCATATTCTGTCATATGTGCAGCTTTTCTTATTGGAAACTGCACCGCCTCTATCATACTTTCCCTGTTATTCTCATTACAATCTATAATTCCAGCCTTATCACACACTGTAAGTATTATATCCGCCGCCTTATAGCTTAGCCCTGATGACTCTTCCCCATCCTGCTTTGAAAAGCCAAATATAATCATTGCCATAACAATAGCTGGGAGCCATATCAATATCTTTTTTATGCTCATATTCAAATCCTTTAATATACACCTATGTTATTATCAAACTATTCTGCTATTTTTTTTAATATCAAGCTGCATATTCCATTCTAACCTCCTTAATTGGTTTCAAAAACTCATCTACATCACTCCCATTGCATATATATAATTACGTATATTTATTTTTCGATTATTATATCATTCAATTTTTATATTTTCAATTATATAGTGTTCTAACGAACTTAAAACAAGCCCACAAAACCAATTTCACAAGGTTTTGTGGGCTTATATAACTATCTGAAATATCTTATACCAGCTATAATATTAGAGTGTAACAACTCTCATTGTATTAGTAAGACCTCTCTTAGCTGATGGATCAGATGTTGTAGCGATACCAGCAGATACGATAACTGTATCTCCTTCTTCTACATATCCTGCCTGCTCAGATACAACTAAAGCGTGTTCAATAATCTTATCTGTTGAAGTCTCTGTAGCTGTCTTTAATGGTCTTACTCCCCAATAAATCTGCATCTTTCTAAGAACATTATCATATGGTGAGCAACCGATAATTTCTGCATTTGGCTTTAATTTAGATGTAAGTCTTGCTGTAAATCCTGAAATTGTTGGGCATACAATAGCCTTTGCATTAAGGTTATCAGCAGTCTGAACTGTTGCGTTACATACAGCACTTGAAACGCTTCTCTTGCTATGTACCTTAGCGATATCTGTAGATCTTCCCTTGATATCCTGCTCTGTTCTTTCAGCAATCTTAACCATCATCTTTAATGCTTCAAGTGGATACTTACCATTAGCTGTTTCACCTGAGAGCATAACCACGTCTGTACCATCATAGATAGCGTTAGCAACGTCAGTAACTTCGGCTCTTGTAGGACGTGGATTTCTAATCATAGAATCTAACATCTGTGTAGCTGTAATAACCGGCTTATATGTTGCGTTACACTTCTTGATAATTTCCTTCTGGTAATGAGGAACATCTTCTGCTGGAATCTCTACACCCATATCACCTCTGGCAACCATAATTCCATCAGCAACTTTGATAATTTCATCAAGATTTTCAATACCCTCTGCATTCTCAATCTTAGCGATAACCGGAATATCAGCACCATGCTCCCATAAGAGCTGCTTGATTTCCTGAATACAAGCTGCATTTCTTACGAATGAAGCTGCAATAAAATCAAATCCCTGTTCAATACCAAATATAATATCATCTTTATCTTTATCTGTAATACCTGGAAGCTTAATGCTTACGTTAGGTACATTAACACCCTTCTTAGAACCAAGTTCACCACCATTGATTACTGTACATACGATATCCGTACCATCGACTACATCTTCTACTCTAAGCTCAATAAGACCATCATCAATAAGAATAGTATTACCATTAGCTACATCTGCTGGAAGACCTGCATAAGTAATCATATCAATAGTATCATCACCTACAATATCTCTTGTTGTAAGTGTGAACTTCTGACCTTCCTTAAGTGTAACCTTCTTGTCATCCTTAAGCACACCAGTTCTGATTTCTGGTCCTTTTGTATCAAGAAGTGTAGCTATAGGCTTATTAATCTCTTCCCTTACGCTCTTAACTAATGCAAAACGGCCCGCCTGTTCTTCATGGTCACCATGTGAGAAATTAAATCTTGCAATATCCATACCACTAAGTGCAAGCTGCTTAATAAGCTCTCTATCATTAGTGTTAGGACCCATTGTACATATAACCTTAGTCTTTTTCATTATAACCTCCAAGTAAATAAAATAAATTAAATTCAAAACAATCCAACAAATTATACTTAATAACACATAAAATAGCAATACCCATTCTGAAATTGTTATGATAATTAAGTGTTATTAATAATATATACCATCATATTACCATATATTATTGTGTTTTGCCAATATGAATATGTGTATATAAATGATCATTACAATATTCATAATTGCCAGCACATTTTGAGCAGAATCTGAACACAAGATTTTCATCGTCTAATTCCGTTCTTCCACACACAGCACATTTGTGCTTAGGTGTTCCATTAGCAGGTCTATATGGCTTATTAGCCCCCTGCCATGTTGTCTTTTCACTATTGGCATTATAAAATGTTTCATTAAAGCTCTGTCTGCTGCCATTATTCTTCTGTGCTTTTCCTGCTGTATGCATAGCCTTATTATAATTCTTCTGTGTAGAAGTCTTAAAAGGTCTTCTCTTAGACACTGTAATGAATATTATAAAGTTAAGCATAGACACTAAAGCTGCAATCGCATTGGCATAACATCCCATTCCGCTTCCTGACAGAAGTCCTGCATTGTATAAACCTTTCCACATAGTCCAGCCAAAGTTCACTCCGCTTACCGCAATTGTTGGAACAATAAAGCCTCCAAGAATAATTATTGCAAATACTATTCCGTCAAGAAATGCCATCCATTTAATCTTGATAGGTATTACAAAGAACAACAATACTTCCATATCCGGCTGTTCCATAGCAAAAGCCATAAATAAAGCAAGGTTAATATAATGTGTGCTCATATTAAAACTTATGCCAAATATAAGATATATTATAAGAGCCGCAATTATATTAAGTATTACTCCAGAGAAGAAATACACATTAAACTTAAATGACCCCCATATATTCTCTAACACTGTTCCTATAAGATAATAGAAATAAAGTGAAAAGAATACAAATATTATACTTGTTGATGGTGGCTGTATAATAAATGTTACAAGCCGCCATATCTGTCCCTTAAATATATATGCAAAATCCAATGAAAGATATGTGCTGTAAACCCCAGGTGCAAACACCTCGAATACAAAGCCTACAGCATATAATACAATAATATACATCATTAAATTCTGTATTGCATATTTAGAATACTTTCTTTCTAGTTTCTGAAACCAATCCATTAAACTCCTCATTTCCGCAGGAATAATTCCCACATTATTAAATTATGTATATTTAAAGTGATTTAATAATAAAAGTATAAAAACAAAACCTATGTTTGTCAATTATATAATAACAATAGTATTATTAATTTTATATAAACAATGTTCTAACAAGTGTTGAATTTCTGTGTCATTTCTTATATAATATGTCGGATTGTAACTTTTCGATTTTATTATATATTTTTCGACACAATATAATTAACAAGGAGGTCGGCTCTGCCGTAATGACTATGAACAAATACAGATTAGGTATTGATATTGGCTCTACAACAGTAAAGATCGCTATTCTTGATGATAATAATAATATTTTATTTTCTGACTACGAAAGACATTTTGCTAATATTCAGGAGACCTTACAATCTCTTCTTGAAAAGGCTGTCGCTCAGTTAGGTGAATTTGAAATATACCCTGTTATCACAGGTTCTGGCGGACTTACACTTGCCAAGCATCTTGAAGTACCATTTACACAGGAAGTTGTCGCTGTATCTACAGCACTTCAGGATTATGCACCTCAGTGTGATGTTGCAATAGAACTTGGTGGTGAAGATGCCAAGATTATATATTTTACTAATGGTATCGACCAGCGCATGAATGGTATATGTGCAGGTGGTACCGGTTCTTTTATCGACCAGATGGCTTCACTTTTACAGACAGATGCTTCTGGTCTTAATGAGTACGCCAAGAATTACAAGTCAATTTACCCCATTGCCGCAAGATGTGGTGTATTTGCCAAATCAGACATACAGCCTCTTATTAACGAGGGTGCTACTAAGGAAGATTTATCAGCTTCTATTTTTCAGGCTGTTGTCAACCAGACAATCTCTGGTCTTGCGTGTGGCAAGCCTATCCGTGGCAATGTGGCATTTCTTGGTGGTCCCCTTCATTTCTTATCAGAACTTAAGCAGGCATTTATCCGCACATTAAGCTTAACACCTGAACAGGTTATAGCACCTGACCACTCTCATTTGTTTGCGGCAGTTGGTTCTGCTATGAATTATGATGAAAATGTATGTATAAATGTTGCAGATATTATCAAAAGACTTTCAGGCAAAATCAAGCTTGAATTTGAAGTTGAACGTATGGAACCACTTTTTGCCAATCAGTTAGCTTATGATGATTTCACTAAAAGACATAATGCACATCATGTAAAGACTGCTGATATAAGCACTTATGAAGGTAACTGCTACCTTGGTATTGATGCAGGCTCTACAACAACTAAAGCAGCTTTAGTAGATGAAGATGGTAATTTATTATACTCATTTTACTCAAGCAACAACGGCTCTCCTCTTGATACTACAATCAAGGCTGTTAAAGACATTTATACAAAGCTTTCACCTAAGGCTAAGATTGTGCAGGCCTGTTCAACAGGTTATGGTGAGGCTCTTATCAAGTCAGCACTTATGCTTGATGAAGGTGAAGTTGAAACTGTGTCCCACTTCTATGCTGCTGCATTCTTTGACCCTGAGGTTGACTGTATTATAGATATCGGCGGACAGGATATGAAGTGTATTAAAATAAAGAACCAGACAGTTGATTCTGTCCAGCTTAATGAAGCCTGTTCTTCAGGATGTGGTTCATTTATCGAAACATTTGCAAAGTCGCTTAACTACTCTGTTCAGGACTTTTCCAAAGCTGCACTTTTTGCCGAGCACCCTATTGATTTAGGTACAAGATGTACCGTATTTATGAACTCTAAAGTCAAGCAGGCTCAGAAAGAAGGTGCGGAAGTCGCTGATATTTCTGCCGGTCTTGCTTATTCAGTTATCAAAAATGCTTTATATAAAGTTATTAAGATTGCTGACCCTAACGACCTTGGAAAGCACATTGTTGTACAGGGCGGTACTTTCTATAATGATGCAGTATTAAGAAGTTTTGAAAAGATTACAGGTGTTGATGCCATAAGACCTGATATTGCTGGTATTATGGGAGCATTCGGAGCTGCTCTTATCGCAAGGGAAAGATATGACGGCATATCTGAATCATCAATGCTTTCAATAGATAAGATCAACAGTCTTACATATGAAACAACCCTTACAAGATGCAAGGGTTGTACTAACAGTTGCCACCTTACTATTAATAAGTTCTCTGGTGGCAGGCAGTTTATAACTGGTAACAGATGTGAAAGAGGTCTTGGAAAAGAACGAAATAAAGAACATCTTCCTAACCTTTTTGATTATAAATTCCATAGACTTTTTGATTATGAACCATTATCTGCTGACCTTGCAGTGCGTGGAACTGTTGGTATTCCTAGAGTACTTAATATGTATGAGAACTATCCTTTCTGGTTCACATTCTTTACTAAGCTTGGATACCGTGTAGTTCTTTCGCCTCAATCCACAAGAAAGATTTATGAATTAGGTATTGAATCAATACCTTCTGAGTCTGAGTGTTACCCAGCCAAGCTTGCACACGGACATATAAGCTGGCTTATCAAGAAAGGTATTAAATTCATATTCTACCCTTGTGTTCCTTATGAACATAAAGAGATTGAGAACACTAATAACCACTATAACTGCCCTATCGTAACTTCTTATGCAGAAAATATTAAGAACAACGTTGAAGAATTAAAGACAGAAAATATAGATTTCAGAAATCCTTTCCTCTCATTTGAAAGTGAAGAAATTCTTGCCAAACGACTTAAAGAGGAATTTCCTTTAATTCCCGCACCTGAAATCAAGGCTGCTGTTCACGATGCATGGGAAGAACTGATGCTGTCAAGAACTGATATGCATAATAAGGGTGAAGAAGTTATTAAATACCTTAAAGAAAATAACAAACGTGGTATTGTACTCGCTGGAAGACCTTACCATATTGACCCCGAGATTAACCATGGTATTCCAGAACTTATCAACTCATATGGAATAGCCGTTCTTACTGAAGACAGCGTTGCCCACCTTGGAAATGTTGAAAGACCACTTATTGTTATGGACCAGTGGATGTACCACTCACGTCTGTATGCCGCAGCAAGCTATGTCAAGACTCAGGATAATCTTGATCTTATACAGCTTAATTCATTCGGCTGTGGACTTGATGCAGTTACTACAGATGCCGTTAATGATATTCTTACTAAGTCTGGCAAAATATATACAGTTCTTAAAATTGATGAAGTTAATAACCTTGGTGCTGCAAGAATACGTGTCAGATCACTTATTGCTGCACTTAAAGTAAGGGACAAGAAAAATTACCAGCGACAGTTAGTTTCAAGTGCATACAAGCGTGTTGAATTCACACCTGAGATGAGAAAGAATTACACTATTCTCTGCCCTCAGATGTCACCAATACATTTTGACCTGCTTGAACCTGCTCTTAATTCGTGTGGATATAACTTCGAAGTTCTTGCCAATGATAATAAATCGTCTGTAGATATGGGACTTAAATATGTTAATAATGATGCCTGCTACCCTTCTTTAATGGTTGTCGGACAGATTATGAACGCGGTTCTTTCCGGTAAATATGATTTAAGCAAGACTGCCATTATAATTACGCAGACTGGTGGTGGCTGTCGTGCTTCTAACTATATTGGATTTATAAGACGTGCTCTTGAGAAAGCTAATCTTGCATACATACCAGTTATTTCTTTAAGTGCACAGGGACTAGAGTCTAACTCAGGCTTTAAGTATGATCTGCCTATGTTAAAGAAAGCTATGATGGCTATTGAATACGGTGATGTATTTATGAATGTTGTATACAGAACAAGACCTTATGAGAAGGAAAAAGGCTCTGTTAACGCACTTCACGAACATTGGAAAGAGATATGTATAAAGCAGCTTACTTCTGACAAAGTAAGAATGAAAGACTTCAATAAAAATCTTCGTGATATAGTTCACGATTTTGATAATATTGAACTTCTTGATATTAAAAAACCTAGAGTTGGTGTTGTTGGAGAAATTCTTGTTAAATTTCTTCCAGCTGCTAACAATTATCTTGTAGATTTATTGGAAGCTGAAGGTGCTGAAGCTGTTGTTCCAGATCTTATGGGATTTCTTCTTTATTGTGCAGAAAATGCTAACTTCAAACACAAGTACCTTGGTGCTTCATCTAAGTCAGCATTTATCAATAACGTGGTAATTAAATTGCTTGAGTGGTTCAGAAAAGCTGGTAACGAAGCATTAGCACAGAGCAAGAGGTTTGATGCTCCATCTTCAATTAAAGAAACTGCTGCTCTTGCCAAAGACCTTGTGTCACTTGGTAACCAGACTGGTGAAGGCTGGCTTCTTACTGGTGAAATGATTGAGCTTATTCATAACGGTGCTGGAAATATTGTATGCTGTCAGCCATTTGCCTGCCTTCCTAACCACATTGTTGGTAAGGGCGTAATCAAAGAATTACGTGCAGCATTCCCTGAAGCTAACATAATCGCCGTGGATTATGACCCAGGTGCATCAGAAGTTAACCAGCTTAACAGAATTAAGCTTATGCTTGCTACTGCTAACAAGAACCTTTAATGTCTGATGTTTACTAAATCAGATTTATTACCGTGAACTTATATAAAAGGCTGAGTGTTGCATATTTATTGTATACATATGTGTTATAGAAACATCTGTATATAATAAATATGCTGAAATATTTAATTTCAATATATTGAAATTAAATAATTTCAAGTGTATAATACTAATAAATGGAGGTCGGTAATATGAACTTTTTATTATTTTTAGGACCAATTATCGGTGTTGCAGTTGCTATATTTGCAGTTGTAGTAATTATTGCTGTAATAGGAGCTGTTGCAGGTTCAGAAGAAGATTTTGATGAATAGACATTTCTTCCGTAGTTTTATTTCCTAAGCAAAAAGCAGCGTTGATTGACAATCTACTATTAAAGGTTGTCAATCAACGCTGCTTTTTATTTATTTTAAAATATTCATAATATCAGATATTCTCTATCTGCCAGTCAATAGGCTCAACTCCATGGCTTTCAAGGAATTCGTTACATTGGCTGAAATGCCTGCATCCAAAAAATCCTCTATATGCTGATAAAGGACTAGGGTGTGGACACTTTAATATAAGATGCTTAGGATTGGTAAGCATAGGTATCTTTCTCTGTGCTGGTGAACCCCAGAGCATATATACTATCGGTCTGTCCTGCATATTAACCGCATTGATAACTGAATCAGTGAACTGTTCCCAGCCCATTCCCTGATGTGAATTAGCATTATGAGCCCTTACTGTTAATACTGTATTTAACAATAGTACGCCTTGATCAGCCCATTTTTTAAGGTAGCCATTATTAGGATAATAACAGCCACAGTCATCGTGTAATTCTTTATATATATTCTGTAGTGACTTAGGAATAGGATTACCCGGAAGAACCGAAAAACTAAGTCCATGTGCCTGATTTACCTCGTGATATGGGTCTTGTCCTAATATGAGCACTTTAACATCTTTTAAAGGTGTAAAATGAAATGCATTAAAAATATCGTCTGCTGGAGGATAGACAACACATCTGCTATATTCGTCTTTTACAAATGTATACAACTTTTTGTAATAATCTTTCTTAAATTCATCACTTAAAGCATCTTTCCAATCATTAGTTATCATTGACATAATAACACCCTCCAATATCTACTTAACTAATCTTATAGGTATTCCCTTACCAGATAAATACTGCTTTAAATCATTTATCTCCATCTCTTTATAATGGAATAAGGAAGCAGCTAATGCAGCATCTGCCATACCTTCTGTAAAGGCATCATAAAAATGCTCCATATTGCCAGCCCCGCCTGAGGCTATGACTGGAATTGATACATTAGAGGCAACCTCTCTTGTAAGTTCAATATCGTATCCTGCTTTAGTACCATCACAGTCCATACTTGTAAGAAGTATCTCTCCTGCTCCAAGCTGTTCTGCCTTAACAGCCCACTCAACAGCATCAATATTCATATCAACTCTTCCACCATTCTTATAAATGCTCCAATGACCATCTTCCTGTCTTTTGGCATCTATTGCAACAACCACACATTGACTGCCGAACTTATCAGCCGCCCTTGATATAAGTGTTGGATCCATAATTGCCGCTGAATTAATAGATATCTTATCAGCACCTTCTCTTAAAAGCACCTTAAAATCATCTACTGTTCGTATTCCTCCGCCTACAGTGAATGGAATAAATACTTTTTCAGCAACTTTTCTTACTAAATCAACAGTTGTATTTCTTCCGTCACTTGAAGCTGTTATATCAAGAAATACAAGCTCATCAGCTCCTGATTTGTCATACATTGCAGCAACTTCAACTGGGTCTCCAGCATCCTTTAAATCAACAAAATTAGTACCTTTTACAACTCGTCCATCTTTGCAGTCAAGGCATGGTATAATTCTTTTAGTAAACATATAACATTCTCCATTCTATAATTCAGCAAAATTTTTAAGTATTCTTAAGCCTGTTTCACTACTCTTTTCTGGGTGGAACTGACACGCAAAAAGATTACCTTTTTCTACTGAAGCATGAATATGTGTTGAATATTCAGTAGACGCTGCTACAATATCATCATTATCAGCTTTTAGATAATATGAATGTACAAAATATACATATGGATTAGCATTGATTCCTGCAAACAACCTCGCATCATCCTTAACATTTAAGGAATTCCAGCCCATATGTGGTATCTTAAAGCCTTCCTTAGCTGGAATTTTAAATATCTTTCCTGGAAGAAGGTTAAGTCCTTCCGCTCCTGGTGTCTCTTCGCTTTCCTTGAATAAAAGCTGAAGTCCAAGGCATATTCCAAGAAATGGTGTATCCTTAGCTACAACATTTTTAATTGTATCTACAAGTCCAAAACGATCCAGATTGTTCATCGCATCACCAAATGAACCTACTCCAGGAAGAATAACTTTATCTGCCTGAAGTATCTCACTTGAGTCTCTGGATACTATAACTTCTTCACCGAGTGCTATTAACGCTTTCTCAACACTCTTAAGATTGCCTGCATCATAGTCAATAATTGCTATCATTTTACTGCCTTTCCATATGCTTCTATCTTGTAATAATAAGTAACAAAATCGCTATTAGACATATCTGCTAATGATATAGCTTCTGTCTCTGATATCTTATATGTATCCTTAAGTGCATTTATAATCTTATCATAGCTTTCCTTCATCTTATCATCTACGCCTAACTCTTTACCTTCAGCCCTGTATGTCTGATATCTGTCAACACCCTTTATAAGAGCATTAATTGCCTCTGTATTCATATTCATCTTTCTGTAATTAAGATATGACTCATACTGTCTTTGAACATACATAACAACCTTTGACTGGTTATATATTGTCTCTTCATTACCTGAAAGGTTCATACCACTTAAACTATTATAAGCTTTCTCGTATTCGCCATTGATAAAGTAATCTTTAGCTGCATTTACTTTACTGTTGTAATTGATACTATAGCCAAATACCTGTATAAGCATAATAATTCCTGCTATAAGTAATATAAATAAAATGATTGATTTTGGTTTAATCTTAAGAATATCACCTGGTTTAGGTGGTTCTTTAACTTTAACTTTTTTAGGTTTCTTTTCTTTCTTAGGCTTCTTATCTTTTGCCTGTTTAGCCTGCTTTTTCTTTTCTTCTTTCTTAGCTGCAGCCTGTTTCTTCTTCTCCTCAGCCTGAGCCTTTTTGGCTTCCTTAGCCTCAGCCTTCTGCTGATTTTCTATTTGTTCCTGTTCTTCTTCAAGCTTACCTTCTTTTTCCTGCCTAATCTTAAACTGCTGATACCTATACTTAATCTTAGCAATTAAGCCCTTCTTAGGTGCTTCTGGCTGGTCAAGATTAGCTTTACCATGAAATACCTCATCAATGAGCTTCTCATTCTCATCCTGCTCTTTTCCATCATCCACTGTGTTAGTCTTAGCAGTTATTGCATTATCAACAGCCTTTTCAAGCAATTCTCCATCGCCTGTTGCCACATTTGCTTCATTAAGATCATCTTCAATACTTTCAAAGAAAATGTCTTTTATAACAGAAAAAATACCTTTTTTATCTTTTTTCTTTTGTTTTTTATTGTGCTTCTTTTTCATAAAAGCTTTATCAGCCTGTGCTTCATCGGCACTTGAAGCTTTATTCTGCACACTGGCTTTATTAGCTGCTTCTGTGCCATTATCATCAGATGTGCTATCTGAAGATGCATTTGCACCATTGTCTACATTGTCTAAAGAAGCATTATCTGCTGATGAAGCTGAATTATCGGCTGATGTATCCTCAGCAGCTACCTCATCTTCTGACTGCATACCGTTCTCTTTAAGAAGCTCATTCATAGATGATTCATCTGCATTATCATTCATCTCACCTATAAGATCATCCAAATTCATACTTGCAAGACGGTCTTTTTCGGTATCTGATAAACCCATATCATCCATAAGCTCATCATTCTTATCAAGATTAGTACCAGCAGCTTCATCAACTTGAGTGTCATCTAACATCTTATCAATAGCTTCATCTGCCTGCTTATCCTTAGATGTATCATCTGCTTCTGTCTGCTTATCTGCTTCCTGTGCCTTCTTAGCAACTTCCTCAGGAGTTAATTCTGATACTGTATCATCAGTTATAAATGTTTCCTCCGTATCAGAAGCCGCCATATGACGAGGAACTGTCATAACATCTTTTAATAAATCTTCTATATTATCGTCATTAAGATTTCCATCCTCATCATCATATATATTTTCAAATTTAGTACTCTTCTCATTAGACTTTTCAAAGGCTTCCCTTACCTGCTCTTTGATCTGTTCTTCCTCTTCATCCTTATTCTCTGATTGTGCATTCTCATCTTCAGATAATGATTTCAATAAGCCATCAAGGTAATCCTCTTCATTCTCTGCCACAATTCCACCACCTTCGTAAAATTATAAATAAAATTCTACCATAAAGAATATTAATTAACAACATTAACTAACTCTTTCAATACTTCATATGAGTTAATCTTCATTGTACAAGCTTTGTCTGCTATTTCTTTAGGTATCTGATAAAACGTACTATGTGCCCTGTAAAAATGTGCTTTATCATTAATCATAACAATTCTCTCAAATGGCCACCTTATAAGATTAGGATTGTTAAATCCTTCCCCTATCTCAATAACAAGCAGCTTCTTAGCCAATGTCGCTGATAACCATTTGTTGTAGAAATCCCACTGTTTCTCATCTTCATTAATATATGGACAAACCATTCTTTTGGGATTTATTGTTGATTCACCTAGATAATTATGCTTGGTAGACGATATAATAAAATAATTATTCTTATCAAGAAGTTCACCAAACTTATTAAGCATATCTATAAGATTACCATCATTATTATTAAGTGCTTCATCACCAAGACCTATTAATATATAATCATAATCTTTAACATCTTCTCTAATTCTATTACAGTAATCTTGTAATGTATATTCCATATCTATCCTCACAGCCTTAACAATAAATTATGGTGCTATCATTATATAGATAACACCATAATAACATAAATAATATTATCTGAGAAGTTTATCAATCTCATTAACTAACAATCCAATCTCTGGCTTAGATAACTGAACATCAGCTCCTAATGCTTCTCCCTTAGCTCTCATCTGGTCATTAATTAATGATGAGAATATAACAACTGGTATATTCTTTAATTTATCATCTGTCTTGATAAGCTTTGTCAATCTGTGTCCATCCATTAATGGCATCTCTAAATCAGTTATAACACAAGCTACATCCATCTGTGCATCTTCTGAATCCTTCAGAGCAACAAGATTCTCCCAGGCCTCCTGTCCATTAGCACATAATGTAAGATTATCATATCCTGACTTAATAAGTGAATCTGAAATAAGCTTCATAAGTAATGGAGAATCCTCTGCAATTACAATATGTGCTTCATTCTTAGTTCTTCCTTCAAGCTTTTCAATATCTGATACTTTTAATCCTGTCTCTGGGCTTATATCTGATACAATTCTCTCAAAGTCAAGAATGATAATTAACTGTCCATTAATCTTAACAACACCTGTTGCAATTCCGCTGTCAGCACTGCTTATTGTGCTGTCTGGCTTAATAATATCTGTCCAGGATACTCTATGTATTCCAACAACCGATGCCACATGAAATGCAACATTAAGCTTATTAAAATTAGTGATAATAAACATATCCTTTGTAATATCTTTAGAAGGTGCACACTTAATAACCTTAGCTAAATCAACTATTGTTATCATTAAATCTCTTGGCATAAACACACCTTCTACACAAGGATGTGAATTAGGTACTGGTGTAACCTTGCTATATGGAACTATCTCTTTAATCTTAGCGACATTAATTCCATAATGATTCCCTCCAACTATGAATTCAAGCACCTCTAATTCATTAGTACCACTTTCCATTAATATATTAGTTTCCATATAGTTTTATCCTCCATAAATCCCGTACTTTTATTGGAATATTATAACAAATCACATACATAATTTCAATTGCTATTACATATAATTATACAAAATATGAATATTGTCCAATATATTATCTACTTGAATACTTATATTTAAATGCTGATGTTTAATTACTGATATTATTGTAAATAACAATATTATTAAAACTTTCTAATCTACATAATATCTACATAATATATAAATTGATGATAATAAAAAAGAGGCTTTAAAGCCTCTTAAATAACAACTATTCACTACTCATTCAAAACTGCACATTAAATATATCTTATACATCCGTATCCTGTCAAGTACTTTCGTACTTTCCTTAAGAATAACTCTCTTTGTTCTATCCAAACCTTACCAGCTGGGATTGAACGAGACGATGAACGATTCCCTCGCCATCTGCCAAGAAAACTTCGGACTCTTGTGGGGACAAAAACTGGTAAACACCATGCGTGCCCTGCATGACGTAAAATATAGTCCGAAAGCCCGGGGAGAAGACGAAGAGGAAGAAGAGTACGAACCCGAAAACAATGAAGACTGTCACTGTGAAGATGACGACTGCCATTGTCACGATCATGGCTGCCATTGCCATGATGATGAATAAAAGAATATGATTTTAAAAAGAACCATAAGCAAAGAAGAGGTGAAGGAGATGCCCAAAGCAGCATTTCCCGGACGGATTCATGTAATACAGACTGAAAGTGAGGCGCAAAAAGCGGTGGCTTATCTGCAATCCCAAGCCATCTTGGGAATCGACAGCGAGACACGTCCCTCATTCACCAAGGGACATTCTCATAAAGTAGCATTACTTCAGATTTCATCTGACGAGTGTTGCTTTCTGTTTCGCCTGAACATGACCGGCCTAACCCAACCTATCATAGAACTACTTGAAGATCCGAAAGTAATCAAAGTGGGCCTTTCGCTAAAAGACGACTTCATGATGTTACACAAACGAGCCCCTTTCAATCAACAGGCATGCATTGAGTTACAAGAGTACGTCCGTCCTTTCGGCATTCAGGATAAGAGCCTGCAAAAGATATACGGTATCTTGTTTAGTGAGAAAATCTCAAAATCACAGCGTCTTTCTAATTGGGAAGCAGATGTACTGACGGATGCTCAAAAGCAATACGCAGCTACAGATGCTTGGGCCTGCCTCAACATATATCACTTATTGGAGGAACTGAAACGAACAGGAAACTACGAATTGGCTCCGGAAGAGGAAGCCACAGAGAAAGTAAAAGTAGGTTCAGATCAACAATAAAAGTAAAAACAACATAATAAATTTATGCATAAAGTATATCTTAAACCCGGCAAAGAAGACTCATTGAAACGGTTCCACCCCTGGATTTTTTCTGGTGCCATCGCCCACTTCGACGGCGAACCCGAGGAAGGTGAAGTAGTGGAAGTGTACACCTCAAAAAAAGAATTTATTGCCAAAGGGCATTTCCAGATCGGAAGTATTGCTGTACGTGTACTTTCGTTCAAACAAGAAGAGATTAACCACGATTTCTGGAAACACAAATTGGAAGTGGCCTACGACATGCGACGCAGTATTGGCATCGCTACCAATCCGACTAACAATACCTATCGCCTGGTACATGGAGAAGGCGATAATCTGCCCGGACTCGTTATCGATGTTTATGCCCGGACTGCTGTGATGCAGGCACATTCTGCAGGAATGCATGTAGACCGTATGGCCATTGCCGAAGCTTTGTCCGAAGTTATGGGTGATCAGATTGAAAATATCTATTATAAATCAGAAACGACCCTCCCATTTAAAGCGGACCTTTTCCCGGAGAACGGTTTCCTTAAAGGAGGAAGCAGCGACAACATCGCTCAGGAATATGGGCTGAAATTCCATGTAG
>OGYW01001066.1_pt1 | contig 25180 bp, 20 predicted proteins | sample 1576621 | NCBI WGS metagenome assembly OGYW01 (sample SAMEA3541528, study PRJEB24748) | human gut metagenome | biome: human gut; feature: human-associated habitat; material: faeces | place: China | collected 2012 | reverse complement strand
TCGTCACACTGTCTATACACGCATATTAGCACTCCTTACGGCAAATTGCAAGAGGAGTTGACATTTTTTTGCCGTTTTTTACATAGCGATTTTATAGCGATTTCACATAAAGCGCCCCTCTCGCAGGGAGAGGGGCGCTCAGGCGGTATATGGACAGGATCAGCAGCGGACCAGCTCCACCAGCACCTGCACCATTTTCTCCATGGAGGCCACGGGGACAAACTCATGGACGCCGTGGAAGTTGGCGCCGCCGGTGCAGAGGTTGGGGCAGGGGATATCCCGCTCCCAAGAGAGGCGGGCTCCATCGGTGCCACCCCGGATGGGAACGATCTCCGGCTCCACACCCACGGCCCGCATGGCGGCGCAGGCGTTGTCGATGAGCTCCATGTGGGGCAGCAGCTTTTCCTTCATATTATAGTAGCTGTCCTTCAGCTCCAGCTGGAAGGAACCCTCACCCCAAACGCCGTTGAGGTAGCGGACGGCGTTTTCCACGAAGGTCTTGCGGGCCTCGAACTTCTCACGGTCGTGGTCACGGATGATGGCGTGGAGCACCACCTCCGTCTCGTTGCCGGAGACGTCGGTGACGTGGTAGAAGCCCTCGTAGCCCTCGGTGTGGGCGGGAGTCTCCGCCTCCGGCAGCAGGGAGATGAACTGGTGGGCCATGAGGACGGCGTTTTTCATCTTATCCTTGGCGGAGCCGGGGTGGATGTTGACGCCGTGGACGGTGAGGGTCACGGCGGCGGCGTTGAAGTTCTCGTACTCGATCTCGCCCAGCTCTCCGCCGTCCACGGTATAGGCGGCCTTGGCGGGGAATTTGGCGGGGTCAAAGTGGTCGGCACCCTTGCCCACCTCCTCGTCGGGGGTGAAGCAGACGGCCACGGTGCGGTGGGGGACCTCCGGGTGGGCCAGCAGATACTCGCAGGCGGTGACGATCTCCGCCACGCCAGCCTTGTCGTCGGCACCCAGCAGCGTGGTGCCGTCGGTGACGATGAGCTCCTGCCCCACATAGCGGCTGAGGAAGGGGAAATCCTTCACCCGCAGGCAGCCGGTCTTGGCCAGCGGCAGGTCGCCGCCCTGATAGGTGACGATCTGGGGGTGGATATCGGCGCCGCTGACGGCGGGAGAGGTATCCATATGGGAGATGAGACCCAGCGCCGGGACGTGCTCCTGACCCGGTGTAGCGGGCAGGACGGCGTAGACGTAGCCCAGCTGATCCATATGGGCGTTCTCCAGCCCCAGACGGGCCAGCTCGTCGGCCAGATACCGGCCCAGCTCCTTCTGGTGGGCGGTGGTGGGGACGGTGTCGGACGTCTCGCTGGAGGTGGTGTCAAAGGAGACGTATTTCAAAAAACGTTCGGTCACTTGCATGGTGGTTCCTCCTGTATCAGGCATCCCGCAGGATGCCGGTATTCTTTGCCTTGTATTGTATCACAGTTTCGGGAAAATACGAGACTTTTTTCGCCGCCGGGGGAGATTTTTCTGCGGCGGCGGGGATTTTTGCTTGAGTAACGGCGGCGGGTGTGCTATACTGATCACTGTATGCGGGCGTGGTGGAATTGGTAGACTCGATGGATTTAGGTTCCATTGCCATACGGCGTGCGGGTTCGAGTCCCGCCGCCCGCACCAAAAACCGGCAGGCGCCACAGGGGGCCTGCCGGTTTTTTATGCCCGGGTCAGGGGTCAGGGCGGTTCCTCTCATAAATGGCAGCTGCGATGCAAATGCGCTGATCCGTCTGCCGTTTTCCAGCAGCACGCAGCTTTGTTCCTCCATATCCGGTCAACTCCCTTCGGTTAGAATAGACTAACTTCCGTGCTTTCAAAAGGCCGCCGTCAGCGGCCTTCCCATAAGCTGTCTGTCTTATCTATATGGATCGTACTGCCAGTTCCGTGCAAACACAAGATGCTTCTCCCGTTTGGGGAAATTTTTTCGGATGGGTGCGATGCGGCGACGGGCGCTGCGTCCATTCGCAGCCTAAAAAAGACCCCTGCGGCGAGGCCGCAGGGGGTTCCTTTTCTATGCAGGGATCGACCGTATCTGCAGAAATTGCTGATGCAGGGTCCTCTTACATTTTCTCCGGGGCGCTGCAGCCGATGAGGGTCATGGCGTTTTTCAGCACCGCACGGGTGGTATCCGCCAGCTTCAGCCGGGCCAGCAGCACCGGCTCTTCCTCGCCCTTGATGCGGCAGGCGGCGTAGAATTTGTGGAACGCCGCCGCCAGAGCGGTGAGGTAGCGGTTGATGTGGCTGGGGTCGTAGTCCCGTGCCGCCAGCAGCACCACCTGACCATAGGAGGCGATCTGCTTGATGAGGGCCTGCTCCGTCTCGTCGGTCAGGAGGCTGAAATCCACGGCATCGGCGGCCGGGACGGTATAGCCCTCGGCCTCCAGATTCTTCAGCAGGGTGCAGATGCGGGCGTGGGCGTACTGCACATAGTACACCGGGTTCTCGCTGTCCTCCCGGACGGCCAGACCCAGATCGAACTCCATCTGCGTCTCCGGCTTGGCGTTGAAGAAGTAGCGGCAGGCGTCCACGGGGATCTCGTCCAGCAGGTCCGTCAGGCTGATGGCCTTGCCGGTGCGCTTGGACATCCGCACCACCTCGCCGTCCCGCACCAGCTTCACCAGCTGCATCAGCACGATATCCAGCCGGTGCTCACCGTCCAGTCCCAACGCATCCATGGCACCCTTCAGGCGGGCCACATGGCCGTGGTGGTCGGCGCCCCAGACGTTGATGACCTTATCGAAGCCCCGGACGGCGAATTTGTTGCGGTGATAGGCAATGTCGGCGGCGAAGTAGGTGTAAAACCCGTTGGCACGGCGCAGCACGTCGTCCTTCAGGCCCAGCTTCTCGATGTCCTCGTCGGACTTGCCGGCCTTTTTCAGGTTCTCCGCCAGGATCCGGCTGGTGGCCAGCCACAGAGCGCCGTCCTTCTCATAGGTATAGCCCCGCTGGGTCAGCGCCTTCACGGAGTCTGCCACATAGCCGCTCTCGTGGAGGGTGGACTCGAAGAACCATGCGTCGTACTGGATGCCGTACCGGGCCAGATCGGCCTTCATCTTGGGGATGTTGTGATCCAGACCGAATTTGGCCAGCGCATCGTGCCGGGTCTTTTCGTCGCAGTCCAGATACTTCTCGCCCTCCTGCTGATAAAACAGCCGGGCCAACTCCCGGATATCGTCGCCATGATAGCCGTCCTCCGGGAACTCCACGGCGTCCTCGCCACGGATCAGCTGCTGATACCGGGCATCCAGACTCCGGGCAAACTTATCGATCTGGTTGCCGGCGTCGTTGACGTAGAACTCCCGCCACACGTCGGCACCGGACTTCTGGAGCACGGAGGCCAGCGTGTCGCCCAGCACGCCGCCACGGGCGTTGCCCATGTGCATGGGGCCGGTGGGGTTGGCGGAGACGAACTCCACCATGTACTTCTTTCCGGTCAGCGTGTCGTTGCGGCCGTAGTCGGCACCCTCCGTCTCTACGCAGGCCACGGTATCGCCGAACCAGCGGCTGCCCAGCCGGAAGTTCAGAAAGCCGGGGCCGGCCAGCTCCACGGAGGTAAAATAGGTGTCCGTCAGGTCCATCTGCTCCGTCAGGATCTGGGCCACCTGCCGGGGGTTCATCTTCATGGCCTTGGCGGCAGCCAGGCAGAAGGTGGTGGTATAGTCGCCGTTGGCGGTATCCTTGGGGATCTCCACCGAGGGGGTCACCGTCACGCCCTCCGGCAGCAGGCCGGCGGCGGCCGCCTTCTGATAGGCGGCGGTGGTCAGGGCCAGCACCTGGTCCTTTGCGCTTTGGATCATATTCATTGCGGGGTCCTCCTTCATTCTTGATATAGCTCCAGCCGGACCGTCAGCGCCGACACCGGCGTCTGTCCCATGTGCAGGGAATAATCCAGCGTAATGTGTCCTTGTTCCTCCTGCTCCAGCTCCCACAGCAGCTCATGGGTGGCTACGTCCAGCGCCAGCACGCCCTCCTCCGTGGGCAGGTGCAGGGCGGTGGGGGCGGCGGGGTCCAGCCGCATCCGGTAGCTGTTGCCGCTGCGGAGAGTCACGCAGCCGCAGTCCTCCAGCCACAGCTCCGAGGTCATGAGACTGCCGTCCTCATCGCTGCGGGCCTGATACCGCAGCTGCCACCCCGACGGGGTGCGCTCCAGCGTGCCGCTGCCCCGGAAGTGCAGCACATCCTCCATGTCCGGGAGCCGGGTGCGGCTCTCCACATGGACCTTCACATTTCCTTCCATGACGGCCTCCTCAGTATCGCTCGATGTCCACCAGCCGCACGGGAGCCGTAGGCTCCTCCTGCAGGAAGCGACGGGCCATCTGACCGAAGCCCTCCGGCCGGTCGCTGGTACACAGCAGCGCCTGTCCGGTCCCCTCCGGGGCCAGCAGCTGCCGCCGGGCCAGCGCATCATGCAGGGTGTGGACGGACTCTGCACCGGCGTTCACCAGCGACACCTCCGGCCCCATGATCTCCCGGATGATATCCGTCAGCAGGGGATAGTGGGTGCAGCCCAGGATCAGCACGTCCAGCCCCTCCTGCCGCAGAGGCTCCAGATACTCACGGGCCACCGTCTCAATGACCACGTCGCCGGGCTGATAGCGGCCGTTTTCCACCAGCGGCACCAGCAGCGGACAGGCCCGGCTCACCACATGGATGGTTTCATCCAGCCGGTGCAGCGTCCGCTCATAGGCGCCGCTGCGGACGGAGGCAGCGGTGGCGATGAGGCCCACCCGCCGGTTCCGGGTCATGGCCGCCGCCTTCCGGCAGGCGGGCTCCACCACCCCCAGGATGGGCAGGTCGTTTTCCGCCTGCAGCTGGGGCAGGGCCGTGGTGGATACGGTACCGCAGGCCACCAGCACCGCCTTAATATCGAAGGAGCGCAGGAAGTGGACGTCCTGCCGGGCGTATTTCAGCAGGATCTCCGGCGAGCGCCCGCCATAGGGGACACGGGACGTGTCTCCGAAGTATATAATGTTTTCAGAGGGCATCAGCCGCCGCATTTCCCGCACGGCGGTCAGTCCCCCCAGACCGGAGTCGAACACTCCGATGGGCCGTTGGTCCATGACTGGGCCTCCTTTCCGGCATCCCCGTGATGCCGCAGTGTATCACGCTGCATAATAAAACAATCATATTATACTATGGGAGCGCTTCTTTCTCAAGTGAAAATTTGGCGGATTTCCCCGGTTTTTTCAGTGGTATTTTCCCGCCGGGTCTGTTATACTGTTGCATACAGTAAAGGCCCCTTCGGCGGCGTGGAGGTGTATCCATATGGAGATCAAAATGACAGAGAAGCAGTTCCGGCGTCTGCTGGATCTGGTATATATCGGCAACTGGATCCTCAATTCCACTCGGGGCGATGACCGTATCCGCCAGTATGACGAGGTGGAAAGTCTGGTGTTCTCCCAGTGTCTGGCCCATGGGATGGCGCCGCTGACGGAGCTGTATCAGGGGCAGCTGATCCCCTCACAGGCCTTTGCCGAGGGCGGCATCCACGAGGCCATCATGGCCTATGAGGACACCACCTTCTTCGAGATACTGGCGCAGGAGCTGGCCCTGCGGGACATGGATGATCCCCCCATCACGGAGGAGAATTACGACGAGGTCATGAACCGCATGAACGCCTATCTGGGGGAGTTCGAGGCCCACGGCACCGACCACATCTCCGTGGACATGGAATAACGCACTGCATAAAAAATCTGCCGGGAGAGGACTCCCGGCAGATTTTTTATGCACCGGCGCAGGTCTGCCGATGAAATAGCCGGGGACGGAAGCTCCGTCCCCGGCTATTTTGATTTTTGTTACGCCTCAGCGCTTCAGCACTTCTCGTAGATGGTGGCAACGCCCATGCCGCCGCCGATGCACAGCGTAGCCAGACCACGCTTGGCCTCGGGACGCTTCTGCATCTCATGCAGCAGGGTGACGATGATACGAGCGCCGGAAGCACCCACGGGGTGGCCCAGAGAGATGGCACCGCCGTTGACGTTGACCTTGCTCATGTCGAAGTGCAGCTCACGGGCCACAGCGATGGACTGAGCGGCAAAGGCCTCGTTGGCCTCAACCAGGTCGATGTCGTCGATGGTCAGGCCAGCCTTAGCCATAGCGGCACGGGAGGCAGGCACGGGGCCAACGCCCATGATCTTGGGATCCACACCGCCCTGGCCCCAGCCAATCAGCTTGGCCATGGGCTTCAGACCGTACTTCTCCACGGCCTCGGCAGAAGCCAGCACGATGGCGGCAGCACCGTCGTTGATGCCGGAGGCATTGGCAGCGGTGACACGCTGGGTACCCTTGTCCTCGGTCTCCTTGGCACCGGTGACCTCGAAGGTGTGAACGACCTCGGGGTTGGGGGACTCAGGACCAACGGGGAAAGCGCCACGCAGCTTGGCGATGCCGTCGGCGGTGACGCCGGCCTTGGGGAACTCGTCACGCTTGAACTCCACGATCTCCTTCTTGACCTTCACAGGGACGGGAACGATCTCGTCGTCGAAGCGGCCGGCGGCCTGAGCGGCCTCGGTCTTCTGCTGGGAGGCAGCGGCGAACTCGTCCTGCTCACGGCGGGTGATGCCCCAGATATCATTGATGTTCTCGGCAGTGGTACCCATGTGATAGTTATTGAAAGCATCCCACAGACCGTCACGGATCATGGTGTCCACGATCTTCTTGTCACCCATGCGGGCGCCCCAGCGGGCGTCGGGGGAGGCGAAGGGAGCAGCGCTCATGTTCTCGGTACCGCCGCAGACCACGATGTTGGCATCGCCGGACAGAATGGCACGGGCGCCCTCGATGACGGACTTCATGCCGGAGCCGCAGACCATGCCGATGGTGTAGGCGGGAACGGAGTAGGGGATACCGGCCTTGACGGAGACCTGACGGGCCACGTTCTGGCCCAGACCGGCGGTCAGGATGCAGCCGAACATCAGCTCATCCACGTTCTCGGGAGCAACGTTGGCCCGCTTCAGGGCCTCCTTCACCACGATGGCGCCCATCTCGGTGGCGGGGGTGTTCTTCAGGGAACCGCCGAAAGAACCGATAGCGGTTCTGCAGCAGTTGACGACGTACAAGTCTTTCATAGTATCTTTTCCTCCTAATTTGTTTTGGGTCCCTTTTTGGCTTTCCGATTTGCCTTGGTTTCCATTACCTTATCTATCGTACCATTTTTAGCAAAATAGTCAAGGGGAGAATCTCATAAAAATAGGAAATAATTCCAGAGTTCCCTTGTTTCGGGAGAAAATCAGTCCCCGGAGCCGGTGCTGCCGCCCTCCTTTTCGCCGGAGGTATCGCTGTCCGTACTGCTGCCCGTACCGCTGTCCGTGCCGGGATCGGCGCTGCCGGAGCTGAACTGGCTGCTGAGCTCGGACTGCCGGGCCGTGAGGCGACTGTAAAAGTCCCCGGCGTCCAGCTTGTCATAGAGACCCTGGTTGTATTCCACCGTCAGCTCGCTGCGGGCCTGAGTCACGTTTTCCGTGAACATCTCGTCCAGCACGGAGCTCTCGTCCAGCGTCTGGCCGATGGCCACATACCAGCCTTCGTCGGTGGCAATGACATCGCTGACCTGTCCCGGCTCCAGCGCAGAGAAGGCGGCGGACAGGGTATCCCCCAGCGTCTCGGCGCTGAAGGTACGGCCGGTGTCCCCGGCCTCGATGCCCAACTGCTGGGCCATCTCCGCATACAGGGCATCCTTATCCTCGGCGGTGGACAGCCGGGCGGCGAAGTCCTGTGCCTGTGCCTGAGAGTTCTCACCGCCGGAGGCGGGCCAGTACAGCAGCTTCACCGTCACATAGCCCTTTTCCTGAGCGAAGGCGCCGATGGCCTCCTGCGTGGGGTGCATGGCGCTGCCGTCGGCGGTATACAGGTCGTGAATCCGTGCATACAGCAGGTACATCCGGTTGATGCTGTCGAAGGTATCCTCGCTGATGCCCAGCAGCTGCAGCTGCTGCTGGTAGCCCTCCTCACCGCCGTAGTAGGTGACATACTGCTGCCGCTGCTGCTGAAGCCGGGTCTCATCCTCCTCCGTCAGCGATACATTGTACTGCTTGGCCCACTGCCGCAGCAGGGCATAGAGCTTCACCGTCTCCACGGCGTCGGCCTTGGCATAGGAGCCGTAGGTCATGCCGTTGGACACCTCGGCGCTGAAATCCAGATTCGGCACATAGGAGGTCAGGTACTCGCAGTCATAGGCCAGCCAGTACAGGTACTCCTCCGCCGAGATATCCTCGCCATTGATGCGCATCAGCACGGCGTCCGGGTGGATGCCGGTGACCTCGTAATAAAGGCCGTCCGTTCGTTGGCCGGCGCTCATCCGGTCGCCGGAGGCGATCCACAGCACCATCAGCACCGAGACCGCCAGCATCGCAGCAAAACGTTTCATAGGGTTCCTCCTTCTGCGGGCGTTTCGCCCGAAATTTCCTTGCGTTTGAGAGCCAGCGCCTCCACCAGATGCCCGGCGGCGTCCAGCGCCTCCTCGCCGGGCTTCAGGTGCAGCGTCAGCTTGGGATGCTCCCCCGCCGACAGCAGCAGGCGGCTGCGGTAGGCAGGCAGAGTGCATACCGCCATGAGGCTGGGGACATCCATCCGCTGGCCCAGGCTCAGCAGCAGCGTCTGGCCCTTCTGGGTAATATCCGTCACCCCGGTGTCGGCGGCTGCCGCCCGCAGCAGCGCCACATCCAGCAGCGCCGTCACCGGTCGGGGCGGGTCGCCATAGCGGTCCGTCAGCTCGTCGATGAGGTCCGCCGCCGCATCGTTATCCCGTAGGGCGGCAATGCGCCGGTACAGATCCATCCGCTGCCGGTCGGAGGGGACATACCGCTCCGGGATGTACGCCGCCACCGTCAGGTCGGCGGAGCACTCCGGCCGGATCTCCCGGCCCTTCCCCTGCTGCTCCAGCACGGCGTCGTTCAGCAGCTTCAGATACATATCATAGCCCACGCTCATCATGTAGCCGGACTGCTCCGGCCCCAGCAGATTCCCGGCACCACGGATCTCCAGATCCCGCATGGCGATGCGGAAGCCTGCGCCGAAGTCCACGTATTCCCGGATGGCGGACAGCCGCTTGCTGGCCACCTCCGTCAGCACCTTGCCGGGGCGGTAGGTGAGATAGGCGTAGGCCCGGCGGGAGGAGCGCCCGATGCGGCCCCGGATCTGGTGCAGCTGCGCCAGCCCCAGCCGGTCGGCGTCCTCGATGATGAGGGTGTTCACGTTGGGGATGTCGATGCCCGTCTCGATGATGGTTGTACAGACCAGCACCTGCACCTCGCCGTCGGCCATCTGCTGCATCACCCGGCTCAGCTCCTGCTCGGACATCTTGCCGTGGGCCATGGCGAGGCGCACATCCTCCCCCAGCCACTGGCGCAGCCGTCCGGTGGTGGACTCGATGTTTTCCACCCGGTTGTGCAGGTAGTAGACCTGTCCGCCCCGGTTCAGCTCCCGCCGGATGGCCTCCGCCACGGCGGGCCACTCGTGCTCCATGACGTAGGTCTGCACCGGCTGGCGGTCCCTGGGGGGCTCCTCGATGGTGGACATATCCCGGATGCCCGACAGGGCCATGTTCAGCGTCCGGGGAATGGGGGTGGCGGATAAGGTCAGGGTGTCCACCTGACGCACCCGCTCCCGGAGCTTCTCCTTGTGGGTCACGCCGAAGCGCTGCTCCTCGTCGATGACGAGCAGCCCCAGATCCTTGAACACCAGATTCTTCGCCAGCAGGCGATGGGTGCCGATGAGCAGGTCGATCTTTCCCTGCGCCGCCCGCTCCAGAATGTCCTTGGTCTGCTTGGGGGTGCGGAACCGACTCAGCACCTCCACCGTCACCGGGAAGGAGCGGAAGCGGTTCATGGCGGTGGCATAGTGCTGCTGGGCCAGCACCGTGGTGGGTACCAGAATGGCAGCCTGCTTGCCGTCCAGGATGCACTTCATCACCGCCCGCAGGGCCACCTCCGTCTTGCCGTAGCCCACATCGCCGCACAGCAGCCGGTCCATGGGTACGGGCTTTTCCATATCCGCCTTGATCTCCCGGATGGCCTGTAATTGATCGTCGGTCTCCGTGTAGTCGAAGGCATCCTCGAACTCCTGCTGCCACGGGGAGTCCGGGGAGAAGGCGTGACCCGCCTCCCGCTGGCGCTGGGCGTAGAGCTTGATGAGGCCCTCCGCCAGATCCTTGGCGGCTGCCTTGGCCCGGTGGGTGGTCTTGGCCCACTCCGTGCCGCCCAGCTTATTGAGCCGGGTGTGCTCGGTATCCTCCCCGGCCCCGATATACTTGCTCACCAGATCCAGCGCCGTGGCCGGTACATACAGGCAGTCGCTGCCGGCATAGGCGATCTTGATGTAGTCCTTCTCCACCCCGTCGGTGGGCATCCGGATCATCCCCACGAAGCGGCCGATGCCGTGGTGCTGATGCACCACCAGATCGCCGGGGGTCAGGTCGGCGTAGGATTGCAGTCTCTGCTGATTGCTGTCCCGCTTGGGGCGGGCCTTTTTGGCCTTGCCTGCCAGCGGCGTGGTCAGCTGACCCTCCGTCAGCACCGCCAGCTGTAGGGCTGGGTACTCGCATCCGGCGGACAGAGTACCCAGCGTAATGAGTACCACGTTCCGCACCGGGGAGCGCTCCCCCTCCAGATCCAGTGCCGCCGGGATCCTCCGGGCCTCCAGCAGCTCCAGCAGATTTCTGGCCCGCACCTGTCCGCCGCACAGCACCATCACCCGGCAGCCGCTGGTGAGATAGTGGGTCAGGTCCGTCACCGCCGTCTCCAGCGATCCACCGTAGCCGGACAGCTGCCGTGCGTCGATCTGCAGCAGGGCCTTGGGGGCCAGCAGATACCGGCTGGTGGGCAGGCTCTCCAGTTGGCACACGGGGAAGCGCTCCAGCTGCCGGGCAAAGTCCGTCTCCGGCAGGGCTGCTTCTGCCATGGGGCCGCACAGGATGCCGCTCTCCATGGCGGAGGTGACGTCCGCCTTCAGCTGGCTCAGCCAGCCCTTCAGGGCCTCCGCCGTGCGCCCGCTTTCGCTGACGCACACCAGACACTCCTTGGGCAGATAGTCCATGGCCGTCACCATCTCCGGGTATACCGCCGCCAGAAACCGGTCGCTGCCGTTGGGGACGATACCCTGACGCAGCAGGTCGGCATCCGACCGCAGCTGCCGGGCCACGGGCTTATCCTTCATCCGTCCCGCCAGCGTTTTCAGCCGTCCGGCGGTCTCCTCCGCCGCACCGTCCCGCCACAGAGGAAGTACCTCGCCGGCCGGCAGCAGCAGCGCCTCCCGGCAGTTCTCCGTCCGCCGCTGGGTGGCGACGTCGAAGAAGCCCAGCGAGTCCACCTCGTCGTCAAAAAATTCGCATCGCACCGGGGCCTCGGCGCCGGGGGAGTAGACGTCCAGAATACCGCCCCGCAGGGCGAACTGCCCCGGCCCCTCCACCTGCTCCGTGCGGGTGTAGCCCGCCGCCGTCAACTGACGGGCCAGCTCCTCCACCTGATACCGCCCGTCGGAGCGAAGGGTGAAGCTGCACCGCTCCAGCACCTGCGGGGGGATGCATCGCAGGGCCAGTGCATCGGCGGTGGTGACGATCACCGGGGACTCCTCTTGCCGGATGCGGTACAGGGCCTCCAGCCGCCGGTATTCCCATTGACGGCTCACCGCCGCCAGCTCCCGCCAGTGGAGCTCCCGGCCCGTCAGCAGGACAGGCTCCCGGCCGGTGAGGGACCGCAGGTCCGCCGCCTGCCGCCGGGCCTCCCCCTCGTCGGCGCAGAGCATCAGCAGGGGCCGCCCGGACTTCAGCCGCAGCGCTGCCGCCGTCATGGCCCGGTGCACCGGGCTCAGGCCCGTCACCAGTGCCGGTCCGCCGCCGCTCTCCATCAGCTGCGCCAGCTCCTGTATCTCCCGGAGCTGCCACAGCTCCCGCAGCAGAGCTTCCATCCTGCCGCCTCCTTCCGATGATGAAATGTCCGTTCCCGGCGTACATGGGCCGGGAACGCCTTCGGGGGCGTATACGTCAGTATACGCCCCTATGCTGTAAGTTACCTGAAAAAGCAGAGAAATATGCGTGAAAAATGATGTGTGTTTGCCTCCGGGCAGAAAGGCGCCAAAGAACGCCAGCAGAAACCAATGGTTTTTGGATTTCCTTTACCTTCAAGAGTTTCGTTCGATATGAGATGTCGTGGGAATTGACTCAGCAGCAGCCCCGCTGCCGCTCCCGCCCAGATGAAGAAACTGGTGGTTCTGCCGCTTGGGAGTATGGATTCCCCCGGTAGAAGAACTGCCCCCTTCAACCACCCAATGTAGCGGCAGCGTGAGTAGAAGAACGCCGATTCCCTGCTTCGGCGGAATTTAGGAAGCAACTCTTGCACACAAAAGGAAGTCCAGAAACCATCGGTTTCTGGCGGCATTTTTTGCATACTTTTTGCTGCTGTTGGCAAAAAGTATGCCGTCGGAGACAAAAAGGATGATGGGCCGCCGGAGGCAAAACAGAAAAGGCTGTCGGAAAACTTCCCTTCAAAGGTAAAGCAAATGAATCAGTTGAACCGGTTCATGGCCCGGTCAGACCCCTGCGAGATCAATACCTCCGCAGCGTCACCGGCACGGTCCAGCGCCTCCATCAGCACCTTCTGATCCTCGCCCAGAGGGCGGCCGATGACCCAGTCCACCACGTCATAGCCCGCCTGCCCCGGAGCGCCTACCCCCACCTTGATGCGGGGGAACTGATCGGTTCCCAGATGCTGGATGATGTTCTTCAGGCCGTTGTGGCCGCCGGCACTGCCGCCGGTGCGGATGCGGAGCTTACCCACCGGCAGGGAGATGTCGTCGGAGATGACCACCACGTGGTCCGCCGGGATCTTATAGAATCGGGCCGCCTCGCCTACGGATTCGCCGGAGAGGTTCATATAGGTCTGGGGCTTCATCACCAGCACCTTTTCCCCGTTCACCATCCACTCCGCCGTCCACGCCCGGAAGCGCAGCTTATTGAAGCGGAAGCCCTTCCGCCGGGCCAGCCCGTCCACCGCCAGAAAGCCCATGTTGTGGCGGGTACTCTCGTATTTGGAGCCGGGGTTGCCCAGCCCCACCAGCAGCCAGCTGACGCCGCCGCCCTTGCGCTGAAAGATCATAGGTCCACATCCTTTGCCGTGTGAATTATATAAAATTTTCCGGGATCATTCTATGAGATCGGCTCCCAAAAGAAAAACTCTGCATTTTGTGCCTCCGGCGGCGGTATTTCTTCCGGTTTGTTGTTCTACGCCCGGCACTCAAAAAATACGACTATATATTAACATAGAAGCTTGAAAAAGGGTAGCGAAACTTTGCCGAAACACAAGAGGAGTATCCTCCGCCCCGCACAAAAGCCGAACAGACGGCGTCTGTTCGGCTTTTTCACAGGTTCTCCTTCACCCACTCACCGGCACAGCATCAGGGGGATGGCACCGGGGAGGTTCCGCAGCTCTACACGGGGGGCGCTGGGGGCGTACTCCCCGTCCAGCGACCAAGGCAGATCCTCGTCGGTGGTGACAGTCACCTGCTGTACATGGCGGAAAATGACGCCGGGGCCGTTGTAGTCCATGCGGCTGATGGCGGCGATGAGGCTTTGCAGGTCGATGGCCGTCTTGGGCATCCGCAGCAGCAGCAACTCAAAGGCTCCGTCGTCCATCTGCACCCGGCTGGGGTCCAGCTTCATGATGCCGCCCAGAGAGGTGGAGTTGCACACGGCTCCGAAGATGAACTCCCCCTCGAAGATCTCCTCCCCCGTCTCCACCCGGCAGCGGTAGGGCCGCAGGGAGTCCAGATCCTTCATGCCCTCCAGAATATAGGCGAAGTGACCCAGAGCGTTCTTGGTGGCCTGTGGCACGGAGTAGGAGCTGCGGGTAAAGGCCCCGAAGGAAGCCACATAGGCAAAGTATCGGTCGTTGTGGCGGCCCACATCCAGATAGAAGGGGTGGCCGTTTACGATGCTCTCCGCCGCCTTCAGCGGCGTGGCGGGGATATGCAGGCTGGCGGCAAAGTCGTTGGTGCTGCCGTTGGGGAGATAGCCCACCTCCGGACACTCAGGCAGCTGCATCAGGCCGGACACCATCTCGTTGAAGGTGCCGTCGCCGCCGGCGCAGACCACCAGATCGTATGCTCCGCCCAGCTCCGCCGCCGCACGGGTGGCGTCTCCACGTCCCTCAGTGAGGAATACCTTCACCAGATAGCCCGCCTTGGAAAAGCAGGCCACCGCATCAAACAGCGGCGCAAAGGATTTGGTGCGCCCCGCACGTGGATTGACGATAAACAGAAGCTTTTTATCCATACCGGTTCTCCTCTTTTGCACACGGTTCTCGGTTTTGTGTTTCCACAGAAGACAGCATAGCACTTTTATTATACTCCTCTCTGCCGGAAAAAGCAATGGGTGCCGCCGGAGAAGTCCTGAACGGTTTCTGCGCACATTCTTAAAGAAAAATTTGCCCGGCGGGCTTGCATTGGCGGCGGGCTTTCGGTATGATATAAGATATTATGGTACGTTGTGCGTACCTACTTCGGCGGAAGGAGTCCACCCATGAAGCAGCAAAAAAGCCACTATTTCAAATGGGGCCTGACGGTGTTTCTCACCGTTTGCGCCATCCTTGCTTTTTACGATACATTCTATATGAACGGCACCCTCCAGCGCTATCTGAGCAAGCTGGTGACGGTGCTGGCCCCGGTGCTGTACGGCTTCGCCATGGCCTATCTGCTGGCACCCATCGTCAACTGGATCGAGGGCTTGATCCGTAAGGGGCTGAAGCGGCTGAGCAAGGGACAGGAGCCAAAGATCAGGGGCGGCCTGCTGCGGGGTGTCAGTATCCTGCTGACGTGGGCCGTGGTGGCGTACCTGCTGTATCTGCTGATGAGCGTGCTGATCCCCCAACTCATCGACAGCGTGGCCATGCTTATCAACAACGCCGAAAGCTACTATAATAAGATATATGTCTGGGTCACCAATCTGCTGGAGAAGAACCCGGAGATCGCCGGCTGGATGGAGACGAATCTGGAGAACTACTACAATGACCTCATGAAGGTGCTGACGGAGCAGGTACTGCCCGGCGCCCAGCAGATGCTCACCACCATCACCGGCGGCATCTGGACAGGCATCTGGGGTCTTGTGACCTTCACCACCAACTTCCTGGTGGGCATCATCATCTCCGTGTACCTGCTGGCCATGAAGGAGAAGAGTCTGGCCCGGTGCTGCAAGCTGCTGTATGCCCTCCTGCAGGAGGAGCAGGCCCGCTGGGTGGTGCGGGCCACCCGCAAGACGAATCAGATCTTCAGCGGCTTCGTCCGGGGCAAGATGCTGGACTCCCTCATCATCGGCATTTTGTGCTTCATCGGCTGCTCCATCTTCTCACTGCCCTACACGCCCCTTGTGAGTGTGGTGGTTGGCGTCACCAACATGATCCCCTTCTTCGGGCCGTTCCTGGGTGCTGCGCCCAGTGCGTTCCTGATCCTGCTGGTGAGCCCCAAGCAGTGCCTGATCTTCATCGTGTTCATCATCGTTCTGCAGCAGATCGACGGCAACATCATCGGCCCCAAGATCCTGGGCGATGCCACCGGCATCTCCAGCTTCTGGGTGGTGGTGGCCATCACCGTGGGCGGCGGCTTTGCCGGGGTGCTGGGAATGTTCCTGGGCGTCCCCATCTTCGCCTGCCTGCAGACGCTGGTAAAGTACCTCACCGACCGGCGGCTGGAAAAGCGTCATATGCCGCTGGAGGCCTGCGAATACGTCCACCGGGATCAGGAGCCCATGCCGCCGGAGGAGCCTCCCGCTCCGCCAACGGAGACCAACTGACAGCGCAGCTCCCGTACCGGCATCCCCTCAGGGGATGCCGGTGCTTTTTTGCGGGCCGCCGGGTTTTGCCGGGGAGGTGTGAGCGCTTTCCCCGCATTTTTTTGCAAAAACGAAACTTTCTCTTGCAAACCGTGGGGAAATGTGGTACATTGCACTTCGACAACTGCATATCGACAGGCCCTCGCCGGGTGATGCCACACGATCACACAGGCCGGGGGCGACCATTATTTCTGGCCTGCCGCCGAAAGGGCGGCAAGGAAGGAGAAGACATGAAGAAGAGACTATTGGCTCTTTTCCTGACGCTGGGACTGGTCTGCACCGTACTCACCGCTTGCGGAGACGGCAGCAAAGGCCAGGGCGGACAAGGAAATAACGGCGGCGAAGCAGTCAGCGGCGGAGAGATCACCGTTGGCATCGCCAAGGACCTGGATGACAGTCTTGACCCTCACCGGATGGTGACCGCAGGAACCAGAGAGGTCTTGTTCAACCTGTTTGAGGGCTTGGTAAAGCCCAATTCCAAGGGTGAATTGATCCCCGCTGTTGCGGAGCGCTACCAGCTGTCTGAGGACGGAAGGACTTATACCTTTACCCTGCGTGAGGGTGTGAAGTTCCATAATGGCGCAACGGTAACGGCGGAGGATGTGGTATATTCCATCGAACGCTGCGCCGATACATCGGAGGGTACGCCTCTGGTGCCGGCGTTTTCTGTTATCCAGGAGGTCAAGGCCGTTGACGAAAGGACCGTGACCATCACCATTGCCCAGCGGGATCTGGAGTTCATCAGCTATCTGACCAGCGCCATCATCCCCAAGGGCTACGACGATCAGGCTACCCATCCCGTGGGTACCGGCCCGTTCATGTACGTGTCCCGCTCCCCGCAGGAGAACTTCGTCATCCAGCGCTTTGACGATTACTGGGGGACCCCCGCCTATCTGGATAAGGTGACCTATAAAATTTACGAGAGCGCCGATGCGCTGGTGACGGCCCTGAAGGGCAAGTCCATCGACCTGTGCGCCCATCTGACCTCGTCCCAGACGGCTCAGCTGGACAGCGACTTCCAGATCCTGGAGGGCACCATGAATCTGGTACAGGCGGTGTATCTGAACAACGCTGTGGCCCCCTTTGACAACCAGCAGGTGCGTCAGGCCCTGTGCTACGCCATCGACCGCCAGAGCATCATGGACATGATCGCTGACGGCCACGGCACGGCACTGGGCAGCAGCATCTATCCGGCTTTCACCAAGTACTTCCTGCCGGAGCTGGTGCAGAAGTACCCCTATGACCCCGCCAAGGCCAAGGAGCTGCTGGCACAGGCCGGCTATCCCAACGGCTTTGACATGACCATCTCCGTTCCCTCCAACTATCAGCCCCATATGGACACGGCGGAGGTGGTGGCCGAGCAGCTGCGTGCTGTGGGCGTCAACGTCACCATCCAGCCCATGGAGTGGGGCGTGTGGCATGAGCAGGTCTATAAGGGCCGGGACTTCCAGGCCACGCTGGTGGGCCTGGATGCCAGTGCCATGACGGCCCGTGCGCTGCTGGAGCGCTTTACCTCGGATCACGCCAAGAACTTTGTCAACTACAACAATCCCGACTACGATGCGCTGTTCACGCAGGCCATGAACGCCTCCGACGACACGCAGCAGGCGGAGATCTACAAGCAAATGGAGACCATGCTCTCCGACACCGCCGCCAACCTGTACATTCAGGATCTGGCGGATCTGGTGGCCATGCGTCAGAATCTGGCGGGGCTGGAGTTCTACCCCATCTATGTGCTGGATCTGTCCAAGGTACATTTTGTGAAATAAGGACGGCGAGACCGTCCCCATAGAAATGAGGCGATGACCATGAAATATGCGGCAAAGAAGATCGTGTGGATGCTGCTGACCATGGTCATCGTCTCATTTTTGGCCTTTCTGGCCTTTCGCATCATTCCCGGCGACCCCACCGCCAAGCTGCTGGGCGAACAGGCCACCCCGGAGCGGGTGGAGGCCCTGCGGCAGGAGCTGGGGCTGGACCGCCCGTTTCTGGAGCGGTACGTCAGCTGGCTGGGGAATTTCGTCCGGGGGGACATGGGCTCGTCGTACAATTACAGTATGCCGGTGAGCCAGATGCTGCAGGGGAAAATTCCCGTGACGGGGCTTTTGACCTTGCTGTCGTTTCTGCTGATCGTGGTGCTGTCCATCCCGCTGGGACTGTTCACCGCCCGCCACAGCGGCGGGGCGCTGGATAGGGCTCTGACGGTGGTGAATCAGGTACTGATGGCGGTGCCGGCCTTCTTTACCGGCATCCTGCTGACGTACCTGTTCGGCCTGCTGCTGCGGTGGTTCGTGCCGGGGAGCTTCGTCTCGCCGGCGGAGAGCTTCTGGCAGAGCGCCGGCTATCTGGTCTTCCCCGCTGCCGCCATTGCCATCCCCCGCATCGCCATGACGGTGAAGATGCTGCGCTCGGCGCTGCTGGCGGAGATGAACAAGGACTACGTCCGCACCTCGTACAGCCGGGGCAACGACCGGCGGGCCACCCTGTACCTCCATGTGCTGCGAAACGCCCTGCCGCCGGTGGTGAGCTTTCTGGCCATGACGGTGGCGGATATCGTGGCGGGCTCTGTGGTCATCGAGCAGGTCTTTGCCATTCCGGGTCTGGGGCGGCTGCTGCTGACCTCCATCTCCAACCGGGACTATCCGGTGGTGCAGGCCATTGTGGTACTGGTGGCCTTCTGGGTGGTGCTGGTGAACCTGCTGGGGGATCTGCTGAATCAGCGGCTGGACCCTCGTCTGCGGCTGACGGATTGAACCGCACACATTTGTAAAGAGAAATTTCTATGGAAAGGGGGCAGGCTCCGTGTTGCTGCACCAGAAAAAGAATCACTATCTCCGCATCGGCCTTGCCATCACGGCGGTCATCACGGCCATGGCGCTGGTGGGCTGCTTCTGGACGCCCTATGCCCCCACGGCCATGTCCGGCAGCGAGAAATTCGCTGCGCCCTCCCTGCGGCACCTGTTCGGTACGGACAATTTCGGCCGGGATATTTTCAGCCGGGTCATGGTGGGCGCCCGCACCACCTTCTTCATCAGCGCCTGCACCGTGACCATCGGCGCCGTGGTGGGAACGCTGGTGGGCGCCCTCACCGGCTACTTCGGCGGGCTGGTGGACGAGCTGCTGATGCGGGTCAACGACGCTGTCACCGCCTTTCCCAGTATCCTGCTGGCGCTGGTGTTCATCTCCCTGCTGGGCTTCGGCACCTACAACGTCATTCTGGCGCTGGGCATCGCCTTCATCCCCAGCTACGCCCGTGTCATCCGTGGGGAGTTCGCCCGGCAGCGGGAGATGAACTATGTGAAAAACGCCCGGCTCATGGGGGCCAGCCACCTGCGGATCATGCTGGTACACATCCTGCCCAACACCCGGCAGGTGCTGCTGCCGACGCTGGCCATCGGGTTTAACAACGCCGTTCTGGCGGAGGCCAGCATGAGCTTTCTGGGCATTGGTGTCAAGCCGCCGGAGGTGTCTCTGGGCTACATGATGTCCGAGTCCCAGAGCTACATGGTTCGTGCGCCGTGGTATATGCTCACCTGCGGCAGTGTCATCGTGCTGCTGATCTTAGGGGTCAGCCTCATCGGCGAGGGCCTGCAGCAGAAGAAATGGGGGAGGTAGCGCCATGCTGGAGATCAAGGACCTTCATGTGCAGTTCCATACCTCCGACCACGAGGCGGTACGGGGCATCGACCTGACGGTGCAGGACGGCGAAATTATGGGACTGGTGGGCGAATCCGGCTCCGGCAAGACCGTAACGGCCATGATGGTATCCGGCCTGCTGCGGCCGGAGCAGGCGGACTTCCGGGGCCGCATCCTGCTGGACGGCGAGGATCTGCTCCACGCCGGCGGCCAGCGCATCCGTGCCATTCAGGGCAAGGATATCTGTGTGGTGTTTCAGGAGCCTATGAGCGCCATGGACCCCACCATGCGGATCGGCAAGCAGGTGGAGGAGTGCCTGCGGGTCCACACGGACCTGTCGGCGCAGGAGCGGAGGCAGCGGGCCTTGCAGGCTCTGCGGGACGTGGAGCTGCCGGACCCGGAGGGGGTCTATCGCAAGTACCCCCACGAGCTCTCCGGCGGGATGCTCCAGCGGGTGATGATCGCCGCCGCCATTGTGGCCCGGCCCCGTCTGCTGCTGGCGGACGAGCCCACCACGGCGCTGGACGTCACCATTCAGGCCCAGATACTGACCCTGCTGAAGCGGCTGAACCAGGAGATGGGAATGTCCATCCTCTTCATCTCCCACAACCTCCATGTGGTGCGTAAGCTCTGCACCCGTGTGGCGGTGATGGAAAAGGGCCGCATCGTGGAGACGGGGCCGGTGGACCAGATCTTCTTCCACCCGCAGGCTCCCTATACCCAGCGGCTCATTGCCGCCATTCCCACAAGGAGGAAGCTATGAACAGCGAACCCATTCTGGAGGTACGGCACCTGAACGTGTGGTATCGGCCCTCCGGCGTGCTGCGCCGGGGCCGGCAGCAGGTGCTCCACGACGTGAGCTTTGACCTGTACCGGGGCGAGATACTGGGGCTGGTGGGCGAATCCGGCTCCGGTAAATCCACGCTGGCCCGTGCCATTCTGGGGATGCTGCCGGACTGTGAGGGGGAGATCATCCATCACAGCAAGCGCCCTCAGATGGTGTTTCAGGACCCGGCCAGCGCCATGAACCCCAGCCGCACGGTGGAGTGGATATTGTCCGAACCCCTGCGGATCTACGGGAAATACGACGCCGCCGAGGTACGGCGGCGGGTGGCGGAAATTATGGAGCTGGTAGGTCTGCCGCCGGAGTGCGGCAAAATGTACCCGTCGGAGCTGTCCGGCGGCCAGCGGCAGCGGGTGTGCATCGGCACGGCCCTGATCCAGAAGCCGGGACTCATCATCGCTGACGAGGCGGTGTCGGCGCTGGACGTCACCATTCAGGCTCAGATACTGGAGCTCATCGCCCGGCTGCGCCGGGAGTACGGGCTGTCGTACCTGTTTATCTCCCACGATCTGAACGTGGTGTATGAGATCTGCGACCGGTGCCTTGTGATGCACCGGGGACGCATCGTGGAGCAGGGGCCGGTGGAGGAGCTTTACGACCATCCCAAGGAGGACTATACCAAGGCGCTGTTAGCAGCGGCGGAGTGAGCGCATATGACCAACCAACTGAAAGAGAAATTACTGGCCTACGGCACCAAGGCCGAGCCATTTACCGTACACAATCACATCCGGGTGACGGACCTGCAGGACGGCGAGGCCCGTGTGGAGCTGACGCTTCAGCCGGAGAGCCTGAACCGCTGGGGGACGGCCCACGGCGGCATCCTGTTTGCCTTGGCGGACATCGCCGCCGGAACGGCGGCCCTGACCCTGCGGCAGGAAGTGTGCCTCACCGTCAACGCCTCCATCGACTTTCTGGATGCGGCGGGGCTGGGCAGCACCCTCACCGCCGTGGGCCACGTGGATCGCATGGGCAAGTCTCTCTGCTTCTGCCACACGGACATCACCGACGAAACGGGCCGTCTGCTGGCGACGCTGCGGACGGTAATGGATCTGACGGGCCGCCCGCTGGAGCTGTGAGCGCTATGGGGGAGTTTTACAGGCGCCACCGGGGACTGCACCGGTGGCTTTTGGCCGTGGTGGCCCTGCTGGCAGTGTATTTCGCCCTGCGGCCGGTGCCGGGGCTGATGAACTGGCTCAGCCGCCACGTCATCATGCCTTGGGAGCGGGCGGTGGCCAGCGTCTGCTATCTGTTCCGCACCTCCATAGCGGAGGTGTTGTATATCGTGCTGCTATCGGTGGCTATCTTCTATGTAGCCAATGTCCTCCGGCGGTTGGTGACTCAGCCCCACCGGGGCCGGACTCTGTACCGCTTCTTCCTGACGGTGGTGTGCAGCGGGCTGAGCATCTATGCGGGCTTCTGCCTGCTGTGGGGCGTCAACTACTATGCCGACTCCTTCCAGCAGCAGTCCGGCATCTATGCCCGCTCCTGTACCGTGGAGGAGTTAGAGGCCGTCACGGCGGACTTTGCCCGCCAGCTGGCACAGGCGGCAGACAATGTGCAGCGGGACGAGAATGGCTGCTTTGCCGTGTCCCGGCAGGAGATCTTCGCCGCCGCCACGTCGGTGTACGCCCCCTCCTATGAGGAGTTCCCCTGTCTGCGGATGAAGGACCACACCCCCAAGGCCATCAGCTGCTCCACAGTGCTCAGCGCCATGGACTTCACGGGCTTCTACTTCCCCTTCACCGGAGAGGCCAACCTCAATGTGGACTGCCCTGCCAGCTTCCTGCCCTCCACCATCGTCCATGAGATGGCCCATCAGCGGGGCATCGCCTCGGAGCAGGAGTGCAACTTCATCGCCATTGCCGTGTCTCTGGCCAGCGGCGACCCGGTGTACCGGTATTCCGGGCTGCTGATGGGGTATGTGCATCTGGGCAACGCCCTGTACCGGGCGGACCCGGACCGGTGGCAGGTCATCCGGGATACACTGCCGGATACGGTGGTGGCAGACCTGCGGCAGAACAGCGCCTATTGGGCGGCCTTCGAGGGGCCGGTGAACGACGCTGCCAGCAAGGTCTACGACTCCTTCCTCAAAAGCAACGGCGAGAGCCGTGGCGTCCAGAGCTACGGCACCGTGGTGGATATGCTCATGGCGTACTACGGGTAAGTCAGGTTGCGGTAAGAGGAGCTGCAAATTCCCCAAAAGCGCAAGAACAGGCCCCGTCCGATGGACGGGGCCTGTTTCGATACCGGCACTCCCGGAATTTTTCTCCACGGAGACGAAAAATACATTGCGTCTGACCAGAGGGGATGACAAGAAGGATACGGGCGTCCACAGTCGGAAAGCACGCCGGGGTCTGATGACCCGGCCCCATAAAACCAATAGGGGGACGCATGGCGTCCCCCTATTGGTTTTATTTATCAGGCAATGAAGAAATCGGAGATCTGCCCGTACAGGATCATCAGCATACACAGCGGCGTGATATACTTCACGCAGAGACGGAAGAAATCATAGACCCAAGGGCGGTTCTCGCCGTTGAGGAGGATCTCCTGCCGCAGGGCATCCGGCTTCAGCTCCCAGCTGATCATCAGGCACATGAGCAGCGCCCCCAAGGGCATCAGCAGGCCCTCGGCCACGCTGTCGAACAGACCCAGCCAGCTGGTGCTCCAGCCGGGCAGCTTGGCGCCGGCCAGACCCAGCAGCTCCGCCGGGGAGATGTGATTGCTGCCCATACCGTCGGCGCAGACCAGAGCGCACAGGGCCGCACAGATCACCACCGCAATGGCGGAATACAGCTTGCGGCGGTCGCCCTTACCCTTTTCCCGTGCCTTATCGCAGAAATGGGCCACGATGACCTCCAGCATGGAGATGGAGGAGGAGATGGCGGCAAAGAACACCAGCAGGTAAAACAGGATGCCGAACACGGGACCGGCGGGTCCCATCTTGTCGAACACGTTCTGCATGGTGATAAACAGCAGCTCCGGGCCGCCCAAAGCTCCGTTGGGGTCTAGGGCAAAGCGTCCGGGAATGACACACAGACCGGCCATCAGGGCCACCACGGTGTCCATGCCCACGATGATCATGGCGCTCTTGCCCAGATCCTGCTTCTTATCCAGATAGGAGCCGTAGGTAATCATGACACCGGCGCCCAGAGACAGGGAGAAGAACATCTGCCCGCCGGCGGCGGTGAGGACCCTCCAGAAGCCGGGGGCCTCGTCGATGATGCCGTTGGCCACGGCCCAGCCGGGGACGAACATATACTTCAGGCCGTCCGCCGCACCCGGCAGGGTGCAGGAGCGGATGATGCAGATGATGAGGATGAAGAACAGGGCCGGCATCCCCACGGAGCAGACCCGCTCGATGCCGCCGCCTACGCCGCTCATGACCACCAGCATGGTGATGAGCATGAAGGCCAGCGCAAAGGCGATGGACACGTCGGGCTGACTCAGCAGCCCCTGAAACACGTCGGCGCCGCCCACCCCATTGGTGCCGAATTCGGCGCCGATGAGGTTGCCGAAGTTCACCACCACATAGCGCAGACAGTAGCCGCCCAGAGCGCTGTAAAAGCTGAAGATCAGCGCCGCAGCGGCAATGCCCAGCCAGCCCAGCCACTTGAAGCGCTTGGAGATGCTCTGGTAAGCGCCCACAGCGCCATGGCCCGTCTTGCGGCCCAGCGCCAGCTCACCCAGCATGATGATAACGCCGCAGCACAGCGCCAGCGCCAGATACAGGATCAGGAAGGGGAAGCCACCGTTGGCACCCATTTTGTTGGGGAAGCCCCATATATTGCCCAGCCCCACAGCCGAGCCCACAGCGGCCATCAGAAAACCGAAGTTTGATCCGAAGCCCTTGCGATCGTTCATCGTGTGTTTCTCCTCTCCGGTGCATAACGCATAAAACCTTAAATATTATACAGCATTTTAACATAAGATACAACGATTTTTTCCGCAAACTCCGTTGGATACACATCTATTTATCCAGTAAAATGAGGCAGACCGCATATTTAGCCGGGGCTTTCCAAGATTTTAGGTGTTTTCGGAAAAAAGTGTTGACACCGGGCCGGGGATGTGGTATATTAAGTGTCGCCGATATCCGCCGGTGTGGTGGAATGGCAGACACAGGAGACTTAAAATCTCCCGGTAGCGATACCGTACCGGTTCGAGTCCGGTCACCGGCACCATCCGGTTCTTCTGAATATCGCGGAGTAGAGCAGTTGGCAGCTCGTCGGGCTCATAACCCGGAGGTCGCAGGTTCAAGTCCTGCCTCCGCAACCAGCAAAGTCCTGATTTCTTGCGAAATCAGGACTTTTTCCGTACTTTTTTGCTCAATAACTTACTTGCTGTTTTTTCTGACCCGAACGCTGACCCCAACGGGAGCGGATAGCGGAAAGCACTATACCGCACCAGAGAGAAGGCTGCCCATTGTTTTTGCCGCTTCACGCTTGGCGGAGGTCGTTACATGGGCGTAGGTGTCCAACGTAAACCCTGCCGAAAAATGCCCCAGCATGCCAGATACGGTTTTGATGTCCACGCCGCTTTGCAGGGCCAGCGTTGCGAATGTGTGGCGCAGGTCATGGAAACGCACCTTCGGCAACCCTGCCCGCTTCAGGACGCGGTGCAGCATGTGCAACACGCTGTCCGGGGATAGGGGGCCTCCGGTGGGTGACGGGAACACCCATTCGCTGTTACCCGTTTTTCTTCTTTGCTGCATCAGAACGTCTATCGCATCTGCTGACAACGGCAGTGTGCGGTAGGCGTTTTTCGTTTTCAGCGGCATCTCCATGATCTTGCCGTTGATGCGGCCGATTTGCCGCCGAACCCGGAGGTCTCCATTTTTCAAATCAATATCCGACCATTTTAATCCGAGCAACTCGCCGCGCCGCAGG
>OGYW01001065.1_pt1 | contig 25186 bp, 21 predicted proteins | sample 1576621 | NCBI WGS metagenome assembly OGYW01 (sample SAMEA3541528, study PRJEB24748) | human gut metagenome | biome: human gut; feature: human-associated habitat; material: faeces | place: China | collected 2012 | reverse complement strand
GCCGATGCCGCCGAAGAAGCTCAGCGGGATGGAGATGACCAGAGCGCAGGGGCAGGAGATGACGAGGAAGGTCAGGGCGCGGTAGACCCAGTCGCCGAAGCGGGCGGGCTGGCCCATCAGCAGCAGGACCACCGGCGGGATGAACGCCAGAGCCAGTGCGCTGTAGCAGACGGCAGGGGTGTACACGCGGGCAAAACGGGTGATGAAGTTCTCGGTGCGGGCCTTCTTCATGCTGGAATTTTCCACGAGGTCGAGGATCTTGGAGACCGTGGACTCGCCAAATTCCTTGGTGGTGCGCACCTTGAGCAGGCCGGTCATGTTCACACAGCCGCTGATGACCTCGTCGCCGGTCTGCACATCGCGAGGCAGGCTCTCGCCGGTCAGGGCTGCGGTGTTCAGGGCCGAAATGCCCTCCACGATCACGCCGTCGATGGGCACACGCTCGCCGGGCTGGACCGCGATCACGGTGCCGACCTCGACATCATCGGGGTCTACCTGTTCCAGCTTGCCGTCTGCGTCCTCGATGTTGGCGTAGTCGGGGCGGATGTCCATCAGGCTGGAGATGCTCTGGCGGCTCTTGCCGACGGCCACGCTCTGGAACAGCTCGCCGATCTGGTAAAAGAGGATGACGGCGCAGCCCTCGACATAGTCGCCCAGCGCGAACGCGCCCACGGTGGCAACGGCCATCAGGAAGCACTCGTCGAACGGCTGGCGGTTCTTGATGCCCTTGAGCGCCTTGCGCAGGACATCCCAGCCCACCACGAGGTACGGGATGAGGTAGAGCACCAGCTCCACCGGGGTGGGGAATGCGGGCAGGAGCTTCAGGATCACGATCAGGATGACCGCTGCGATGATCTGATACAGCACCTTTTTCTGCTTTTTGGTCATACGAAACTCTCCTTTTGACGGATGGCTGGGGGCGTTTTCAACAGGTTTTCCCCGGAAAGGGAGCTTTTCCACGTTTTCCCCCATGTTTTCCACGAGGTTTTCCCGAAGAAATCTGACTTTTTCGCGTTTGTTTTCAAACTTTTCCGCAAAAGCTGTTGAAAACCCGGTGGAAAGTGTTGAAAACTGGCTTTTCTTTCAACAGGAAATCGCCGGGGAAGGAAACGGCTCCCCCGAAGGAGGAGCCGTTCTCATCGGATGCGCTGCTCAGATATCAAAGATCTCGCAGTCGTCCTCGACTTTTTTGCAGGCGGCCAGAACGTTCACCATGGTGTCGTGGGGGTCTGCGCCCTCTGCGAACTCCACCTTCATCTTCTGGGTCATGAAGCTGACGGTCGCATTTGCCACACCGGCCACGGTGTTGGCGGCGTCTTCCATCTTCTGGGCGCAGTTTGCGCAATCGACTTCGATCTTGTAGCTCTTTTTCATAATAAGTACCTGCCTTTCGGTTATTCTTCGATATGGTCCATCCCCATGGAGAGGATGCTGCGCACATGGTCATCGTCCAGTGCGTAGTAAACGGTCTTTCCGTCCCGGTGGAACCGCACGAGCTTCGAGTCCTTCAGCACCCGGAGCTGGTGGCTCACCGCAGACTGGCTCAGCTGCACCGCATTCGCGAGGTCCTGCACACACAGCTCGCTGTCGTGGAGTGCATACAGGATCTTGATGCGGGAGGAGTCGCCGAACACCCGGAACAGGTCGGCCAGCTCATACAGCACTTCGTCATCCGGCATCACGAGAGGCCCCGGCTGCGCGGCGGGCAGAGCGTCTTTGGGGTCGTTCATGGCAGTCTCTCCTTTCGCGGCACATTCATGTGAACGTTTGTTCATGTGTTCATAGTATCACGCAGAAGAGGCTCTGTCAAGGCTTTTTGCAAAGATTTTGAGCAGAACTTCGAAATTGTAAAAAAATACCCCAATACGCAAGAAAACTGCGATTTCAATCTGCAAAAAGGGTGCGTTTTGAGCGTTGAAAAATGGAGAGGTCCGGTGAGGGGGAAGCAGGGGTGCCGTCCGACCGGAAAGAGGAAAATGCAGAAATCCACCAAAAACAGGTGCATCGACGCGGAAAATGTGGTATCCTATCAGGAGGTCGGAAATTTACTGCCGCAAGGCGATTTTGGAAAGGAAGTTTTTTTATGTTGAATGTTGGCATCCACGGCGAGCAGAGCCAGCTCGTGACGAACGAAAACACCGCAAAGACCATGGGCAGCGGCACACTGAACGTGTTCGCAACGCCCGCACTGGTGGCACTGGCCGAAAAGACCTGCTGGATGAGCGTCGCGTCCGAGCTGGACGAGGGCTGCGGCTCGGTGGGCACGAAGCTGGAACTGGAGCACACCGCCCCCACCCCCGTGGGCATGACCGTGACCTGTGAGAGCGAGCTGACCGCCGTAGAAGGCCGGAAGCTGGTGTTCAAGGTCTCGCTGCACGACGAAAAAGGCCCCGTGGGCGGCGGCGTGCATGAGCGCTTCGTCGTCAATGACGCGAAGTTCGCGGCGAAGGCGGAGAGCAAGAAGGGCTAAGGCAATCCTTCGTACAACCTCTCAGTCTCGCCTACGGCTCGACAGCTCCCCTGGTAGGGGAGCCCTTGGCATTCCGCAAACTTCGCCTTCTCGCCAGTGGTCGTCCTCCCTCTGTCGCTATTCGCGACATCTCCCTCCGGCCGGAGGGAGTCTTTCCTACCAGGGGAGCTGGCATCGCGAAGCGATGACTGAGAGGTTGTACTCCATGCCGCGTTTCCGTTTCGCTTCACGGTTTCCGGGGGGCGGCATCCCGTGAGTGGGGATGGAGCGGTTCTTCCAACCGCAGCGGTGGTTCATCCTCCGCCATCACCTGTTCTTCGGCCCGCTGCTGGGCCTCGTGGAGGAGGCGGGCGGCCTGTTCGCTGGCGCGGAACAGTTCAAAGTACAGCGCTTTATAATCCGGCGCGGCAAACACCCCCTTCCCTGTCTGGTTGGGGATAGTCTGCCCCGCGCTGAGGCAAAAAATCAAAAGAGGAATCAGATCGTATGAAAAAAGTCAATCTTTCGTGGGCGGGCGCCGTGCTGGTGTTCGCTCTGCTGCTGTGGTGCACGGCGGCAACCCCCGGCACCATTGCCGACCCGTCTACCTACACCTGCGCCGTGTACAGCACGGCGCTCTCTCTGCTGCCGCCGGTGGTGGCCATCGTGCTGGCACTGAACACCAAGGAGGTCTACACCTCGCTGCTGGTGGGCATCGCGACGGGTGCGCTGCTCTTTGCCAACGGCAACCTGGAACTGGCCCTGAACACCCTGTTCTTCAACGAAGACGGCGGCATGGTCGCCAAGCTGTCCGACTCCAGCAATGTGGGCATTCTGGTCTTTCTGGTCATGCTGGGCATCCTGGTGGCCCTGATGAACAAGGCGGGCGGCAGCGCGGCCTTTGGCCGCTGGGCGTCCACCCACATCCACACCCGCGCGGGGGCGCAGTTCATGACCCTTGTTCTGGGTGTGCTCATCTTTGTGGACGACTACTTCAACTGCCTGACCGTAGGCTCCGTCATGCGGCCTGTGACCGACCGGCAGAAGGTCTCCCGCGCAAAGCTGGCCTACCTCATCGACGCCACGGCGGCCCCGGTCTGCATCATCGCGCCGGTGTCCAGCTGGGCGGCGGCCGTCACCTCCTCGGTGCCGGAAGGTTCGGGCATCAACGGCTTTACCATGTTCCTGCGCACCATTCCGTATAATTACTACGCCCTGCTGACCCTCATCATGATCCTCTTCCTCATCTTCACGGGCACCGACTACGGCCCCATGAAGCTCAACGAGGACAACGCGCTGAAGGGCGACCTCTTCACCACCGAAGACCGCCCCTACGGCGACGATGTGGACGACGGCACCGCAGCCTGCGGCCATGTCATCGACCTGATTTTGCCGGTGCTGGTGCTCATTGCGGCCTGCATCTTCGGCCTCATCTACACCGGCGGCTTCTTTGAAGGCGTGGACTTCATCACCGCCTTCTCCGACTGCAATGCCTCGGCGGGCCTGGTGATGGGCAGCAGCATCGCGCTGCTGTTCACCTTCGTGTTCTACCGGGTGCGCGGCGTGATGACCTTTCAGGACTTCGCGGCCTGCATCCCGGAGGGCTTCAAGGCCATGGTCAGCCCCATGCTCATCCTGACGCTGGCGTGGACTCTTTCCGGCATGACCAACCTGCTGGGTGCCAAGTATTACGTGGCCAACCTGCTCAACGGCTCGGCGGCTGCGCTGCAATATCTGCTGCCGACCATCATCTTTCTGGTGGCGGTGTTCCTGGCCTTTGCCACCGGCACGTCCTGGGGCACCTTCTCCATCCTCATCCCCATCGTCTGCCATGCGTTCCCGCAGGGGGAGATGCTGGTCATCTCCATTGCGGCCTGCCTGTCCGGCGCAGTGTGCGGCGACCACTGCTCCCCCATCTCGGACACCTCCATCATGGCGTCCGCCGGTGCTCATTGCAGCCATGTGAACCATGTGTCCACCCAGCTGCCCTATGCCATCACGGCGGCGGCCATCTCGGCGGTGTGCTATGTCGTCACCGGCCTGAGCCAGATGTTCCTGGGCGCCAGCGCCAGCCTGCTCACCTCGCTGGTGCTGCTGGCCGTGGCCATCGTGCTGGAGCTGGTGGTGCTGAACGTCATCCGGCTGCGAACGGCCAAAGCAGACTGACCCAACCGGCGTTTTTGACCCTGTCAAGGGGGCAAAAATCATCATTCGCGCAGTTTTCAAGGTGCTTCACGCGGTTTTGCTTTCCTTCCGGTTGTTTCTGTGGTATGATGGACCCAGAAACGAACGACCGTGCGGCTTTTTGACGCAGTCTTTGGCAGAAAAGGAGGACGACCCCGATGAAAAAACGCATTCTCAGCCTGATCCTGGCACTGAGCATGGTGCTCTCCGTGCTCCCCCTGGGGGCCTTTGCAGAAGGCTCCACCCAAGACCTCGTCATGGGCGCGAACGGTCTGCCGGACTGTTCGAACGGCACCAGTGGCAACGGCTGGAGTTACGATGCCCACATGAAGAAACTGACTCTGACGAGTGGACCGTTTGATTTCAGTTCCACCCATCCCCAAGGCGGTGGAGAAACGACCACAACGCCTGTGCGATGTGAGATTGAGATTCAACAGGGTGCGACAATTACCGGCGGCACCTTCAATGGAGAAGTGTCAAACAACCAAGGAGGAAACATCACTAACGGCACCTTTGAGGGAGAAGTGATAAACAACGCCGGAGGAGAAATCTCTGGTGGAACCTTTAAGGGAACGGTGTTAAACGGCAACGGAACGATCTTTGGCGGCACCTTCGCGGGCAGTGTGGAAAACCAAGGCAGCGTGACTGGCGGCGTGTTCAACGGCAATGCAAAACCAACCGGGGTAACAGGTGGCTACCCCATCACCGTGGATGCGCCCTCCCCCGATGCCAAGATCAAGAAAGTCAACGATGTGTCTGCGCATTGGGCCCCCTACGCCTACGCAGGCACTATCGTGACCATCACTGCCGATACCGAGATATTCAGCCTGAACGGCAAGCCCATCGGCGGGGGCGACTACGACAGCGAATACCCCGATACAAACAACAAGAAGACCGTGAAATTCACCATGCCGAACGAGGACGTGGTGCTCAGCACCGGCGAACTCGTCATGGAGGGCGGCTACCCGGTCGGCTCCAACAACGGCACTGCCGACTGCGAGGGCAAAGGATGGACGTACAGTGAAAAAGACGCGTCGAACCCGAAAGGCAAACTGACTCTGACGAGTGGAACGTTTGATTTCAGTTCCACCTATCCCCAAAACACCAGTAAGGGAGCGGGGGCAGAGCCTGTGGCGTGTGCGGTTGAGACTCAATTGCGTGTGGAAATTACCGGCGGCACCTTTGAGGGAGAAGTGACAAACGAAGGCACCATAAAGAACGGCATCTTCGCGGGCAGAGTGACAAGCAACGGCACCATCATGGACAACGGCACCTTCAATGAAGAAGTGACAAACAGCGGCTACATCAAGGACGGCACCTTCAATGGAAAAGTGACAAACAGAAACACCATCGAGAACGGCACCTTTGCGGGCAGCGTGACAAACGAAGGCACCATAAAGAACGGCAGCTTTGAGAAAAAAGTGACAAACAGCAACACCATCATGGACGGCGTCTTCAAGGGTGTTGTGGAAAACGGCGGCAGAGGAACGATCTTTGGCGGCACCTTCGCGGGCAGGGTGAACAACAGCTACGGCGGCCACATATTCGGCGGCGTGTTCAACGGCCACATAAACGTACCAGGATTTGGTGTCTACCCCATCACCGTGGATACGGCCTCCTCCAAAGCCGAGATCACGGAAGTCAACGGTGTGTCTGCGGTTTGGGAGCCCTACGTCGTCGTGGCCGAATTGACCATGAACCAGAAAGTAATCATCACCGCCAGCACCGAGATCTACAGCCTGAACCACAAGCCCATCGGCGCGGGCAACTGCAACAGCAGCCAAGACAGCAGCGACAAGAATACCGTGAAATTCACCATGCCGAACGCGAACGTGGTGCTGAACGGAGCGATCACCAGCACCGACCTCGTCATGGAGAACGGCTGGCCGAAGGATTCCAGCGGCGGCAAAACCCCCTGCAAGGGCGACGGCTGGGAGTACATCCCCAATGATCCGACCAATGGCAACATGCTGCTTCTGACGGGCAGCAACCAGACCGGCGGGCTGTTCGATTTCAGCACCATCGGAGATGGTTCGGCGGTGGAGTGCAACGTCTTTGTGGGCAAGCCGACGGCCATCACGGGCGGCGAGTTCAACGGCAAAGTGTTCAACAACAGCGGCATTCTGGGCGGCACCTTCCACGGCGAGGTCGACAATAGGGCACCGGGCCGCATCGTGAATGGCACGTTCAAGAACTCGGTCGAGAACAACGGCATGATCGAAAACGGCACGTTCCACGACAAAGTCAAGAACAACGGCACCATCGAGAAGGGCACCTTTGAAGGAACAGTGGAAAACAACACCAACGGAACGATCTCTGGCGGTACCTTCGCGGGCAGTGTGAGCAACAACGGCGGCACCGTGAACGGCGGCATATTCAACGGCAACACAGGTTTGGACGGGGTAACAGATCTCCACTCCATCACCTGGGATGCGGCCTCCTCCAATGCCAAGATCGAGAAAGTCAACGGTGTGTCTGCGGATTGGGCCCCCTACGTCGTGACCAGCAATGCCACGACGAAGGAAGTGACCATCACTGCCGACACCGAGATTTTCAGCCTGAACGGCCAGCCCATCGCAGAAAGCAGCTACGGCGTCGACAAGAAGACCGTGACCTTTACCATGCCGGACGATGACGTGGTGCTGAACGGCGAGCTCATCACCAAGCCGGAACCCGAACCGGAACCGGAACCGAAACCGGAACCGACACCGAAACCCGAACCGGAACCTGAACCCACCACCTACACCGTGACCGTCATCGGCGGCACGATCGACGGCAAGACGTCTGTTTCCGCCAAGGAGAACGACACCCTGACCGTGGTGCTGGACCAGAGCGAAATCCCGGACGGCATGACGTTTGATATGTGGAGCATTTCGTCGAGCAAGCTCAGCGGCGATATCAACGTCGATTACCGGGCCGAGGCCATGCCCTTCAAGATGCCCGCCGAGGATGTGACCATCCGGGCGCAGTACCGCTCGGCGGAGATCATCGAGGATGCAGCGCCCTCTCCGCTGGCAACGGCGGCGACCATCGCGGTGGGCGGCGCAGCCGCAGGCATCGTGGTGTGGCAGGGCGTGAGCCTGGGCGTAGACCTCTACCTCGCCAATGCGCTGCCCCAGGGTGTGCCGGTGCCGACCGACCGCCGTGCGCTGGCGCTGCTCCTGTGGGAGACCGCAGGCAAACCGGAGGTGGCTCTGCCCACCCTTTACGGCGATATCCCCGCCGAAGAGATCGAGCTGCAAAAGGCCACCCGCTGGGCGGTCCAGAACGGCCTGATGGACGCGGCCGACAAGAAGGATGCGTCCTTCTTTGACCCGGACCATTATGTCACCAAGATGGACGTCTTCGGCGCATGGCTCCGGCTCAAAAAGCTCCTCGGCACCACCTGAACATCCCCGACGCAGTGAGCGTCCCCCTTAACGCAAAGGACCTCCCGGCCTGCATGGGCTGGGGGGTCCTTTGTTTCAAAACGGAAAAATTCCGTTGCTTCTGGGAAAAAACATGGTATACTAAAGGAAATTGAGCAATCGGAAGGAGCCGCACCATGCTGGAAAAAGCATTCAACGACGTTTACACAAAATTCAAGCTGCACTTCTATCAGAACGTGTTTCAGCGCTTTGCCACCCGCGAGGCGACCCTGACCACGGTGGAGTCCTTCTGCATGGAGGGCATCATGGCCATGGGCGAGCCCACCATTGCGGAGTTCTCGCGGATGATGAAGATCTCTACCCCCAACGCGGCGTATAAGATCGGCAGCCTGATGCGCAAGGGCTACGTGGAAAAGATCCAGTCCGCCAAGGACCGGCGCGAGTACCACCTGCGCCCCACCCAGAAGTATTTCGAGTATTACAACATCAGCTATTCCTACCTGCACACCGTGGTCGAGCGTGTGCGGGAGCGCTTCCCCGCCGAGGACGTGGACAAAATGGAACAGATGCTCACCATCATCAGCGAGGAGCTGATGCCGGAGCTGGATCTGAAATCAAAGACGGAGGACGAATAAGCGCCGTTTCACCCCGTTGGAGCAAAACGGCCGGGGCAATTGCAATCCGTGCGCCGGAATGATACAATAGGAGCCAGCGAGAACCGCCGCCGGACGTTTTTCCGGCAAGTGTAAGAAAGAAGGCTTTTATCATGAGCATGAATACAGTCCCTGAGCGTCTGGCTGCGCTGCGCGCCGCCATGGACGCCAATGGCGTGGACCTCTACCTCATCCCGGTGGGCGACCCGCACTCCAGCGAGTATCTGCCCGACCACTACACCTCCCTGACCTATTTCTCCGGCTTCCACGGCGAGAACTCGAACTTCGTCGTGACCAGAGACAAGAGCGCCCTGTGGGCCGACGGCCGCTATTTTGTGCAGGCCGAAAAGGAGATCGCGGGCACCGAGATCGAGCTGGAACGGATGGGCGAGCCGGGTGTGCCCACCGTGGAGCAGTATTGCGCCGATGCCCTGCCGGAAGGCGGTGTGCTGGGTCTGTGCGGCCTGACCGCTTCCTGCCAGCTGGTGCGCAGCGTACAGAAAGCGCTGGACGCCAAGCACGGCACCATCAAGACCCTGAATCTGGAAGATGAGCTGTGGACCGAGGGCCGCCCCGCCCTGCCGGAGACCCCGGCCTGGCTCCTGAGCAAGGAGTATGCGGGCTTTGCCCCCGCCGAGAAGCTGGAGCAGCTGCGGGCCAAGCTCAAGGAGCTGGGCTGCACGGCCCAGCTGGTGGGCAAGCTGGACAACCTGGCCTGGCTGCTGAATCTCCGCGCGATGGACATCCAGTGCACCCCCTATGCCATGGCCTACTGCTATGTGACCGGGGACCGTGCCGTCCTCTTCATCAACACCCGTCGTCTGGGCGCGGAGGCCGCTGCCGAGCTGAAGGAGAACGGCGTCGAGATCGCCGAATATGACGACATCCTCACCTTCCTGGCCGCAGAGACCGAGGCCCAGACCGTTCTGGCCGACCCGGCTTCCGTCAACTATGCGGTCTATGAGACCCTGCGCAACAACCCGGCTATGACCGTCAAGGACGAGGCCGACCCGCTGCTGCCGATGAAGGGCGTCAAGAACGAGACCGAGCTGAACCACAACCGTGAGACCCATCTGCGCGATGCCGTGGCCATGGTGCGGTTCCAGAAGGAGCTGGAAGAGCGTCTGGCCGCAGGCGAAGAGCTGACGGAGCTGACCGTGGACGAGATCCTCCACAAGTACCGCTCGGCACAGGACAAGTTCATCGTGGAGAGCTTCGGCACCATTGCAGCCTACGGCGGCAACGCGGCCATGATGCACTACCATGCCACCGAGGAAGACCACGCCAAGCTCGAAAAGAAGGGCTTTTTGCTGGTGGACAGCGGTGCGACCTACATGGACGGCACCACCGACATCACCCGCACCTACCCGCTGGGCGAGCTGACCGAGGACGAAAAGCAGTTCTACACCTGGACGCTGCAGTGCCACATCGACATTGCCAAGGCCGTCTGGCTGAACTACTGCGACGGCCACATGCTGGATACCATCGCCCGTGAGCCGCTGTGGCAGCACCTCATCAATTACCGCTGCGGCACCGGCCACAGCGTCAGCTTCGTGGGCAATGTCCACGAAGGCCCCCACGCTCTGAACGGCCGTAACACCACCGTGTTCCAGCCGGGCATGATCGTCACCGACGAGCCGGGCGTCTACGAGAGCGGCGTCGTCGGCATCCGCATCGAGAACGAGCTGGAGTGCTACCACAAGGCCGACAACCAGTACGGCACCTTCCTGGCCTTCCGCCCGCTGACCTTTGTGCCCATCGCCACCTCGCCCGTGGTGCCCGGCATCCTGACCAAGGACGAGATCGAGTGGCTGAACGCCTACCACCGTGAGGTCTTCACCAAGCTCGCTCCCCGCCTGACCGAGGAGGAGCGCGACTGGCTGGCCAAGAAGTGCGCCGCCATCGGAGCGTAACCTCTCATAACGAAAATCGAGAGGCCATCGGCCTCTCGATTTTTGTTATCATTCCTGTTCCGGTTTGTGCTCTTTCCAGTAGGCTTTTGCCTCATCAATGGCCTTTTTGAACGGGCCGGAGGGGTAGGTGCTCTCGGCGATGTCCACCAGGAATTTATACAGCTGGGGGCGCACCTCCTCATACATGCCCAGGCGGGTGTAGAGGTCTTTGTAATAGCGGAACACCTGCAACTTGTTCTGCACCACGGTGGATACGTGGACCTGGGTGTGGCAGATGCTCTGCGGATTCTGGACGTAGTAATAACCGGCCTTGCCGATGGAAACGAAGGTCTCGGCGTACTGGATATACCGCAGGTTGAAGACGAGGTCTTCGGCCCAGTGCATCTCGCTGACGAACTGGATGTCGTTCCGGGTCAGGAGGTCGCGGCGGTAGAGCTTGTTCCAGAGCACACTGTAAAAATAGGAGGCGGGCTTGTCCATCAGGCGGAGGGCGAAGGTGTCCTTGTCGTAAATGCCTGCGGGCAGGAAGCCGTACTCCCGCATCTCCGGGGGCCGGGCGACGCTCATGACGCCCAGCTCGTCCTGGATCTTATCGAGCACCTGTTCGGGCTTGGAAGCGCCCGCCGGGATGACCATCTTGTAGGGCGCAATGACGAGGTCGGCGGTGTGCTCCTCGGCCGCGGCCACGAGAGCGGCTGTGAAGTCCGGGTCGAGATAGTCGTCGCTGTCCACGAACTGCACATACTTGCCGCCGGCCAGCTTCAGGCCCAGGTTGCGGGTGTCCGCTACGCCGGAGTTTTCCTTGTCCACCAGCACGATGCGGGGGTCTTTGGCGCGGAACTCTTCGCAGACGGGCAGGCTCTGGTCCTTGGAACCGTCGTTCAGGATGATGATCTCGATGTTGGAATAGGTCTGTGCGCAGATGCTGCCCACGCAGCGGGCCAGATGGTTCTGGGCGTTGTACACGGGCAGGATGATGCTGACAAGGGGCTGATTCATGGCGGCGTCTCCTTTTCTGATTTTATAGTAACTATACTCCCGTGCGGCGCAAAATGCAAGCGCCCGGAAGGCCGGGCAGGAGGAAGGAATTGAAAAAATGATCTTTCACATTGCGGTCTGCAGCCCGGATGCGGTGCTGCGGGGGCGGGTGCAGCGGCACTGCCTTGAATATTATGCCCGCCGGGCCGACGCCTGCATCGTGGAACAGCTGGAGGACGCGGGGGCTCTGCTCCGGAAAGAGGACGCGGGCAGCCGGTTCGAGCTGTACCTCATCGAGCTGACAGCGGCAAACCCGGCGGCAGGTCTGCAGGCGGCGGCACAGCTGCGGCAGCGCGGGGTGCGGGCACCGCTGGCCTTTCTGGCCCACACGCCCGCCTACGCCTACGAGGCGTTCCGGGTCGATGCGATGCAGTATTTGCAGATCCCCTTCCGGCCCGAACAGCTCACCGCCCTGCTGGATCGCGCCACCGAGCCGGAGTACGGCCCCGTCATCCCGGTGACGACGGCGACCGGCCTGCGGGCCATCCCCTTTGCGGACATCGAGTATCTGGAATGCACCCACCATGTGGTGCATTTCCACCTTGCCAGCGGCGAGGATGTGGCCTCGCTCTCGCTGCGGGTGCCCTTCTCCGAAGTGGCAAAGCCGCTGCTGGCCGACCGGCGCTTTTTGCAGCCTCACCGCTCCTATGTGGTCAACCTGGCGGCGGCATCGCAGCTGTCCGTGGGGGAGCTGTGGATGCGCAGCGGTGCCCGCGTCCCCATCCCCCGCGGCCGCGAAGCCGCCGTGAGGGCAGCCTTCCGGAAGTTTTTGGAACGATAAACGATAGAAAAGAGGTCTTGTCCAACGGGCAAGGCCTCTTTTTGTCAGAACTTCAACTCCGCCCACCGGGTCAGGAACTGGTCGCTGACGCGGCGGAGGGCGGGTTCATCGGCGGCGCTGGCGGCGTCGGCGATGCCGATGACGTAAAAGCCGGCGTCGTGGGCGGTGCGGGCCGCGTAGAGGGAATCCTCGCAGACGGCGCAGCGGTGCGGGTCGGTGCCGCCGAGGCGCTGCAAGGCCGCGAAAAAGACGTCCGGGCGGCTCTTGTGCAGGGGGCCCTGGGCTTCGATGTAGAACTCGAAGCAGTCGTCCACGCCCAGGCGGGTGAGCACCGTTTTGCACTGGTCGCTCCAGGTGTTGGAGCAGATGCACATCCGGGCACCCTCGGCCTTGAGGCGGGCCAGCAGCTCCCGCACACCGGGCTTGAACTCTACGGTCTCGTACAGCTCGGCGATGACCGAGCGCATCACGCCGAAGTAGTCTTCCGGCCGCAGGGGCAGCGCGTACTCCCGGATGAGGTACTGCGCCCCGTCCGTCATGCCCATGCTCAGGAGCGTGGAGCGCAGGTCGGCCCTTGGGGTGCGGCCGTAGTGGCGCAGCAGCGCCAGCGGGGCGTTCTCCCACACCGCAGTCATGCTGTCGGTCAGGGTGCCGTCCATATCAAAGATCCATTGGTTGCAGTTCATGCAGTCTTCCTCACAGTCATACAGTCATAATTTACTAAATTATACCACGCTTTTTGTTCCAAAAACAGGGAGAAATTTTCCCGAAAATATGGTATACTTCTTGCAGGTTTGAATCGGACGACAAGGAGGCGTATTGGATGGCGCAGAACGATACCCCCAGAAAGGCGCTGGTGCTTGCCGGCGGCGGAGCCCGCGGCAGCTATCAGGTGGGCGTCTGGCGTGCCCTGACCGAACTCGGCTGGAACCCGCAGATCATCACCGGCACCAGTGTGGGCAGCCTGAACGGCGCGATGTTCGCGCTGGACCTGTACGAGACCGCACGGGATATGTGGACCAGCATCCGCAGCCAGGACGTGATGGAGCTGCCGGAGGAGACCCGGAATCTGACCGAGCTGCACCAGTTCCTGCGGGACGTGGTGCGCGCGGGCGGCATGGATGTCACCCCGCTGGAAGAGATCGTGGAGCGGGTGCTGGACGAGGACGCGCTGCGCGCCTCGCCCATCCGGTTCGGGCTCGTCACGGTGGAAAAGCGGGGCCTGAAGCCCCGTGAGCTGCCGCTGGAAGAGATCCCGAAAGGCAAGGTGAAAGATTACCTGCTGGCTTCGGCTGCCTGCTTCCCGGCGCTGCGGGCCAAACAGATCGACGGGGTGCAGTTTCTGGACGGCGGCTACCGCGACAACATGCCCACGGCGCTGGCCCAGAAAATGGGGGCCGAGGAGCTGGTCTGTGTCGATCTGGAGGGGGTGGGCATCACCCTGCCCAACCGCACCGGCCTGCCCACCACCATGGTGCGCAGCTATTGGGAGCTGGGCGATATCCTCCACTTTGACCCGGACACCGCCAGACGGAACATCGAGCTGGGCTATTACGACACCCTGCGGGCCTTCGGGCGGCTGCGCGGCTGTGCCTATGCGGTGGCGAAGAACGAGCAGACCGCACAGGACGCGGCCGCATTCCGGCAGCGGTTCGACGCCGTGCAGAAGGCGGTGAAGGCAAGGTACCCGGTGACGCTGACGGCAGACCTGGCGCTCAAGCTGGCCAACATGCAGGACGCAGAGCTGGCCCCGCTGGAAGCGGCCGCCGAGGATGTGGGCGTGGACCCCACCCGGTATTACACCGTGGAGACGCTGGCAAAGGCGTTTCTGGAGACCTGCGACCGCACCCGCATCGAGGGGTTTGAACCGCTGTTCGAGGGCAGCGGAAACGCGGCGCAGGCCGCATGGGCAGCGCTGCTGCCCAATACATTCCTGCAGGCGCTGGTCTGCCGCACGCTGACTGCGCCTGCCCCGACGGAGGTGACGGAGGAATGAAAGTCTATCAGGGATATGCCGCCTCGTCCGGCCTGGTGCTGGGGCAGGTGAGCCGTGTGGAGCGCAGGACCGAGAGCTTCGGCACAGGGCCGTTCAACCCGGACCGGGAACAGCGGCTGCTGGACCGGGCCGTCAAGACGGCACAGGCCGAGCTGGACTCGATGGCTGAGCGCAGCGGCCCCACCGAACAGGCCATCTTCCTGTTCCAGAGCATGATGCTGGAGGACGAGGGCTTCATGAACGAAGTCCGGTTCCAGATCAAGGCGGGCGTCGGCGCAGCCGAAGCCGTAGACCGGGCCGGCCGCCGCTATGCCGACCAGCTGGCCCAGATGGAAGACAACGCCTATATGCAGCTGCGCAGCGTGGACATCCTTGATGCCGCCCGCCGCGTGGTGAACATCCTGACCAACCGCCCCCGCGTCTGGCTGGCGCTGGACCACCCCGTCATCCTGGCGGCAGAGGTGCTCATGCCGAGCGACCTGTTCAGTGTGCCCGCCGGAATGATCCTGGGCATCATCACGGCAGAAGGCAGCAAGCAGAGCCATGCGGCCATCATTGCGCGGGCTATGCACATCCCCGGCATCGTGCAGGTGGGCAGCGATTTTCTGAACGACTGCGACGGCCGCACGGCCATCCTGGATGCCGACAACGGCGAGTGCATCCTCGACCCGGATGCCGTCACCCGCCAGCAGGCGATGTCCCGCATCTGCGAGAAGCAGTGGGAGAATGAGGAGATGAACCGCGTCTGCGCCTTGCCGTGCCGGACGAAGGACGGCCAGCCCTTTGAGCTGCTGGCCAACTGCTTCGGGCAGGAGGACATCGAAACGGCACGGCAGTCCGGCGCGTCCGGCGTGGGTCTGCTGCGCAGCGGTTACATGATGCTGCCGGGCCGCCCGGTGGACGAGCAGGAGCAGTATGTGTTCTATCACTCCTGCCTGGCGGCGGCAAAGGGCGGGGTGGTCACGGTGCGCACCTTTGATTTTGGTGCAGACCGCACCATGGCCGACGCCCATCAGGGGCCGGAGTCCTCCAAGCTGGGCCTGCGGGGCATCCGCAGCAGCCTGCGCCGCCCCCATCAGTTCGAGACCCAGATCTGTGCGCTGTTCCGTGCGGCGGCAGACGGCCCGCTGCGGGTGATGTTCCCGATGGTGACCAATCTGGAAGACTGGGACGAAGCCATGAAGCTGGTGGAGCACTGCCGCCAGCACCTGCGGGAGCGGGGGGAGCGCTTCAACGAGAAGATGCCCTTCGGCGTCATGCTCAGTGTACCGTCGGCCTGCCTGACGGCGGAAGAATTTGTGGCCCACGGGTGTGAGTTCTTCGTCATCGAGACAAACGATCTCATCCAGTACACCCATGCCGTGGACCGCGACCTCTCCATCGCCGAGCGCTACTACCGCCCGGCCAGCCACGCGATGAAAAAGCTCATCGCCATGGTCGTGGAGGCGGCGGACGCAGGCCAGATCCCCGTGACCATCTGCGGTCTGGCCGTCGGCAACCCGGCCAACACCGTGCAGTACCTGAAACTCGGCCTGCGCAGCTTCTCCGTGAGCCCGCAGAGCCTCATCAGCGTGAAGCGTGCGCTGCTGGAGGCGGACAGCCGGGATTGACAAAAAGCTGATCCGTGTTCCATTGTACTTGCGGTGCCCTTTCGGCATACAAAACACCCCATGTGTGAGACAGTATACTGTCTCACACATGGGGTGAAGTTCGCCCTGCGGCGGAAAGCTCTTTTTCAGATCGTGATTCAGCCCTCGATGAGCTCGACGGTCTTCATCCGGACCGGGGTCTTGGGCTTGTCGTTCCAGTCGGTGGCGACTGCAGCGATCTTGTCCACCACGTCCATACCGGCCACGACCTTGCCGAATGCGGCATACTGGCCGTCCAGATGGGAGGCATCCTGGTGCATGATGAAGAACTGGCTGCCGGCGCTGTTCGGGCTCATGCTGCGGGCCATGCTGATGACGCCGCGGGTGTGCTTGATCGGGTTGTTGACGCCATTGGCAGCAAACTCACCCTTGATGCTCCAGCCGGGGCCGCCGGTGCCGTTGCCCAGCGGGCAGCCGCCCTGGATCATAAAGCCGGGGATGACGCGGTGGAAGGTCAGGCCATTGTAAAAGCCCTGACCGACCAGCTTCTTGAAATTCTCACAGGTGAGAGGGGCGGCTTCCTCATTCAGCTCAATGTCGATGACGCCGCCGTCTTCCATAGTAATGCGAACCATACTGTTCCAATGCTCCTTTATCTTGGCCCCTCAGCGGGGCATTTGCGGCAGAAGTTCTGCCAGAATCCTCTTATAGTATACCATACCTTTTGGCTTGTGCAACGGCACAGTTGCAACGTTTTTGTAAATTTGGGGGCGATTTTCATGATCTGAAACGTACCGAAAATCGCCCTGCCCGGCGCCTAGGTACCGGCAAGGGGCGGCCGCCTGCGTTTTGGACACAGCGCCTTCAATACCGCCGTTCGGCGGTATTGTTATTTTCAATGATAAAACGTATCAAAATTGACCTGCCGATAGAACCGTTGCTGGAGCTGGTCGAAGCTCTCGCAGTTCTGGGCCAGCAGCCACATCACCTTTGTAACAACGGCCTCAATGGTCATGTCGTGGGCTTCCAGGAAGCGGAAACGGTTCCGGACCCGCTTGCCGACCTCGTAAATGCCCACATCGCTGCCCTCGTAGGTGACCTGTGTGGTTAAGATCAGGATCTTGCGGGTCTTGTCGTAATCGCCCAGATTCTCTGCAAAAGCGTCCATGAGCCGCTGCGGGATGCCGCCTACGCCGAAGCTTTCCACGATGACGCAGTCGTATTGTTGAAAAATGGCCGGAATGAGCTCCGGGCCAAGGCCGGGCGTCAGCTTGAGCAGAAAGACCTTCGGGTTCAGTGCCCGGCCAAACTCCACTGGGCCGGTGGGCCAGGGCGAGGGGATATACCGCACCAGCCGGTCGCCCTGCACCAGCGCCAACGCCGGGAAGTTGACCGACGCAAAGGCATCGTAGCTGATGGTCTTGTTCTTCTTGGCGCGGGTGCCCGCGATGACATGCCCGCCGAACACCACCATCACGCCCCGGCTACCGGGGTCCAGCGCGCAGATGACGCTGTCGCGCAGGTTTTTCTTCGCATCGGTGATCTCGTTGGAGATGGGCTGCTGCGCACCGGTGAGGATGATTGGCTTGTCCGCATTCTGGATGAGGTAGGACAGCGCCGCCGCCGAATAGGCCAGCGTATCGGTGCCGTGGCAGATGATGAAGCCATCGTAGAGCGCATAATTCTCCTGCACGGCCCGCGCCATCAGCAGCCAGTGTTCGGGGCCGAGGTCTGTGCTGTCGATGCTGCACAGCGCCAGCGTCTCCGGGCAGCACAGCTCGTTCAGTTCCGGCAGATGGGCCAGCAGTTCCTCGCTGGTCAGAACGGGCCGCAGCCCCTGTGCGGTGCGCACACTGGCGATGGTGCCGCCGGTGGTGATAAAAAGCAAACGCTGCTTGGACATGTTCGGTGCCTCCCTGGGTCAAATTCAGTCGATTCAGTATAACACACTCGGCCCCGGATGAAAAGTGTGCAGTTTTGAGACCTGGTCACAGATTTTTGCGGGAAAAGGTGTATACTATACTTGATCCATCCGTTGAAACGTTTTCCTCTGTACAACCTCTCCGTCTCGCATCCGCTCGACAGCTCTCCTGGTAGGAGAGCCTCTGGCGAAACCGGAGACTTTGCAAGGACTGCCAAGGCCTCTCCTACTAGGAGAGGTGGCATTGCGAAGCAATGACGGAGAGGTTGCAGGAAGGTGAACCAGATAAGGAGTAACTTATGCCCAACATCGTCATCATCGGTTCCGGCCCGGCCGGCGTGTCGGCCGCTCTGTACACGGCCCGCGCAGGGGTCGAAACGACCGTTCTCACCAAAGGGCCCGGCGCACTGGACCGCGCCGCACACATCCAGAACTACTACGGCTTTTCCGAACCCATCTCCGGTGCCGAACTGGAACGCCGGGGCATCGAAGGGGCCAGAGCGCTGGGGGTGCAGTTCGTTACCACCGAGGCCGTGGGCCTGACTTACACCGACAAGCTCACCGTCGAGACGCTGGCGGGCGAGTTCCCCGCCGATGCCGTCATCCTGGCCACCGGCGCTTCCCGCGCCGCACCGAAGATCCCCGGTCTGGCAGAGCTGGAAGGCCATGGTGTGAGCTGCTGCGCCACCTGCGACGCCTTTTTCTACCGGGGAAAGGATGTGGCGGTGCTGGGCAGCGGCGAATATGCCCTGCATGAGGTGCAGGCCCTTCTGCCAGTGGTAAAGAGCGTCACCCTCCTGACCAACGGGGCCCCGCTGACGGCACAGTTCCCGCCGGAGGTGACAGTCTGCCCCGAAACGGTGGACGCCATCCTCGGCGAACAGACCGTCACCGGTGTGCAGCTGAACGGCGGCCGACAGGTGCCCCTGTCCGGCGTGTTCGTGGCGCTGGGCGTGGCGGGCAGCACGGCACTGGCCCGCAAGCTGGGGGCCGAAGTAGAGGGGAACCGCATCGTCGTGGATGAGAAGATGCAGACCACCCTGCCCGGCCTCTATGCTGCCGGGGACTGCACCGGCGGGCTGCTGCAGGTCGCCAAGGCCGTTTATGAGGGAGCACTTGCAGGCACCGAAGCTGCCAAAGCGGTGCGGAAAGGATAACACCATGTCCGATGTGCAAAATACTCCGGTCAACCGGAACTGTCTGGCCTGCGCTTTCCCATTCTGGGACCAGCTCACGCCGGAGGAACAGGCGCAGCTCTGCCGCTTCACCCGGCCGGTGCGCTACCGGAAAGGGGAACGGGTCCACAGTCCGGTCGAGAACTGCGTGGGCATCCTGTTGCTGCGGTCGGGCCAGCTGCGGGCCTATCTGCTCTCGGAGGATGGGCGGGACATCACGCTCTACCGGCTGTTTCCCGGCGAAGTCTGCATCCTGTCGGCATCCTGCGTGATGGATTCCGTCAACTTTGACCTGTACATTGATGCCGAGGAGGACACCGAGGCCTACTGCATCGGCGCAGGCGTGTTCCGCCAGCTGATGCAGCAGAACGTCCATGTCCGCTGCTACGCCTACCAGATGACCGCCGAGCGCTTCTCCGACACCATGTGGACCATGCAGCAGATCCTGTTCATGAGCGCCGACCGGCGGCTGGCCATCTTCCTCACCGATGAGCTGGCCAAGACCGGCGGCACGGATGTCCGCATGACCCACGACCAGATCGCCCGCTACATGGGCTCCGCCCGCGAGGTCGTCAGCCGCCTGCTGAAATACTTTGCCGGGGAGGGCCTTGTCCGCCTTTACCGCGGCGGCGTCACCGTACTGGACAAAGAACGGCTGAAGCAGATCGCCAACGGCACATAAAACGTATCAAAAAAGGACGTCTCATCCTGTGACGAGACGTCCTTTTTTATCTTACAAAATCTCAGCTCTTGCAGCCGGATTCCTCTTCCACGCCGGTGAAATCGCTGGCCTCAGCGATCTTGGTGACGTCGAACTTGCCCGTCTCATCCTTGGGGGCGACGGCGGGGCCGGCCTCCACCGGATTCACGGGTGCTTCCTCGGCCACAGGCTTTTCCTCGGCCGTCTCCGGCTGTGCAGCGGGAGCCTCCGGCTCTTCAGATGCCTTTTCCTCGGATGCCTTCTCGAAGGCCGGGGGCCATGCGTCGCCCGGCTCAGCGGTCTTGGCCTCGCCTTCGGCGTAGGCTTCGGCTGCCTTGGCGGCCTCTGCGGGGTCCTTTTCAGCCTCTTCGGGGAACTCCACCTCTTCGACGTGGAGCGGGCCCTTGTCGTTCAGAACTTTGTCCAGCACCACGATGGCGGCACCGGTGGCGGCGACGGCAGCAGCCGCGCCCAGAACGCGAAACAACGTTTTCATGGTGAGATCCTCCTTGATGTGATTTCAGTGTGCGGGTTAAGAGAATGTGACGACATCGTTCAGCGGCTTTTCGGCGGGTTCGACCGAGATGGCGGTCAGCACCGGGCCTTTGCCGCGGTAGATGTTGTGGAACTTGTAATTGACCTTTGCGGTCACAGTGACCCAGGCGCGCTGCTCCAGCGCCTTGTAGCCATCGTAGGAGCAGGGGAAGCCGACGAACTGGATGTCCTGCACACAGCAGGTCATGGCAAAGCGGCCGGGCACGAAGCTGTTCTTTCCTGCGCGGTTGGTCTGGCAGACCTGCGCCAGGAACTTCACGGTCTTGCCCGTGTACTTCTGGGGCTCGTCCTGGCAGTCCATATACCAGATGCCGAAATCGTCGTCGCCGATCTCCACCATCGGCTTGTTCAGGTCGAAGGGGAGGGGGTCGGGGATATCATCGTAGGCCACGCTGCCGTCAGCGAACTCATAGGCGATGTCGCACTTGCGGGATGCCTGACGCACCAGCTTGTGCAGCTCCTGACGGGCGGCGTCGTTGTTGACGGCCTCCGCGCGGTTGAAGACGATCAGCTCACTGCGGGCGATCTTGTCCAGCAGCAGAGCGCGCATGGAGTTGTCGCGGGCATAGGTGAGGGCCGTGGTGCCGTCGGCCGTGGCGATGCACTGGTAGACGATCCAGTTTTCGGGCAGATTGTTGGCCAGGTCCTGCAGCAGCCACATGCCGTTGTACTCGATGACCACGCGGCCTGCATCTGCTTCCTTGGCCAGTTTGGCCAGGTTCTGGGGGTTCAGTTCTGCCTTGTCCTCCAAATTGTAGAGGGTCACGCCGGGGAAGGCGAATTTCTTCTGATTGTATTCCTCTTCGCCCTCTTCGCAGACCAGCAGCAGGGTCTTGTCGCCGGAGTCGAAGTTGGGGTCTTCAAAGGTCTCCTGGATGAATTTGGTCTTTCCGCTTTCGAGGAAGCCCACAAACAGGTAGACCGGGATCTCATTTGCCATAAACGGTTTTCCTCCTCTGTGTTGTCCGGGCTCAGCAGCCGAACAGGCCGGCAATGGCCTTCTCGTCCAGCTTGGAGCCGATGACGACCAGCTTGCCGCCGACGTCTGCGCCGCGGGAACGGACTTCCCACTCGCCGGGCACATAGTCAAACTCCAGCCAGCCGTCTGCGCCGCCGTCCACGATGCCCTTGGAGCGCAGGATCATGCCGTACTTGCCGGTATCCAGCTCGGTCAGCGCATGCTCGATGTCAGCCTTTGCGATCTTCTTGGCGGTCTCGACGCCCCAGCTGGTGAAGACCTCATCGGCATCGTGGCCATCGTGATGATGGTGGTGATGATGACCGCAGCAGCAGTGGCCGTCCTCATCGTGATGATGCTCGTGCTCCTCCTCATCATCATGGTCATGATGGTGGTGGCAGCAATGATCGTGGTCGTGGTCATCCTCCTCGTCATCGCGGTGATGATGGCAGCAGTGGTCATGGTCGTGATCCTCGTCATCGTGGTCGTGATGATGATGCTCGTGTTCGTCCTCATCGTCATCGTCGTCGTGATGGTGATGGCCGCAGCTGCACACGCCGTTCTCATCGTAATGATGATGGTGATGCTCGTGCTCTTCTTCCTCGTCCTCGTGGGCATGCTCCTCATTGGCCTTGGCTGCCATGGCGATCAGCTCTGCCTTGAAGTCGTCCTTCGTGGACATAGCGTTCAAAATCTGCTCACCGGTCAGGGCATCCCACGCGGTGGTGACGATGGTGGCGGTGGGGTTCTTCTCGCGCAGCATGGCCACCGCTGCAGCGATCTTCTCTTCGCTGGCGGTCTGGGTGCGGCTCAGGATGATGCAGCTTGCATGGCTGATCTGGTCATCGTAGAACTCGCCGAAGTTCTTCATATACATCTTGACCTTGTTCACGTCAGCCACGGTGACAAAGCTGTTCAGCTGCACGTCCAGGTGCTCGGCCACACCCTCGACGGCGCGGGTCACATCGGACAGCTTGCCCACGCCCGACGGCTCGATGACGATGCGGTCGGGGTGATACTGCTCCACCACCTGCTGCAAGGCGGCGCGGAAATCGCCCACCAGCGAGCAGCAGATGCAGCCGGCGTTCAGCTCGTTGATCTGGATGCCGGACTCCTTCAAAAAGCCGCCGTCGATGCCGATCTCGCCGAACTCGTTCTCGATCAGAACGACCTTCTGGCCCGCAAAGGACTCCTTGATGAGCTTTTTGATGAGGGTGGTCTTACCGGCACCAAGGAAGCCGGAGAAAATATCGATCTTGGTCATAATGCTGTTGCCTCTTTCTTTTTTTCCAAAGTCCGCAAATCGGAACCTTCAAGCAATCCGAGCCGCCGAGTGCTGGCTCAAAAATCTTTACACTCCTATTATAACAAGCCTGTCAATGGGAAACCGCCCTTTTTCATGAGAAAATTGTAACATTTTTTGAAGTTTGCCCGCGTTTTGCGGAAAAGGGCGGTTGCGGGGAGGTGGACGGCCCTTCCACACACCAATCCATGAATTGCCGGATGTCCTTGATCTCCATGCCAGCCTTTTTCAGACATTCAATGACCCGGAGCGCTTCAATCTCTTTCTCGCTGAACTTCCGTATGCCGGACTTGCGCTCCATTCCGGGGAAGAGCCCCTGCCCGCCACACCCGCGCAAGAACCAATAAACGCACGAAAGCCCCGGCCGGAGCCGGGGCTTTCTGTTTGCCGCAAATACCTGTTACAGCAGGATGTATTTCAGGATGAACAGAATGGTCAGCACATACATCAGGGGGCTGATCTTCTTCTCCTTGGCCTTGCCGGTGATGACATTCAGCAGGGTCCAGGAGATGACACCAATGGCGATGCCCTCAGAGATGCTGTATGCAGTGGGCATTGCCAGGATGGTCAGGAACGCAGGAATGCCCTCAGCAGGATCGTCGAACTCGATCTTCAGGGCAGAACCCATCATGTAGAAGCCAACGATGATCAGGGCCGGAGCGGTCGCAAAGCTGGGGATGGTCAGGAACAGGGGGCTGAACACCACAGCCAGCAGGAACAGCACACCGGTGGTCATGGAGGTCAGGCCGGTGCGGCCGCCCTCGGTCACGCCGGAAGCGCTCTCGACGAAGGTGGTGGTGGTGGAGGTGCCCAGCACGGCACCGGCGCAGGTGGCGATGGAGTCGGCCATCAGCGCGCCCTTGATATTGGGCAGCTTGCCCTCCTCATCCAGCATGTCGGCCTTGGAAGCAACACCGATCAGGGTGCCCAGGGTATCAAACAGGTCAACGAAGAGGAAGGAGAACATAACGGCGAAGAAGTTCAGGATGCCCACGCCGGAGAAATCGGTCTTGAACACCTGACCAAAGGTCTTGCCCAGAGCAGAGAAATCGAAGCTGATGAAGCTGGTGGGGATGACACTGTACATGCCGGCATCGGGGTTGGGGATGTAGATACCGGTCAGCTCGCAGAGGATGCCCAGCACCCAGGTGATGAGGATGCCGTACAGGATGCCGCCCTTGACTTTTTTGACTAGCAGGACGGCGGTGATAAGCACGCCCACCAGAGTGAGGATCGCACCCACGCCGATGCTGTGGAAGGTCTCACCCTTAAAGTGCTGATAGGTGACAAGGGTGGAATCGCTGTTCACGATCAGCTTTGCGTTCTGAAGGCCGACGAAAGCAACGAACAGGCCGATGCCCACGCTGACAGCGCTCTTCAGGGTCATGGGGATGGCATTGAAGATGGCCTCACGCACATTGGTCAGGCTCAGCACGATGAAGATGATGCCCTCCACAAAAACGGCCATCAGGGCCAGCTGCCAGCTGTAACCCATGGTCAGGACGACCGTGTAGGAGAAGTAGGCGTTCAGGCCCATGCCGGGAGCCAGAGCGAACGGATAGTTGGCCAGCAGAGCCATCAGGGCAGTGCCGATGAAAGATGCCAGCGAAGTTGCGATCAGGACCGCATTGGCATCCATGCCCGAAGCGGACAGGATGCTGGGATTGACCGCAAGGATGTAGGCCATCGTCATAAAGGTGGTGACACCCGCCATGAGTTCGGTCTTGACATCGGTGTGGTTTTCTTTCAGGCGAAAGATCTTTTCTAACATGAAAGTTCCTCCTGTGTTATAGCAAAAATAAAAACAGCCGCGTGGGAACCGGCGGAACGAACAGCACCCATTGTAGCAGAACCGTTCCAACCTGTCCATGGACGAAACACAGAAAATTCACGAAAAGTTCAAACTTTCTTGTATGGGTATGACTTATCCGAGGGCTTTTTGGCGTTTTATGGAAATTTTTCTTTCCGGTTATGGGGTTTGTGCTGACCCTGATATCCCCATAGTCTGTATTTGCGATAAAATCGACCTCCTATTCACAAGAAAGCGCCCCCGCTCACTGCGATCTTACAGTGAACGGGGGCGCTGTGCATTTTCATAGAAAAGAGCGGATTTTGCAAGAAAAAATCTCCGTAGGCCCGGGAGGCTTACACCTGATGCTCTGCGATCCACTGGCCCATCTGCTGGGCGATGGCCTTGATCGAGCCATCCTCAAAGGGAACCTTCAGTCCGGCGGTCTGCATCAGCTCCGTATAGCTGGCCAGACCGGCACGGCGCACCAGCTTGAGGTAGCGTTCCCAGGCATCCTTGTGATCCTTGAGGCTCAGCAGGAAGAACTGCAGCGCGGCCATGGTGGACAGGCAGTAATCAATATAGTAGAAGGGGCACTCATAAATGTGGAGCTGACGCTGCCAGCCAGCACCGCGGCCATAGAAGGGCAGGTTGTCGAAATCGATCCAGGGGCGGTACTTGTGCTCCAGCTCCAGCCAGACGGCGTTGCGCTCGTCCGGGGTGAGGTCGGGGTTCTGGTACATCCTGTGCTGGAACTCGTCCACGATGCAGCCATAGGCCAGGAAGAGGAAGCTGTCCTCGGCGTGGAGCAGGG
>OGYW01001064.1_pt1 | contig 25190 bp, 20 predicted proteins | sample 1576621 | NCBI WGS metagenome assembly OGYW01 (sample SAMEA3541528, study PRJEB24748) | human gut metagenome | biome: human gut; feature: human-associated habitat; material: faeces | place: China | collected 2012 | reverse complement strand
TGATATCTACTAAGGTTGCAGTGTAATCTGCCCAGGTGTATGAAGGCGCTGCTGCACTCGCGAGCGAACAGGATCCTGTTCCTGAGCATCCTTCTAGCTCTCCTGTGAATCCAGAAATGCTGAATTGAGCGGGGTGGACTCCCCAAGTTGCACCAATATAGCACCTTCCAGATAGCGTTTCAGGTACATCGAAATCTGCATCTATGGTAACCACTTTGTCGGGTTCGCTAATAGAAAACAGAGCATATACCGTAGTTGAAGCGGTTACGGGTGCGGTGAAATCAAAAGTCGAATTGTCGTTTGAATTCACCCAACGAACAAATGAATACCCTGTTTTTGAGGGCTGTTGAGGAATGCTTCCGTAGGCGTCTTTAAATGAAGTACCTTTTGGAACTGATACTTCCAAATCTTGAGTGGTGCCATCATTGAAAGAAACGCGAACAGAGTAATCTGCTTTTTCAAAAGTTCCTATAACGGTAATGCTTGTGGACACAGCGGTGTTGAACCAGTCAAAGGCAGTGCCATCATCGGTTTTCCAAACAAGCTGGTATCCTTCTGCTTCTTTTTCTTCTATAAGGTTTGCCAGTATTTGATTTCCTTGCTCATCTACCATAAAACGAGGATTGCTTTTAACAGGCTGACCTGGGGTAAAATCTTTTCCCGACTCCAGCGCGGGAATTGTGTCGGGAAATCCTTCAACTTTAATGGTTACGGTAAGAGGAGAATCGGTTCCCTCGAGTGCCTGGGTGTTCTGAGGACACAAGGCGCCTAGAAGAAATACAAAACTCACCAAGCCAACAAGTAAAAAAATGGATAGCGCAAGTACGGGTAGTGTATGTAGGACTATGGGAGCGGTCTGCAGAGTATCTCTTGGAGACCCTTTTCTTATGATATGGCTGAAGTAATGCTTGCTGTGATTGGTGCTCATAGCTTCTCCTGTCGTTCGTAGGGAACCGAGATAGCTTTAATTGTGAAAGGTCAAATTCACATAAAGGAGAAGTTTGAGGCACATTTTGTGCACAAAAAAGTGAAAGAAAGTGCACATGAAATACATAGTGTGCTCATATATTTCAAACAAAGCATTTGATTGGTTGCAAATAGAGAACAAAGTGATAAAAGAAAAGGAAAACGAAAGGAATGCAGTAGAATTCGTAGAAAAGATTTCAGAGAAATTGAAGGTAAGTACTGAGGAAGGCTTGTCATATGATTTATTCGAGTGTCGCAGAATTGATTGGAAATACACCGCTATTAGAGCTTGTGAACTATGAGAAAAATCATCAGTTAAAAGCAAAGGTACTTGCAAAAATTGAAGCGTTTAATCCTGCGGGCTCTGCTAAAGATCGCATTGCTAAAGAAATGTTGGATAGGGCAGAGCGTGAAGGAAAGCTTGACGCAGACACTGTAATAATTGAACCCACATCAGGCAATACCGGCATTGCTTTGGCTGCTTTAGCGGCAGCTCGAGGTAATCGTACGATAATCGTTATGCCCGATACTATGAGCATAGAACGTCGCATTCTTATGAGGGCATACGGTGCAGAAGTTATTCTTACTGAAGGCTCTAAAGGTATGGCAGGCGCTATTGCAAAGGCAGAAGAGCTAGCGAAAGATTTTCCTAATTCTATTATTGCGGGACAGTTTACTAACCCTGCAAATCCTGCTGCTCATGAAGCTACCACTGGTCCAGAAATATGGCAGGCGACTGAAGGCAAAGTAGACATTTTAGTAGCTGGCGTGGGTACGGGTGGTACGTTGTCTGGTTCTGGTAAGTATTTAAAAACCCAGAACCCTGGCATCAAAGTTATCGCTGTTGAACCAGCAGGATCTCCGGTACTTTCAGAAGGACACGCAGGAGCACATGGACTTCAGGGGATCGGTGCAGGATTTGTACCCGATACCTTGGATACCGAAATCTATGATGAAGTGCTAACCGTAACAGAACAAGATGCTTTTGCCGCGGCGCGCGAATTGGCGGCAAAGGAAGGGGTTCTGGTAGGAATTTCTTCTGGTGCGGCATTGGCGGCTGCAGCGCGTGTTGCTAAACGCTCCGAAAACGAAGGAAAAACTATTGTGGTTATTCTTCCAGATACAGGAGAGCGTTATCTTTCTTCAGATCTGTTTGCTCATTTAGGCGAAACGGAGTAAAGGCATGTCTTTCGAAGGGGAAAATCGTCAAGCAATAATTGCTTACTTCAAACAGGGAGCAAAAGGCGAAAAACCCTGCAAAAAGCTTGGTGTGGAAGTTGAACATTTTGTAGTGCATGCAGAATCTTGCAAGGCAATTTCTTATGAAGGCGAAGCGGGAGCATTTGGCGTTCGCGATATTTTGGCGTATCTTTCCGAATTCTACCCACAAAGGATGCGAGGCATCGAAGGAGATCTGATAGGTCTTGCTAACGATGAAGCATCGCTTACATTAGAGCCGGCAGCGCAGCTTGAAATTAGCATTGCTCCCTATGAGCGCATCGGCGATATTGTCCGAGTGTATGAGCAGTTCCGTTTATTGGTTGATCCTTTTTTAGAGCAGCATAATTGCAAGCTTGTTACGCTTGGATATCATCCAGTCGAAAAAGCTTTGGATTTATCCCTGATTCCAAAGCAGCGCTATCGCTTCATGAATGAATACTTCCGCACCTTAGGAACACACGGTGAACGTATGATGCGTGCATCTGCTTCAACGCAGGTTTCTGTTGATTATTCTGATGAGGCAGATGCTGTTAGAAAGCTGCGAGTAGCGCAGGCATTAGTTCCGATACTTGCCTTTTTAACTGACAACGTTGAGCGTTTTGAGGGAGAAATCCCGAAAAAACCGTTATCTCGTTTGTTTATGTGGCGCGATGTAGACAATGATCGCTGTGGGCAAATTCCGTGCTTATATGATGAGGGATTTAGCTTTGCTACGTATGCTGACTGGCTTTTGTCAACGTGTCCTATTTTTGTAACGCGTGCTTCGGTTCATAACCCTAAAAGTCCTTCGCTTCGTGGAGTATCTGATCTCACTGCTGCTCAGGCATATTCTGATGCTCTCATGACTGCCGATGATATTGAGCACTTGTTATCAATGTTTTGGCCTGATGTACGCCTTAAGCGTTTTGTAGAAATTCGTCCTGCTGACGCATTGCCTATTTGTGCGGTGGCGGGATATGCTGCACTGATTAAAGGGATATTTTATTCGTCGGAGTCGTTGAGTCGCATCGAAGATGCTTTTGGGGTAGTAAATGGTGTTTGGCCGCTTACCTCTAAATACACTGAGCATGCAGCAAATGCTATACGAGAAGATGGTTTGCAAGCCGAACTGTGCGGAATGCGTTTAGAGGCTTGGCAAAACCTGCTTTTTGAAACAGCGGCAACTGCGTTGGTTCGGATGGACTGCCAAGACGAATGTTGTTACTTGGACGACTTTAAAACCTGGATAGAGAATAAGGCTTAAGACGAAGTTGTCTTTGCGCCATTCTTTTCTAGCTACAAAAGCAAGGTGCGTGAGCAAGAATCGCATGAGGCAATATTTGTTGTTTTAAGTTGCCTACAAATTCGCTTTTCTAATTCCTGCAAAGGAATATTTTGAGCGTTGCTTACGCTTGATACCAGGTATTGAGCGTTCGTTTTGAAGCTGTATTTGGATTCGTCGGGCATGTGGTTGCAATCGTCCAACAAACCTTCCCGATACAGGTATGCAATAAGGCCAATGAGACCACTTGTGGCGTACTCGATAATAAGACGGGTATCAAGCTTAAGTTCTTCATTGTTTTTGCAAATCAGATTCTCCCACATAGAAACTACGGCAGCTTTAACCTTGGTATCAATACCTTTTTGATCGCCGCGATTCATCATGAGTCCAAAGCGTTTGATGTGCAAAGCAAAGTTTTCTTCTTCGAATGGATCGGCGTTAATGCAGAACAGATAGAATAGGGCACGAGGAACGCTGCTTACAATAAATATTTCGTCATGAATGACGGCCTCTATCAGTTCGTCGAGCGAAGTATAGTGATAGTAGAATGTGCCACGATTGCATTTTGCTTGTGTAGTAATCATACTAACAGTGATTTCATTCAAGTTGTGGTGCTGCAGTAGTTCCCAGAACGCATTTTTAATACGCTGTTCGGCGGAATCGCCCTGGTCTTTTCTTGGTCGAGCCATATGGAAAACTCCTGAAACTAGAGACGCTACTAAGGTTAATTCGAATGTGCTGCACGCGCGTTCATGATGAGCATCTGTAATCGATTCTCAATATTTGCAAAACTTACATCGGGGTCGAAATCCAACGGGAGGATTTGCGCATCGGGATAAAGTTCCTTCAGACGCTTAGCAATACCTCTGCCAACAACATGGTTCGGTAAACATCCAAAGGGCTGCAGGATAACGAAAGCTCGGCACCCATGTTCGGCATGATGAAGAATTTCGGCGGGAATTAAAACACCTTCACCTGCATCAAAGGTGTGATGAATAATAGGATCACTTGCTTGAACGATCTCAGGCATACGGGCGGGCGGAGTATAAAGCGGATGAGCCTTGGCAATTTTGTCGGTTACACCGTGCGCTAGATCAAATACATGGTTGTCTATGGAAAATATTGCCTTTAAAGAGAAGGGTCGGTCTACCTTATATTCCCTAACCTGAGAATCCTGATAGAAATAGGTTTTACGAATTACATCAGTCATACGAGCTTCTATGACCTCAAGGCCGTTCTTTTCCAGATAGTCTTCAATATCGTGATTTGCACCAGGATGGAAATTCAACAAGTATTCACCCACGATTAATACGGTTGGACGCGGATTGCTGCGGTCGTAAGGGACTTGTTTCATGATTTCGATTGACCGTGCAAATGCTTTTTTAGCACCTTGAACTCCGCCTTTTTCAAGTCCTTCTACTAGGCAGTCCAAGGCTTGTTCGAATGCTTCGTTTGCGCTTCCTTCTACCAATTCATAGGGGCGCATTTTGCGAAGAAGTTCTTCAAGTGCATCAATCATGGGAAGCGTGAATGCAATGCGAATAGCAGAAATGAGATTCAATTTAAAACCAGGATGAATATTGTGGAAATCCACGTCATCATTGGTAATTATGGGCACCTGTTCATAGCCTGCATCGTCTAAGGCTTTACGCAAAAGTGCAGCATAATGAGTAAGGCGACAGTCGCCAATGTATTTACCCGTTGCAACGGCAACGTGGTCTAAGTCGTATTTGCCTGACTCAAGAGCTTCTAGGGCTTCTCCGATTACAATTTGTGCCGGAAAGCAAATGTCGTTGTGGACATACTTTTTGCCCAAATAGATTGCGCGTTCGCGACCGATGGGAAGCGAAATGGTGCGTAGTCCCTGTTTTGCGAAAACTGCTGCCATTATGCGGCTAAAGGCATGAGACGTGTTAGGAACAAGTACAACACGCTCTTGAACAGCTTTTTTGTCGAATTTTTGTGGATAAGGATCCGATAATTTTGCACCTGTCTCCCGCGCGAGCTGTTCGTCTTCAGCTTTTTCAAGAGCGGCAAAATCAGAAGAGCTTTTTTGAGTGTTGTTTTCCTTAAGGCCGCTGTTGGGGGTTTTGGTATCCTTGGCGGTGTCATAGGAGGTAGCGGCAGATGTTGATGCTGTAATATTTTCTTGCGCCCGACGACGTTCGATAGTTTCAATAAATGATCGCGTGCGAATACCAAGTGGTCCACGAATATCGCTTTCGTCCACTTTAAGAACAAGAGGAATTTTAGGCCCTACTTCTTTCATAAGACGAATGATTTCATCGGAAAGATAGGCATCGTGACCACAGCCAAAGCTTACAATTTGGACGTATTCCATATGGGGGCTTTGTGCGGCAATAACAGCAGATGAAAGCATGCGTGCATGGAAGTTATTCACGATATCAATCAGGCTATTATCTAAGGAAACATCATCTACACCAGGTACTGCATCTGTGGGAATTACAGGTATGCCCATATCGGTAAAGAAACTAGGAAGTTCGTGGTTTACCAAGGTATCATTGTGATAGGGGCGTCCTGCGAGCACGATAGCGTAGCGGTCTTCTTTGCGAACTTGAGCAAGGACTTCTGCGCCTCGCTGTTGTAGTGTTTCGTGGAAGGTTTTTTGCGCGGTGTCAGCCTGCTTTAGCGCTTCTTGTACTGCTTTTTCCGGAATAGCAAAGGTGTCGTGGAAATACTTCGTTAGCTGATTGGTGCGATCCTTTTCGCTAAACCAATGGAAAAGAGGGCTATCGAAAGGGATATTCCAGCGACGTTCGGGATTGTCGGAATTCTTAATTACAAGTGGATATCCCTTCACTACTGCGCACATTGACCGACTTGTATCTGCGGTATTTTCTGAAGGAACGGTGGTTACGATTGGCATGAAAATGCGATCGACCCCTTGATTGTGCAAGTCGCGCAAATGTCCGTGGACAAGTTTCGCAGGGAAGCAAACCGTATCGGATGCTACTGCCTGTAATCCGTCTTCGTAAATGGCGCGTGTACTTAAATGAGAAAGTTTTACCGTAAAGCCTAGCGCTTGTAATAGTGTTTTCCAGAAGGGCATAGTGTCCCAGTAAAACAGTACGCGAGGAAGACCAACAGTAATGTTTTGATCGGGCAACAAGGCAGCATGCGGCCAATCCTGGAACAAAAGCTTCTCGCGTTCGGCATATAAATTCGCAACACTGTCCATGGCTTGTTTCGCGGCACGTACTGCATCGCGTACGGTTGAATCTTTAGGATCGCCTACTACTTCGCCGCGAGGGCAACGGTTTCCTGTTATCCAGGAAGATCCATTAGAAAACGTGATGCGAGTGCGGTTGCAGCGATTCGCGCAGAACGGACAAATAAGATTTGTTTCCTGATTGTAGTGGAAGGCGCGTAATGCTTCCCAACCAATAAAGGAAGATGTTGCAAGGTTAGCTGCGTTGGAATTTACCTGTAAAGAAGAGGATGAAACATTTTCATGGATGCCCATTTGATTTTGAGATGCTTCTTTTGCTGTAAGCTGTTCTTGCGCGATGAGCGCTGCACCAATTGCGCCCATAAGGCCAGGATAAGGGGCTCGTACCACCTCGTGTCCAACGTATTGTTCGAAAGCACGCAGTACGGCATCGTTTAAGAAGGTGCCTCCTTGGACAACAATTTTGCTGCCCAAGCTATCTAGGTTGGAGATACGAATAACTTTAGTAAAAACGTTTTCTATAATAGAACGGCACAAGCCAGCCATAATATCATCAGGGGTTTTGCCGTTCTTTTGTTCTGTTACGATGCTGGAATTCATGAATACCGTACAGCGGCTACCCAGTACCGCAGGGGATTCGGAGCGAAAAGCTGCATCGGCAATATCTTTAGTAACAATGCCTAAGGTTGAGGCAAAGTTTTCCAAGAACGATCCGCAGCCGCTCGAGCATGCTTCGTTTACGACCACGTTGGTAATAATGCCTTCATCGATCCAGAGAGCCTTCATATCTTGTCCGCCAATGTCAAGGATGAAGGTGACATCGGGAACATAGCGTTGTGCTGCATGAGCATGGGCAACGGTCTCTACGGTGTGACTGTCTGCATTAAACGCTTGGGCAAACATATACTCACCGTAGCCAGTGGTTCCTAGCCCTAGGACTTCTAATTCGCAACCTTGTTTGGCATAGGTATCGTGCAGGTTTAATAAAGCATTTTGAGCTACTTTTAATGGTTCGCCTTCGTTAGGGGCGTAGAAAGAGTCAATAACCTCACCATCGGTATTAAGCAGCACCACTTTTGTAGTTGTTGATCCCGAGTCGATCCCTAGGTATACCGAAAGCTTTTCTGGCAAAGGAGTAGAGGCTTTTCTGGAGTGTGTCTCTTGATTTTCGGTGTTGCTGGTTATGGTTGAGTAGGTTGAGGCGGTGTTTCCTAGAGGATGATGCTGTCTGAACAATTCAAGTTCTTCGTTGCTTGCGAAAAGAGGAAGCGAAAGTTCTGAGGCGTGGTCATCTTCTGGATTATCATCTTCGCATGAACACATAGCCGTTGCGCCATCAATTACTACGATGCGCTTCGTTTCTAAAGTATGAATAGCATCATCTAAGTTAAGCTGCGCCGGGGTGTCGCAGAATAAATCAGTCAAAGAAAGCGCCGCGCCTACGGCAACAATGGTTTCTGGATGGTCTGGAATAATGATGTCCTGACGCCCTAACTCAAGGCGTTCTGCGAAGACTTTAATAAGGCGGGGATTAAATGTTAAGGGACCGCCTTCAAATACAACAGGGGCAACAATATCTAAACCTTGCGCCAATCCACCAATGGTTTGTTTGGCTATGGCGTGAAACGAAGAAAGAGCAATTTCTTCACGCGAAACGCCTTGATTTAACAGAGGCTGAATATCTGTTTTGGCATAAACGCCGCAACGGCCAGAAATGTTGTGAACCGAAGTGCCTTTAGCGGCAAGGTCGTTAAATTTTTCTGTAGGAACTTTAAGTAACGTGGCAATTTCGTCAATAAATGCGCCCGTGCCACCTGCGCAGCTGCCGTTCATGCGCATATCGGCGACCGTAAGACGTTCCTGGTTGGTGTCGTATTCGAAAAACACCATCTTCGCATCCTGCCCGCCCAATTCAATGGCGGTACGGGCGGTAGGATAAAATGCGCTTACCGCTAAGGCGTTGGCAACTACTTCTTGTACATAAGGAAGTCCAAGTGCCCCTGCAAGGGCAGCACCACCTGAGCCACAAAATGCGGCACGAAGGGGGGTGTTTGGGAATTCTTCTTTTACTTGGACAAAAAGATTCTTCACGCATTCGACTTGTTTTGCGTGATGACGTGCGTATCTGCGAAAGATAACCTTTTCTGTATGAGGATCGTATACGGCAATTTTTCCGGTAGTGGATCCTATGTCAATACCTACTAGTAACGATTGCGATGAGTCAGAGCACTGTGATGCAGAAGCCGCAGTGTTTTCGGAAATCTCAGTATTTGCAGAAATCTCAATATTTGCAGAAGTCGCGGTACTTGCAGAAGTCTCAGTCCTTACAAAAGCCGTTGAATCTCCATTGGTTAAAGAGTTTGCTGCGGTAATTGAAGAGTTTGCTGCGGTAGTGTTTCCGGTAAACGTATTAGGTAAAGGTGTTTCATTTTGGGGCATGTTCGTCACGAATGCACACAAGCTTTCTCTAAAAATTAAACATTTTGTCCAATTAATGGTGCTATTTTACTAAACACCGTGTTTAATTAAAAGAGTTAATTAGCTGTAACCAGGCAACTTTGAAGAAACCCGTATAATAAAATCAAGTTAGAATTTGAAATGGAGGGGGAACGCTATGGCTAAGTCAATCGAAGATGGCTTCAAGGACATTTTCCTTGCAGGAGTTGGTGCTTTGGCGCTTACGGGCGAAAAGGCCAAAGAAGTAGTAGATACCCTTATCGAAAAGGGAAACATCACCGTTGAACAAGGTAAGGATATCAATCAGGAATTGCAGCATAAAGCAGCAGAAACCATTTCTAAGGTTCGTGAAGAAACGGTTGCTCAGGCGCTAAAAACTATGTCGCCAGAAGAACGTGAAGAATTTGCTGCTACTGTTTCTCGTCTTGTTGCTGAATCTAATGCTGCAAATGAAACAGAAGTGGTAGAAACCGAAACGGAAGCTGCTGAAGCCGTAGACGCAGACGCAGAAGTTGCTGCAGAAAAGCCAGCTGAGTAACTGAGTCGTTCTTGTTTTGGGCATTGTTATGCTTGATAGGAACTTTTAACAATGGCGGAAAATTCGCTTCTGAAATATATGTTTAGAGATGGGGCAGAAGTTGACCCTGATCAAAAGTTTGGCTTAAGTCGTAAATCAAGGATGCGTCGCTTGAATGAGATCATAAAGCTCATGCGCAAGCATCATGTTCATGAAGGTTTAAGTCCAGACCAGCTGCGTAGTTTTTTGGTGGATCTTGGTCCAAGTTTTATAAAGATTGGCCAAATGCTTTCACTGCGATCAGAAATTCTGCCCCAAGCGTATTGCGACGCGCTTTCCGATCTTCAGATGGATTGCGATCCCATGCCCTTTGAAGATACGCTTGCTGCTTTAGAAGATGTATACGGCAGTCGCTTCCATGATATTTTTCGCAAAATTGACCCTAAACCTTTAGGCAGCGCATCGCTTGCTCAAGTTCATAAGGCAGAACTTACTAATGGTGATGTGGTAGCGGTTAAGGTTCAGCGCCCTGGAGTTCGCGCGGTAATGGCGCAAGATATTGATGTTATGCGTTCGGTCGCAAAACATATCTCGCGCTTTATGAAAGACACTCAGATGCTTGATCTGCGCGATGTGGTTGAAGAACTCTGGGCAACCTTTTTAGAAGAAACGGACTTTATCAAAGAAGCGAATAACTTACAGGAATTCGCTGAACTGAACAAAAACGTTGTCTTTATTTCTTGTCCTAAACCCTATATGGAATACTGCACCGAATCGGTGTTGGTTATGGAATACATAGAGGGTATTTCTATCCGTGATACAAAAAGGCTTAAAGAGCTGGGCTACGATCTGGATGAAATTGGTCTGAAGGTAATGGACAATTATGCTACCCAGATCTTAGAGCATGGTTTCTTTCATGCTGATCCACATCCTGGGAATTTGTTTGTTCATGAGGGTAAGGTTGTTTATCTTGACCTGGGTATTATGGGTAGGCTTTCAGTACGTGAGCGCGTGGGTTTCAGCAAGATTATTGAAGCAGTAGGGGCTCAAAATGCCAGCGATTTGAAAGATGCGCTTATTTCCTTTTCGGTAGAGCACGACCTTGCCTCCATTGATCATGCTCGTCTTTTGGCGGAACTTGATAATGTTTTGAAAAGCTATTGTGCTACCAATGTGGCAGATATTGATATTGGTGCGCTTCTAAGCGATATTATGGCGCTTACCAGGCAGTGCAAAGTAACTCTTCCGTCTTCGGTTACGGCGGTTTCACGCGGCATAGTAACGATGGAAGGGTCTTTGGCAGAGTATCTTGCCAATACTAATATGATTGACATTATTAATGGCCACATTATTCGTTCTAAAAATACTCAAGAAGAATTAGAGCAACGCATTAAGATGGCGATTGTTTCTTTGGATGCTTCGGTAAAAAGCATGTTAAAAGCTGCAGAATATTCTGGTGAAATGTTTAGGATGCTTTCGCGTGGCCAGCTGAAAGTTAATATGGAAATGCTTGGTTCAACTGAACCTCTTCGTAAGGTGAGTCGAATTGCTAATCGTCTTGCTATGAGTTTAGTTATTGCAGGTTTATTGGTTAGTGGCAGTTTGATTATTTCAGTGGATATGCCGCGTGTTTTTGGGTTGCCGGTGTTATCGTTTGTCGAATATGTTTCGGCATTTTTGCTGTTCATTTGGATGGCGTGGGATATGCTCAGAAAAACACGGCGACCGTAGGTAAGGTTGCGTTTGGTATTTAGAATTTGGTGTTTACAATCCTATGAAAGGGGCTTTTGTGAATTCTGATGTACGTATCGTGCGTGGTGTGAATATTGCTACGCTTGTTTTCTCTGTTATGGGTGCCCTAATTGGTGGTGCATTAGTGGCGTTGCTATTGTCTGCTTCATCAATGCTTTCAGATCCTGATTTTTTTCGATATGTTTGTTCAGGAATTACAGGCTGAATCTTCTGGTTCTGCTGCTTTTGATGGTAATTCTGCAGCAAATTCGTATGACTATTCTTCTATGAGTGAGGAAGAAATTCGCGGTGCTGCATCTTTTGGCATGAATATAGTTATTGCTTTAGCAGTGGGATATCTGTTGCTTAGCGTAGTTGGTATTGCGGCAAGTATTCTTACGCTTCGTGCACTATCTACGCCAGAGAAGCTTCGCGGTGCTTTTGGTTGGACTGTTGCTGCAGCGGTTTGCGCAGCGGTAACTTTCTCAGTAATTACCTGCGTTTGCTTCATTATTTCGGCTTGGCTTATTAGTCGCATTCGTAAAAGCTTTGCTGGATATGGTCAAGGCTTTCCTTATCAGGCAGGCATGCCTGGCCAGCCTGGAATGTATCAGGGTGCTCCTGGTCAGATGAATGTGTCTGGTCAAACTATGCCGGGGCAGCCTGGTGGTTTCGCTAATGGTGGCATGCCTAATCAGCCGCAAATGCCTCAGCAGCCTATACAGCCGCAGAGCGGCATCGCACAGCAACCTGTAGGGCAACCTGTGCAGCCACCCTCGCAGCAACCACAACAACCTCAGCCTCAGTTGCCTACTGATTCGCAGCAGCCTGTGCAACCAGAGCAACCAGAGCAGTCAGCACAACAGGGTCAACCACAGCAATTGGCAAATCAGGATTCTGGCGATCAGAATAAATAAGTCCAGGTGTCAATGCCAGGTGTTAATTGCTCCTAGGCGTGACTTCCTTAGTTATATTTCGTGCGCTTACCGAAGTATGGTTTTCATGCTTCGGTACTCTTTTACTATGGGTAAAGTTGATGCTTTGCACATGAAAGGAGCGCTATGAAAATTGCCGTTTTAGAGCCTCTTGGAATTCCTGATGCCGATCTTCGTTCTTTAATTTTGAACGCGGTAGAGGATAAAGACGTTGAGCTACTTACTTACCCTGACCGTAAAGAAGACGAAGCGAGTCTTATCGAACGCAGTGCTGATGCGGAAATAGTTGTTGTTTCTAATATTGCTTATCCTGCTTCTGTTATGGAAAAGAATCCTAATCTGAAGTATGTTTGCGTTGCGTTTACGGGATATGATCATGTTGACATGAATTATTGTCGCGAACAGGGAATTCAGGTTTCAAACTGCGCAGGCTATTCCACTGTTGCGGTTGCGGATTTGGTATTCGGTCTGCTGCTTGATGTATATCGAAATATTTCTATTCTTAATTCCAAGGTACGTCTTGGTGGAACAAAAGATGGTCTGGTTGGTCCCGAATTGGAGGGTAAACGCTTTGGTGTTATTGGTGCGGGAGCTATTGGTATGCGTGTCATGCGTATTGCTGCTGCGTTCGGATGTGAAGTAGTTGCTTATTCTCGCACGGTAAAAGATATCGAAGGGGTAACCTTTGTGGGGCTTGATGAGTTGCTTTCAACCTCGGATGTAATCAGCCTGCATGTTCCCCAAACATCTGAGACAACAGGAATGATTGGTAAAAAAGAAATTGCTCAAATGAAGCGGAATGCCGTGTTGATCAATTGCGCACGTGGTCCCATTGTTGATTCTCAGGCTTTAGCAGACGCGCTTAATGAAAATCTCATTGCTGGTGCGGGTATTGATGTTTTAGAGATGGAGCCTCCGTTCCCTTCTGATCACCCTCTTCTCAATGCTAAAAATACTATTGTGACGCCACATGTTGCTTTTGCTTCTAATGAAGCAATGCAAAAGCGAGCAGTAATCGTTGCAGATAATATTGCTTCATATTTAGATGGAAATACCAACAATCTTGTTTCGTAGGCGTATACTCACATAACGGTAAAATAAAAATAATTGTTGCGGCAGGACATGCGATCCTGCCGTTGTTTTTGAAACTGTTGTGGTGTTTGAGATGCTTTCTGCGCTAGCGCGTCATTATGAAAAAGTAATTTGTGGCTGCTGCTTTTTGTTGTTGTTTACCAATATTGGTTTGGCTTCCACTTCATTTTCTGTATATCAACCTTATCTTGTTGAACTTCCTGGTGTTGGACATTCGGGAGGTTCAATTGTTATCTCTGTCCGTACGTTTATTTCGCTCATAGCGATGTTTTTGGTTGCCCGTTATTACGAAAAACTTGATTGCAGAAAAGGTGTTGCTCTTGCGTCGTTTTTGGTAGGTGCTGGCTTCATTACGTATGCGCTTAGTACGTCAAATTTTATTGGACTTTGCGCAGGATCGGTCTTAACAGGTCTTGGATATGGACTTGGTGGTATGGTGGCATCCACTATGCTTATTGGCCGGTGGTTTAAAGATCATGTGGCAACAGCAGCTGGTATAGCTGCTGTTGGATCAGGTGTTGCCGCGGTTGTTATTCCTCCGGCTGTTGTAGCGCTGGAAAGTGCCTTATCTCTTTCAAGTGCTTTTGCTGCAGAGGGTTCGTTGGCGCTTATTGATGGCATCCTTTTATATGTTTTACTTAGAAACAAGCCTGAAGATATAGGTTTAAGTGCTTATGTTGATCCGAAGCTAGAACAAAAGGAAAACCAGAAGAAATCGAATACCCGCATTAACAGAAATCTTCCTTCTAAAATGGTGCCCGTGGTATTTATTGCGATGGTATTTATTGGTAGCGTTTCTGTGGGCGGTTCAAATTATTTGGCGGTTCTATTTACTTCAGAAGGATTTACTACAGAATATGCTGCCTTGTTGGTGTCTGTCAGTGGTGCTTGTTTGACTCTCTCTAAATTCTTTATGGGAATGATTTTTGATAAAGCAGGAACCTGTAAAGGATCATTTGCATTCTTTTGCTTGTTTATTGTTGGAATGATTTTGCTTTGTTTGTCTGATATGGGTAATCCCGATCTGGCATTATCAGGTGTTGTACTCTACAGCTTAGGGCTTGCGCTTGGTACGGTAGGTATTTCTATCTGGTCAATCGAATTGGCTCCTCGTGGCCAGCAGGTTAAGACCATTAAGAATTTTCAGATTGCCTACGCTTTAGGTGGGTTTATCTTTACGTTTTTGCCAGGTTTTATCATGGAGGCAACAGGAACATATCTCAGCTCGTATTTAACTTTGCTCGTAATGATGGTCTTGGCTGCTGTTGTAATTGTGGGATTGTATATTGTGCTCGACAGGCGTGCGGCACGTGAATTTAACAAGCAAAGTTCCAACAAGGTTAAATAAGAAAGAATAAAGCCAAATAAGAAAGTCGCATGATTCTTAAAAAAGATCCGCGAATTGTTAAAAGCGAACTAGCGTGTTTGGCTATTGTCTTATTTCCTAAAATTATTAAATAAAATCAAAATCAATATTTATCGTAATGGTTTAGTATGGCGTGAACACGTTCTTAACCTGCGTTTTTAAGTACTGCACAATCATTAACAATTCTTAACCTCATCTTACAACTTTTTAACATTTGCCTTGCTATTCTTTCGTATGCATTCGTGAGAGGCGGCTTAGAAAACTCGCATTAATCACGGAGCAAACAAGTAAACAAAGCGGAATTACTTGTAACAAACAATTAGGTAAATATCCATTAGAAGGAGGAACAAGAAGAGTATGGATATCGCTACTCTTGTCGTCGTAGGTCTTGTTATTGTTGTGGCCCTTACGTTCGACTTCACGAATGGCTTCCATGATACGGCCAACGCCATGGCTACTTCTATTGCTACTGGCGCCCTGAAGCCAAAAACGGCAGTTATCGCTGCAGGTACGTTAAATCTTATTGGCGCATTCCTTTCTACCGAGGTTGCAAACACCATTTCTGGTGGTCTTATTAACGAACAGGCAGTAACCATTGCACCCGAATTTATCTTGGCTGGTTTGCTCGGTGCAATTATTTGGAACCTGCTTACTTGGTTGGTTGGTCTTCCTTCCAGTTCTTCTCACGCATTGTTTGGCGGTCTTGTAGGTGCAGTTATTGTCGGTGCAGGTACGCAGGGTATCAACTTCTTTGCAGTACTTACGAAAATTCTTATTCCTGCATTGATCTCTCCTGTTGTTGCTGGCCTTGCGGCATTTATTGCAGTCAAGCTTATTTACTTCATTGTTAAATCTTTGGATGAAAAATATATCGAAAACGGTTTCCGTCATGGTCAGACTGTTACCGCTTGCTTAGTGGCACTTTCTCATGGTACTAACGACGCTCAGAAGACCATGGGTATTATTACCTTGACCTTAATTGCAGTAGGTATTCAGCCTTCTGGCACTGATCCTCAGTTATGGGTAGTTGCTGTGTGTGGTTTCGCAATCGCTTTAGGTACTTACATGGGTGGTTGGCGTGTAATTCGTACCCTTGGTAAGGGCTTAACAGAAATTAACACCCCTCAAGGTTTCGCAGCAGAGGCAAGCTCTGCAACCACCATCTTGGTTTCTTCTCATCTTGGCTTCGCTCTTTCCACCACTCAGGTTTGCTCCGGTTCTATTATCGGTGTTGGCTTAGGCAAGAAGGGCAACGAAGTTAACTGGGCAGTGGCAGGTCGTATGCTTATTGCTTGGCTGATTACTTTCCCTGCAGCGGGCATTATTGCTGCAGCTGCTTGTTCGGTAGCTAAGATCAACGTATTCGGTACTGCTGCAGTTGTTGTGATGGCGGCTATTATCGCTATCGTTATCTTCCGTCTTTCTCGTCGCAATCCTGTTAACTCTCTCAATGTTAACGAAGGCACTGAGGTTAAGATCAATCTCGACAACAACCAGCAAGCTGCGGCTACGGCATAAGAGAGGGGAATGTAATGGAAGAAGTAATTAATTTCGTTACGGTACTTGTTGTTGCCGTAGTAATTGCAGGCGGTATTGGCACTATGTATGCAACGGGCCTTCGTTTGTGGGCTCGCAGTGCAGCAGCTGAACAAGAAGGTAATGGTTTTATGGGCTCTCGTATTGCGTCCGTTGCTTGTTTTGCTGCTTGCGTTGTGGTTGTTCTGTTTGCGTTGTGGCTCATGATTCCAATGTTCCACTAGGCTGTTAGGAAAGGTTGAATACCATGAAAAACATTCTCGTAGGTATTGACGGCAGCGACCGCAGCCAGTGCGCACTGGATTGGGCTACCGCCTTGGCAAACAAGACTGAAGGTTCTCAGGTAACTTTGCTTGCTATTATTGATCCAGGCTCAGTTCGTCTGGCTGGATCTGATGAAAAGATTTTGCAAACTGCAGTAGATAATGTTTTGGGCTTAGCGCAGGAGCATATTGTTGAAAACTATCCAAACCTTACGGTTAATACCACCGTTGGTAGAGGTGACATTGTTGAGGCTTTGATAGCCGCTTCCGAAGATCACGATATTGTTGTACTTGGTTCTCATCACAACAGGACAGTTGGTGAGCGTGTATTTGGTGCAAAAGGTTTGCGTGTTGCTACTGGCTCTAGGACCGCAACAGCAGTTATCCCTTCTGACTATGTAGTAGATCATAGTGGTCGTGGCATTATTGTTGGTGTTGGCCCTGACGATACGAGCAATGACGCAGTAGTTATGGGTGTTAACATGGCACTTGCTTTCAATGAGCCTCTAGAGTTGGTTTCTGCATGGGGTGTACCAACGCTTCTTTCCCGTTCTGCTGAAGTGATGGGTGGTGGCTTGCAGCCGGTAGGCGAAATGTTCCAGCGTAAGTTGGATACCCTGATTGCTCAGATTAAAGAAAAGTATCCAGAACTTGAAGTAACGGGTCGCTCTGTTGAAGGCTCTTCGCCTACTCAGGTAATTATGGAATGTGCAAAGGGCAAGCGTATGCTGCTTCTGGGCACTCACGCTCGTTCTCGCGTTAGCCGCGCACTTTTTGGTTCGGTAACGTTTGGTGTTCTTTCTCGTCTTGAGATTCCTACCATCATCGTTCATGAACAGGATGAAGACTAATCCTTCGCTAGCTTGTAGATTTCAGCTATGAGCTAATACGATATTTGCTTACTGATTAGTGGCTGCATCAAGTAAGGTGCAGCCACTTTTGTATCCAGGTATTGTAGATTAAGGGCGATCACTATTTGGGAGAAGAAATACGGGAGCGCTTTTTTGTTTATTCGGCGCGACGAACTTCCCACTGGTTAGCTACATAAAAACGACGCTTGTTTTCGCAGACAGTTAATGTGATTCGTCCCGCATTAACAAGGTAGATAAGATGGGCAAGAGTTTCGCCGAGAGAATAAAACTTCTGATCGATGGTCCATTCGTCCCAGTTTGGATGTTTCCATGAAGCGCTACGTGCAATATCAATCAAGCTGGCATGCCCATCTGCTACTAAATCGTAGAGTTCTTCTAGACGATTTCCGTGGAATTCTTTTAAGAAATCTACCCGTTGCGCTACGCCAGTGAAAGGTTTGCCATGTCCTGGCAGAATAAGATCAACATCTAAATCACGAACTTTATCAAGGCTGTTAAAGAATTCTTTCAAGGCATCATAGGAGGTAATCCAGCTCATAATGCTTGGAGTAATACGCTCTAGTACATGATCGCCGGCGATGAGAATTTTTAGAGTAGGCTCATAAAGACAGATATGCCAATCGTCATGCCCTGGTGTAGTAATAACTTCAAAACGATAGTTTCCGTTGCGGTAAATGTCGCCATCACCCAAATAGAACAAGTCAGGTTGATTTTTTAACGGTAAGAGTTCGGCACTAACACGGTATGTGTTGGCATCACGCTTTTGCATGCTCCTGCCATAGAACTTATCTGGTCGTAACAAGTGTCCGATAAGAGGGTTAAATACAGGCGATTGGATGTTCATTAAATTTTGAACTTCCTGGAAAGAATGCATATTCGCATAAATGCGCATCCAACGACGCCAAATGCGATCCAGATTGCTCGTGTGATCGGGATGGGAATGCGTCAGTACAATTTCTACTGATTCCCAATCGCGTCCCAAAGCATGGAGCGCACGTTCAAGTGCGGCTTCACACTCAGGATGATTGAAGCCAACATCAACAATAGTTGTTTTGTCTTCGCTTAAAATGAAGTACGAATTCAAAAATTCAAGAGGATTATCAGGCAGCGGGACGGGTACGCGATAGATATTTGGAAAAAGTTGTTCCATTTTTCCATTGTTGTATTGATCAAGATATTTTGATGCCATTGGTTCCCCTAAATCTTGCATTTTGTGACCCCGTTATAGCCTAACAAATTACTCCTTGCTTGCGTTAGGATGATGTAGGTGAATTGACGAAAGGGTAAAACATGACTTCGAGTGATAGGGCATTAAGTGACATGCATTGTCATGTTGGCTTTATGAGTGACCCTGCCGTCTTTGTTAAAGATGCCCAAAATGTGCATTCGCGTATATTGGCAGTAAGTGCTACTCCACAAGATTATGGCGCACTTAAAGAAAAACTCTTTCGCGATTCTAGGGAAGCTTTTGGATCTAGCATTGCGCAAGTTGGGCTAATGCAATCTGTCTTTCTCGCTTTGGGTCTTCATCCTTGGTGGATTTCATCTGATAAGACGCTTCTTGAAAAGCAGTTACAGGAATTCGATACTTTCTTTCTAGAAACACCCTATATCGGGGAAATTGGTTTGGACTTTTCTTCACGACGCGCTCAAACGAAGGAATGGCAGGTAAGAGCTTTTGATCATATTTTGAAGCGTTGTGCGGATCGGGGACAGCTACTCCTTTCCATTCATTGTGTTCAGGCTTATCCAGAACTTTTTGCCTGTTTTGAGAAGAGTGGGGTGCTTCAAAATTGCGCAGGTATTTTTCATTGGTTTTCAGGGTCATCTGAGCACCTGACTAAAGCCATACGGCAGGGGTGCTATTTTTCAATCAATAAGCGAATGCTTTCATCGAAGCGAGGTCGTGAATACGCTAAAGCGATCCCGGAAAATCGTCTGCTTCTTGAAACGGATGCGCCTTTTGTTTTGATTCGTAACAATGAAATTCCTTCAGTTTCATACACTTTTAAGCAAGTCCAAGATGAGTTGCATGAAGTACTTTCCCAGTTGGCGGTTCTTAGGAAAATCGAAGTAGACTATCTAGCTGGTGTTATAAATAAAAATGCGCAATACTTGCTTAATTTGAAAGACTTCATGCATTAATTTGGAGTATTTGAACAGGTTCATAAAGCGTTATTATCTCAAGTATGGAAAATGCGCTTTTAACAGTAGCATCGTTGACGGCCATCATCCTTTTGGGGGTGGTGATGCCTCGTTTTATCAAAATTCCTCACGTCTTTATTGATATTCTTTCCAAAATCGTATTCAACATCACGGTTCCGTGTGCAATTTTCTATGCTTTTGTAACGTCGGAGTTTAATCCGTCTTTCATTTTGTTGGTAGCGGTCGGCTTCATATGTTGTTTTATTCCATGGTTTGTTGCCATGCTTATTACTTGGCGCGAAGATCGTGATCGTCGTGTATTTATGATGTGCAATATCTCCGGTTACAACATAGGTAACTTTGTTTTGCCTTTCGCTATGGCAATGTTTCCCTCTCATACTATTGTTGCAATTTGTTTGTTTGATGCAGGAAATGCGCTTATGGTCAATGGTGGCATATATCCGTTCACGAGTGCTCTGGTTGAAAAAGGAACATCTCTTGCGGGAAGAATATTGCTAGCGTTGCAGCGCCTAATAAAATCGGTTCCTTTTGATCTGTATGCCTTGCTCGTGATTTTGGCTGTTGCAGGAGTGCAGATTCCTCAGCAAGCAGCTACGTTCATTCATCCTATTGCTGAGGCAAATTCATTTCTTGCCATGTTGCTTTTGGGGCTGATGGTTAACTTTACGATTGACCGCAGCAAAGTTGGTCAGTTAGTCCGCATTGTCCTTTGTCGTTTTGTAATTTCGGGGTTGCTCTGCGCTGCTTTGTTTATGTTCTTACCGTTTGATTACGAAACTCGTTTGGTGGTTGCTGCAATGCTGTGGGCACCTGCTGCTTGTTTGGGTCCGGTGTTTACCATGTGGCTCAAAGGTGATGAAGGCTTAGCTGGTTTGGCGAATGTAGTAACGGTTGCGGCAGGTGTTATCGCAATGACCATTTTGGCAATCATGCTTTTTTAGTTGTATTTCCGTGACGAAGCGGTCAAGAATGAGTGAAGAGTAAATGGATGCTCTTCAAGAAACCTTATGTGCTTGCTAGCTTAATAAAGCAGAAGGAGGCACTTTGGTGACGGAATCCAGACAACATAGCACTCAAACTAATCAGAATAAAGTTACTAATTCCAACATCAAAGACACTACTATCCAAAATTCTCCTGAAACGGTAGCACCGTCAGCGGCTTTGACTGACGCGAAATCTCAAGGATTTTTGCGCAGCTTATTTGACGATTTATCAATAGCCCAGGTAATCGCAGGTGCCTTGGCGGCTGCTACCGTATTTTTACTTTCTTCTGTTATCGGAGTGGCAGGGTCATTGATCGGCGCTGCTATTGGTTCGGTTATCTCTGCAGTGTCTTCGCAGGTATACAAAAAGGCGCTGTCAGCTTCGGCGGATAAACTGCGTGATGTGGGATCGACCTCGCTCATGGATAGCGTTGATACTTCTTCAGTAAGCGTTGATAATCCTTCTTTATTAAAGGAGGAAGGATTATCGTCGGTATTAGAAACATCGGTTATATCCGAAGGTGGACAAACCGTTTCCTCGATGTCGGGAAACACCTCACAACAATCTGCTGCATCTCATGTAATGAGCGCGAATGATTTACGTTATACCGCTCCTAATACTAATGGGGAAGATCCAGCGCTGCGCCGTGCGCACGAGCGTCGCAATCGAAAAGCAAAAGTTCAGCGCCAGGTTTTGGTAGTGTCGGTAGTATCTTCGTTGATTGCGATTGTTATTTGCGCAGGCATTATTACGTTTGCGACACAGGGTGAGGGGATTGGTACCAAGACCGAGCCAATTTTACCTGCCATAACTAACCACGATCATTCGTCGTCAAACGTGGCTAGCGAAGCGTATGACAATAACAACGAATCGGGAGATGCTTCTGATGGAGAGACATCTTCTTCAGATAATGCTTCTCCGAATTCTTCTAATAGCTCGAATGGGACAAATGAAAATCTAAACAATGGCAATTCGGGTAGTTCTGGCACGAATGGGACCAACAGTTCCAACACTCAAAATCCATCAGGGAATACGGATTCTAATACAGGAGATTCAAATAGTGGCAACGGATCTAGTGGATCTAGTGACTCCAATGACTCTAGTAGCTCTGGTGGCAGTGATAACTCAGGAGCGAGCAGTGGATCGGGAAGCACTGGAGGTAGTTCTAGCGCATAGGTCTGTTTTTAGGAATAAAGAGCGCAATAACGATACCTAAAATAGCTATTGCGGTAACGCAGAGCATTACCACCTGAAGACCGAAGTGATCTCCAATAAGTCCAAAGACGGGGGTCATTAAACCACCGATACACACCATAACGCCAAACGATAAGCCCGATGCCATTCCTAAGTGATGAGGAACAAAGCTTTGTCCCATAGCAACAGCGGATGGATAAGAGATATCGCAAGTAAGCGCTAGTATTGCAATAAGAACAAGGGCAACAATAAGCGATCCGTTAAAGGCAAAAATGATTATTTCAATTGCAACACAGGCATAAGACACAATAATAAGTTTCTTCGCGCCTAACACTTGCCCTGCCCATCCTGAAGCGATAGTGCCTACTGCGCATACTAGAGCGAAGAGCGAAATTACTGATGAAGCAAATGCTTCTTCTTGTCCTAAGTTGTATACCAAGAACAGCGGAATAAACGACAAGAATGCGTAATACATAATGGAGCGGCAAGAAATAGCTCCCATAACAAAGCCGAAGCCTACCCAATTATCTTTATAAAGACTTTCGGTAGAGGATTGTTTGTCGGGACTGCTGAAACCAAGGAGCGCCTTATTCTGAGACAAAAGCACTACTGCGCAAAGAGTGGAAGGGATGATAAAAATAAGCGTTCCAGGAAGACCCCATAGGCTAATGGCGGCAGTGGCAACAAGGGGACCGAAAGTAAATCCTAGTTTTCCGCCGACAGCAAAAATACTCATGCCTTTACCTTTTTGTTCTCCTGCCGTCAAATTACCCAAACGTCCTCCCTCGGGATGGAACATGGCAACGCCAATGCCGCTTAGCATGGCAGAAGCCATGATGAGCGGATAATTTGGCAGCACGCCAACGCCTGCCATGCCAATGCCTGCTAGGAAAATACCTAATGCCATTAACCAGGGGCGTGGTTTTTTGTCACCGAGCCAACCAAAGAGAGGCTGAATAACGGCGGAGGCCGCATTGGAAGCAAGAAGAAGTGCTGTAACTTCGGCATAAGAGTAGCCGTTGTGTAAAACCAAGAAGGGAATTACGGCAACTAAAGCACCTTGGTTAAGGTCGTCGCAAAGATGGGCGATCATCATAAGGTAGCTATATCCGCGTCCTTGGTTTTGTTTCGGTGATTTTTCGGACGACAAGTTAGATTCAGAGATTGTTTTTTCTGAAGTGTTGACGGAAGCGACTGCTTCTGATGGAGCGATATGTTGAGGAGTTTCTGGCATGATGTACTCCGAATCTTGCAAAGTTGAATGTATGATATTGATGGTACGCCATCATACAAGAATTATTTCATGCGTTTTCTTCATCAGAATGCGCCAAATAATGAATTCTTAGAGCGAAGCAGTGCGTTTGTTGCTGTGATTAGCGCAATGCTCTACATGGTTGGTTATTACATGGTTAGTTACTTTTAGGTTAGTTCTGGAAAAGCGCCAAAGTGGTAATTTGCTGGACAACCTGCCTTCTTGTCGTGTGTGAATAGACAATTAAACGTTATGATAGAGAAGTAAAAAGACAGTAAGGGATTAAGTATGGGTCTCATAGTTAGGATGCTGCAATCGTTGCCGTTGGTGATTGTCCTGGTTATTTTGGCAATCGTCATCTATTTTGTGGTGTCCTGGATGCATTCACCCACAAAGGCTAAAGAAGTACTCATTCAATTCTTTACCGTTATCTCTATCATTATTTCAGGGTTCTTTTTGCTGGCAAGCGCCTATGCGTTTTTGGAATCGAATGTCCCTGTCCTTGAAATCACGGTGCCATTCTTAATCGTGGGTGTTTTATCGCTCATTATTACGCGTATCTGTCGCTGGCGTTTTGTGAAGCATCATCCTCACTACAAAGATAAAAGCATGCATGTTCGCTTTCTGTAAGCGCATCTGCAGGCAATCTTTATTTGTTTTTGCTTTGATTTAGCCGCTCGCTAAAAGTGTGCTGTTTGGCATTTGTTGCCCGACGTTTGCTATTCGACATAACGTTCGCTAAAAACATGCTATCCAAGTGCCACATCTAAAATCATCATCAATACGAATCCGATAGCGAGCGCTACCGCTCCAACATTGGTGTGCTTGCCGCTTTGTGTTTCAGGAATAAGTTCTTCGACTACTACATACATCATGGCACCTGCGGCAAAAGCAAGAATGTAGGGCAGCGCAGGGGTCATAATTCCGACAAAGACAAGCATGAGTAAAGCACCAAGGGGCTCCACTACGCCAGAGAGAAAACCGTAGAGGAATGATTTTTTACGTGATAACCCACACGAAAGAAGCGGTGTGGAAATAATGGCGCCTTCGGGAACGTTTTGAATGGCAATACCGATTGCAAGTGCAAGAACTCCCGCTAAAGCGATGCTTGTTTCTCCTGTGAGAAAACCTGCTAACACAACACCAACAGCCATGCCTTCAGGTAGATTGTGGAGTGCTACGGCAAAGATAAGCATGGTAGGGCGCTTCATGGCACATTGAATACCTTCAGGCTCGGCGCTGTCTAGATGCTGATGGGGCAAGAAATGGTCAAAAGCTAAAAGGAATCCCATGCCAAGCAGAAAGCCTATTGCGGCAGGTAGCCAGCCAGCAACCTGCTGCTCTTGAGCCATTTCTATTGCAGGCATAAGTAAGCTCCAAATAGAAGCGGCTATCATAACGCCTGCCGCAAAACCAAGAAGGATTTTCTGGACCAGATCGTTCATATCTTTCTTGAGAAAGAAAACGAAGGCAGAACCTAATGTGGTTCCTAATAACGGAAGCGTTAGCGCTATAAGGGTACCTAATGTTGCTTCATTCATAGCATATCCTTGTAGCACTAGCCTAAAGCAATAAGTTGCTCGATGCGTACAACGATGGCAGCAGGATTCATTTGAGCGAAGTCTTTAGTGGCTTCTTTAAATTCTTTGGCCGTTTCTCCTTCGGGCAGTACTAGGGAAAGCTTAAGGCGTGCGCCTGCGTAGCGATCCTGCTTTTCCTTAGCTTCGGGGTGACTAACTTCGTAAACACCCCATGCCTGCTTGGTTCGTTCAAGGTTTTTGCGTGAGCGGTTTTGTGCAAGGAAGAAAACGAGGTGCTGTTCATCAAGCATGCGCGGTACAAATACTGCTGCATCAGGTGTGTTGTCTTCGTTGGTGGTTGCTAGGACAAAAATGCCTTCCATTTTTGCAAGTGACTCTCCCAGCTGTTTTGCATTTAAGTTGGTGAAACGATTGGTGGTGGCATCAGGTACGGCCGGAGCATCAGTTGCGACTGGAACACCCGATGCGGCCGAAACGTCAGTTGCGGTAGGGGCATCGGTTGCGGTGGAGACTTCCGATGCGGCAGATGCCGTGACAGGAGTAGTAGCAGCGCTCGAAGAAGATTCAGCGTTATTGTTTTCTTTAAGCGAGCGTTTGAATCGACGGAAAAAGCAATCCAGGAGGAGAAGGATATTGTCTCCCGCCA
>OGYW01001055.1_pt1 | contig 25353 bp, 27 predicted proteins | sample 1576621 | NCBI WGS metagenome assembly OGYW01 (sample SAMEA3541528, study PRJEB24748) | human gut metagenome | biome: human gut; feature: human-associated habitat; material: faeces | place: China | collected 2012 | reverse complement strand
TCGCTCGCCCTGCGGGGGCTGGAGATGCTGCTGGGCTTCGCCCTGTGCGCCGCGGTGCTCTACCATAACCACCGGGGCAGGACACCGGAGCGCCCCTTCCGGGCGGTACTCCGCGCCTTTTCCCTCGCCGATGAAAAGTGCCGCTGGCAGCTCCGGGTGGCCGTGGGCATCAGCCTGGCGGTGCTCACTGGGGAGCTGCTGGGCCTGCCCCGCATCATGTGGGTGGGCTTCTCGTGCAGCTCCATTCTCACCGCCTACGGGTCCCACCCCGTCCGGCGGGCGGCAGGCCGGGTGGGCGGCGTGCTGGGCGGCTCCCTGCTTCAGAAGCCAACCATTCCGGTTATGCTTCTTTCTACTTTTGTAGCAGGCTTGGAGAGTGTCTTCATTCAGCACGTAGCGTTAGGAGATGTGTTAAAGGCAACCGTAAACGGTTTTGATGTATCCATGATCCACCGTGCAGGATTTGACACCGAGACCTGTTCCGAGGCCGTAACCAAGCTGTTAAACCGCGGCGGTATGAACGGCATTATGAGCACCACACTTCTGGTATTCTGCGCATTCTGCTTCGCAGGTATCATGAGCCGGGCTGGCTGTCTGGATGTGGTACTCCAGAAGATCTTAAGCGTGGCAAAGAGTACCGGTGCGCTGATCACCGCAACCGTTGCAGCCTGCATTACCATGGCACTGACCACCGGTAACTCTTACCTTGCCATTCTGATTCCGGGCGAGATGTTCCGTGACGCTTACAAAGAGCGCGGGCTTGCGGCAAAGAACCTGTCCAGAACCCTTGAGGATGCCGGTACCGTAGTTGTACCGCTGATCCCGTGGTCCGCAGCAGGTGCTTACATGGCTTCCACCCTTGGCGTAGAGACTTTGGATTACCTTCCATGGGCAATCCTGTGCTACACCGGCTGGATTTTTGCAATCATCTGGGGCTTTACCGGATTTGGTATTGCCAAGCTCGATGATGAGAAGAAAAAGGAGAACTAAATACGATGTCCAGAGTGCTTTTGATTAAAAACGCGAATCTGTATGATCCGGATCCAAAAGGAATCCGTGATATCCTGATCGTAGATGAAAAAGTATTTTCTGTGGCAGAACACATCGATCCACCGGAACTTTCTGCTCCGGTGGAAGTTGTTTCTGCAGATGGAAAAATGGTAATTCCTGGTTATGTGGACCAGCATGTTCATGTGATTGGCGGGGGCGGCGCAAAGCTTCTGGTTACACGGCTTTCTTCCCTGCATGAGGAAGTGCGTGATGCTGTAAAGGCAGGGGTTCCGGTGGAAAAAGCCATCCGCATCTGCGGGGAGAACCCGGCCAGAGCCAACGGATTATTCCCGAAAAAGGGCTGCATCCGTCCGGGCAGCGACGCGGATCTTGTGATCCTGGATGAGGAATTTCTGGTAGATACGGTATTTGTCCGTGGACAGAAAATGGTGGAGTATGGAAAAGCACTGGTAAAAGGCACCTTTGAGACAGACTGACAGAAGCTTTGAAATAGAAAAGCGGAAAAGAAAGAGACAGGAGAATTGACATTATGATCAAGTTACTGAAAAACGCGAATGTGTACGCACCGGAGAAACTGGGAAAGAAAGATATCCTTATTGAGGGGGAAAAAATCCTTCTGATGCAGGATACTATTGAGGGATATGAGGGACTTCCGGGAGTGGAAACCTATGATCTGGAGGGAAAGACCGTTGTTCCGGCTTACATTGACATGCACGTGCATATCACAGGCGGCGGCGGAGAGCAGGGGCCGGCATCCCGTGTACCGGAATCCCAGCTCAGTGAATTCTTCAAAAATGGTATTACCACGGTAGTCGGACTTCTGGGAACCGATGGCGTAACCCGCAGTGTGGAAAATCTGGTCGCAAAAGCTCGCGCCCTGACCGAAGAGGGCATGACCGTGTACACTCTGACCAGTTCCTATGGTTACCCGCCGACCACCCTGACCGGAAGTGTAGAGCGCGATATCATCCTGGTTCCACCGATGATCGGTGTGAAGGTAGCGGTATCGGACCACAGAAGCTCCAACCCAGGCGGAGAAGAGCTGATCGCGCTGGCTACTGCAGCGCGCAGAGCCGGCTTACTCAGCAATACCCCTGGCCTGGTAACCATGCACATGGGTGACGGAGAGGGAAGACTGGATCCGATTTTCTATGTGCTGGATCATTCCGACGTTCCAGCCAAGAACCTGCTGCCGACCCACATCTTACGCAATCCTGGACTGATTGATGCCGGCGCGGATCTGGTGCGCCGTGGCGGCTACATTGACTGCACCGCCGGCGCCGATGATGTGGAGGTCGAATCCGATGCTCTGAAGCTCTATGAGCTGTTGCACCGCGAAGATGTGAGCCTGGATCATGTAACCATGTCCAGTGACGCGTTCGGAAGCCAGCCGCGCTTCAACGAAGAGGGCGAGTGCATTGGCCTGACCTACGCGTCCCCGAAGTATCTGCACCGTACCATCCAGATCCTGGTAAGAGAGGGCATGCCGCTGGAGGATGCCTTACAGCTTCTGACCAGCACTCCGGCCGTACTCCTTGGCAAAGAAGGAATCAAGGGCTGTGTAGCGGAAGGCGCAGACGCAGACCTTCTGGTACTGGATGAGAATCTCAACATCAACAGCCTGTTTGCCCGCGGCAAGGTCGCTGTGTGGGAGCAGGAAGTGAAGATGAAGGGCAGATTCGAGCAGTAAGGAAAAACATACAGGAGAAGGACTGTGATTGACTTATTGGTGGTGCTTCTGCTTATGGTGGTACCGGTACAGTTCCTGGTGTTATCATTGGTGCACTTCTGATGGGTGTTCTGAATCTTGGTATGAGTATCATGGGTATTGACCAGAATATCCAGAAGGTTGTTAAAGGTATGGTTCTTCTGGCAGCGGTTATCTTCGATGTTGTCAGCAAGAGAAAATCTTTTATCGTAAAATAATAATAGTCAGCGAATCAGGACAGCAGGTTTTCGGAGTGATCCGGAACCTGCTGTTTTTGGGTGTATATACGGTTGTTTTATGTAAGGTTATTTTGTTACTGTTCACTGGTCAATGTCATTTAGTTAATTTTCAAGGTTAGATCTTATACATGAGGTCTAACCTCTTTTTTAGTTTTTCCCTAAATAGGGGTTGACACTTCAACTCAAATGTGCGGCCGCTCTCACTACTGATTGGTTTTTAGAAGTAGTGAGAGCGGCCCTTGTAGTTAAAGAAGCATCTGCACGATGCAAATACAACTACAAGGAGATTTTTTTATGCTACAAAACCAAATCAAAACCATATTTAAAAGGGCACTGAAAAAGTCTGATTCTAAAAAAGAATTGGGCTTTTTTGTGAAAATTTCGGTCGCCCGGCAAAGGAACCAGAAATGATGTTTAAACTGCTTTTCCTGAAAAAACTGTATGATCTTTCTGACGAAGCCCTGATTAGCAGCGCCCAGACGGACATGGCATATAAATTTTTCCTTGACCTGGAACCAGAAGCAAAAATGATAGATCCCAGTCTTCTCACAAAATTCAGAAAAACTCGTATTACAGAAGATATTCTGGAAGAAATGTTAAAAGAAACCATTCAACAGGCTTTGGATAAAAATCTGATCAAATCGGGAACCATTATCGTTGATTCCACCCATACAATTGCTTCTGTCTGGGCAAAATCTCCAACGCAGATTCTGCGGGATATGAGCAAACAACTTCGGAAAGAGGTTTATAAAACAGCTTTTGAATTATCAGAGCGATTTCCTGAGAAACCCTCTTTGGAAGCAGGACTGGATGAAGAAATTGCCTATACTAGGGAACTACTCCAGGTTCTGGAGGAAGGAATAAAATCCTGTGGAAATAAAAAGATACAGAAACTTTCTCATGAAATGAAAGAACTACTAGAAGATGAGCGGCTCAAAGAGATCCGATCCAAAGATGATAAAGATGCACGGTTTGGACATAAAACGGCAACCAGTACGTTCTATGGATATAAGAATCATCTTGCGATGACTGAAGAACGTCTCATTGCGGGGATCACTGTAACAGATGGAGGAGCACCAGATGGGCAGGAATTACCAAAACTGATAGAAAACGCGAAGGAAAATGGAATAAAAGTTACAGAAGTTATAGGCGATATGGCATATGTCAGTGATGACAATCTGGAAGTCTGCGGAAAAGAGATTACATTGATTGCCAGAACCAATACAGCAGTAGCTGCTGCAGCAAACGGGAACCTTGAGGAAGGTTTCTGCTTTAATAAAGATGCTGGGATGCTGCAGTGTCCTGCCGGAGAGCTTTCCACGCGTGTAGAAAAAAGAACGGCAAAAAATGGGAATACTTATTTAAGATATATATTTAGCAAAGTAACGTGTCGGAAATGTCCCCAAAGAGAAAAATGCCGTGTAGGAAGATCAAACGCTAAAACAAGAAGCTACAGTATCACGCAAGCAAGCGAGAAAAATCTTGAAAGGCTTAAATTTGAAGAAAGCGAATATTTTCAGGAGCGAATGAAGATTCGGCACAGGATAGAAGAAAAGAATGGAGAACTAAAGGAAGCTCACGGTTTGCGTAAAGCAGATTCGAGAGGTTTATTTGCTATGCATCTGCAAATGTATTTTACGGCATTTACAGCAAATGTAAAACGAATAGTAAGATTAGATGAGCTGGCTATGGAGTAAACCATAGCTTTTTATGATTTTCCTAAGTAAAGATTTGAAAATAATATAAAAGAAAAACTTCCACTTAAGAAGAAATGGAAGTTTTTCAGTGCCCTTCAAATACAAGGGGTGTGGCACTTTTATCTGCATACACGAAATATAGTAATGTTTTATCTCCGCTTACTTTTTTTCTGAATTCCTTTCATTTTCCGTTTTGTTATGAATTGATAGTCCGTTCTGAATCCGCAGGTTTCATGGAGATCGTCAGTGATTTCCAGACGTTCATATACCGGCATGAAGCCCTGTTCTTCTATATCCGCAAATTTTATATCCTTTAAAGTACGAAGTAATTGTTCTGTAGTATAAGTTCTTTTCAGAGAGCGATTTAATAATCGAAAATGTAACAGAGCAAGAAAGCAGGTAAGGAAATGAGCTTTAATCCGATCTTCACGGTTTAAGTAAACGGGTCTGGCTTCAAAGTCTGTTTTCATGGTTCTGAAACAGTCTTCAATCTGCCATCTTCCTTCACTGACTTTTAAGATATCTGCAACGTCATCATCAAGCAGATCTGTACATACCGCATAAAGCCCGTCATACATTTCTTCTTCAGCAATCTTATCCGTATCGAGATAATAGTGGATCTTGGTTTTTTCTCCTTCGTTGGTTACAGCTATCTTATTTACAAATATTGCAGGATCGTTTGGATTTTTACGCTGTTTTTTTAGAGAGCCATTTGCAACCATTTTTTCTGCCCGACTGATCTGCTCTGCACGGATGGCTTTCTGGTAATCAGCATATTTAGGTGAGTAGGTTATGATCAATCTTTGATCCAGTTTTTTTGTTGTAAGTGGTTCGTCTTTATAATAAAGCTGGTTCTTGTCATCATCTGTCAGTTTTGTGAGGTCAACAGGTTTATCATCTGAGAGACGTTTGAAGCCAGTTTTCTTTAAAGCCCATGCCCGGTCTTCAGCAGGCAGCTTTTTGATGGACTGAGTGACAATAAATGCCCTCTGTCCCATGTGATTAAGAACACGGTTATCCTCAGAAGCAAGTCCGGCGTCACTGCAATAGATAAACTTATCACAGCCGAATTGTTGGAGAATCTTTGTTTCTAAAGGTTTTAAGGATTTCCACACAAAGGAGTGGCTATAAATTTTTCAAGAGAGGAGGTAGACCGAGATGTCAAAATGTAAAGTGATTGCTATTGCCAATCAGAAAGGAGGAACAGGCAAGACTACCACTACGGTCAATTTAGGGATAGGACTTGCAAATCAAGGGAAAAGGGTTCTTCTGGTGGACGCTGATCCACAGGGGGATTTAACAACATCATTAGGGTGGGCAGAAACGGATGATCTTCCTGTCACGTTAGCAACACAGATGGAGAAGATTATCCATGATGCCGTACCTTCCGGAGAAGCTTTATGCGGAGCTTCGCAGGTTATCTATGCTCAGAGATCAGCTGAATGAGGACAGAATCCGGGCAATTAACCGTATGCACAGGGAAATGAAGATTTATTTCCCAGAATATAAGGATGCGCTTGGTAAGGTAGATGGTGCATTCAGTTTGGAATTGTTGAAATCTGCACCATTTCCGGCAGATTTAAAAGCACTTGACGAAAACGGAATAAGACAGATCTGGCACGAAGCTAAGCTTAGAGGACGCGGCTATAGCAGGTCAGGAGAAATCTTAGGGTATGCGAGAGCAAGTGTTGGTATCAGGGATGGAGCGGACGCAGCCAGGATTGCGGTACAATGGTTTGTTAAGAAGGTTATTGAAAGACAGAAAACAGAAGCAAGATAAACAATTTTGCGAGTGAGGATGATGTTTTCTAAAAAAGTGGAACAATATAATTGACGCGACTTGCTTACGACTTTATAATTAAGTCGTAAGCTTAGTCGTAAGCAAATCGTAAGAAGCATTGGAGAAAAAATATGGCAATTCCAATTACTATTGAAAAACTTTTAACGGAAAATGTCGTGGAATGGGCGAGAATAGAGTTTAAGGAAGGCTGGAACCCAGATACTACTTTAAAGACAATCAGTGCATTTGCTAATGATATTGATAACTGGGGCGGTGGATACATTGTTATAGGAGCGAAAGAAAAGGATGGAAAACTTGTTCGTCCAGTAACAGGTATTGCTCCAGATGCAGTAGATAGGATTCAAAAAGATCTGCTTAGATACTGTAAATATCTTAAACCTGTGTACATTCCTCAGAGTGAGCCTGTTTATTTTGATGGGAAATTACTTCTTTTGGTATGGTGTCCTGGTGGATACGAAAGACCGTACGCATGTCCTAAGGCACCAGATACAAAGAACAGAGAAAAGATATACTATATCCGGAAGTTATCCAGTACAATAGAGGCGACTGATACAGATGTAAAAGAGTTAATGTCACTATCTCACAATATTCCGTTTGATGATAGGATAAATCCTAAAGCAGAGATGAAGGACTTAAAATATCCAATTATAAAGAATTATCTGCAAAATGTGGATAGTAGCTTGTTGAATGATATTGACACTATGGATACAGAGCAGTTGGCAAGAAATTTAAGGATAGCAGACGGACCGTCGGAGTATTACAAGCCGCTGAATGTGGGAATTTTATTTTTCAATGATCATCCAGAGTCGTTTTTCCCGTATAGTCAGATAGAGGTGGTTAATATTCCGGATCCAACAGGGCAAGGAATGGAGGAACGTATCTTTACAGGACCGATAGACGATCAGTTACGAAACGCTCTGAATTATATAAAAAACAATGTGATTGCTGAAAAGGTATTTAAGATTAGCGGACAAGCAGAGGCTGTAAGAGTAAAAAATTATAGCTATGAAGCAATCGAAGAGTTTCTTTCTAATGCAATTTATCACAAATCGTACCAGATACATGAGCCTGTCACAGTACGCATAGAGGCTGATAAAATTGAAATAACAAGTTCTCCGGGACCAGACAGGTCGATTTCTGATGAGGATATTAGTAAATATCAGATGAGAACAAGAAGGTATCGGAATAGACGAATAGGTGATTTCTTAAAGGAACTGCATCTTGTGGAAGGTAGAAATACCGGTATTCCAACAGCAATTAAATCAATAAAGGAAAACGGATCACCACTGCCATTACTTCTCACGGATGAAGAACGTTCTTTCTTTTCAGTGATTATTCCGATTCATGAGGCATTTTTGAAAAAGGAAGCTGTCAGTAGCAAAACCGAACCGAAAGATATTGTTGCTGTTCCAAAGCGAAGAACGAAAGACCAGATAAAAACTCTTATATTAAATGAACTGGAACAAGAAAGCATTTCTGCAAATGAGTTATATAAAAGACTGGGATATTCAGGTAATGCTTCAAAGACTTTTAGAAAGTGCATCGAAGAATTGATTACGGAGAACAAAGTACATTATGCATCAGATAATATGCAGGATGGAAATAATGTGCTGGTAAAGGGCTAAGGTAAGAAAAGTTAATATTGTAACCCATTAACGGACGAGGTAAATGTAAAAAAGTTTGCTTCGTCCATTTTTTGTTCCTAGAAAGTGGTCATCTGACCAGTTTTAGGGAATGAATTAGTAAATAAATTGATCAAAAACAGTACATTTAACCCAAATAATCAATGAAAGGATGCGGACAGATATAGAATGAATACAGATAGTGCATTAAAAAATAAAGTGTATGCTATGCTGGCTGATTATTCCAGTTCTGAATTTCAAACGACAATGCAAACCTTGAATCCTCCAGTAAAAAAGTGTACGTTAATTTTTGATGAAAATGGAGATGTTGTTGCTACTTTAGAGCCGGATGTTGAAAAAGAGAGCGTTGGAAGTTCAAAAGAGAAGAGTGTAAGCGCTATTTTAGAAAACAACAGTTATAATGGGATAATTTCAGATGTTTCATATGATGTAACGCCAAATTTTGAACTACAAAGTGTTTTATTGGCACCAACTTTAAAAAGGAAAACTTCTGAATAAAAACTATTGCAAGCTCTTTAATTTGAAATTTTATTTATTTTCTGCAAAAAAGTCTTTTTCTGGAGAAATTGCAAAATGCGCTTGTGGAATATATTTGCAGATATGTTTGCTAATAACTGCTGTGATTGGATGCATGGTATTATCCATATGGCCGTTCATCGTTGGTATGATCTGGAAATCGGTTCCTGCAACAGTCGTTACTTCTCTCATTGCCATTGTATTTCGACAGGTTATGATCAGCAGGGATGCAAGTGGTCAGGATACATTTCTGCAGATCCGTTTTGTTGCAAGCGAAACGTTTGTCGCTGTATTGTTTATTTTCAAAAAGAAAGTATATGAACTATATTAGGGGAGAAAGGATGGAAGGGAGCACGTTTTGGAACAGGGGCATAACACCATACATGTGATCGATTGGCTGTTTGGATATAGACATCATCGGTGAAATCGTGTATAAAAGAAACAGGGAACATGACTGGAGGCATTGAGATATGAGTGAAAAAACAATTACAGATGGTTTATTTGCATTAAAGGATGAAAACTATCGTAGATTTCATGCCAAACTGATTCCCGATATTCCGATCGATAACATCATTGGCGTCCGGACTCCGGTATTACGGAAGTATGCAAAAGAAGTGGCAAAGCTGCCGGAAGCAAATATATTTTTAGAAAGCCTTCCACATAGCTATTATGAAGAAAATAATTTGCATGGTGCTTTGTTGTCCTTACTTTATCCAAAAGATATAATAGCTTTTATGGAACAGCTAGAACGTTTTTTGCCGTATGTAGATAACTGGGCAACTTGTGATATGCTTTCGCCGAAGATTTTTAAGAAGCATTTGTCTTATGTTTATGAAAGAGTACAAAAGTGGCTGCAAAGTGATGCGGTCTATACCATTCGGTTTGGTATTGTAACGCTTCTGGGATTTTATCTGGATGATGCATTTGAGCCAGAAATGCTGCAACTGGTTGCAAATGTAAGATCGGAGGAATATTATGTAAATATGGCAGTGGCTTGGTATTTTAGCATGGCATTGGTGAAACAATATGATGCGACGCTTCCCTACATACAAAATAGGGTGTTAGAGCCATGGACACATAATAAGTCCATTCAGAAGGCGATCGAAAGCAGAAGAATTCCACAGGAAACAAAAGCGTATTTAAGGGGCCTGAAAATCAGATAAAGGGATAGGAAACTGCAGCATTGGTACAGACATATACACTAAGAATTAAAAATGGAACGAGGCATGTAAAACGATACCGAATATGGCTATGGTGGAAAAAATATACCTGCATCAAACGGGCAAATGGCAGAGTATATTATGAAAAAAAAGAATGTTCCAGGTGGGAAAAAAATCATATGCAGCGTTTTAGCAGAAGAAAAGGACTCACTTTTGAAGCCGTGCCGACGCAATATACGCGAAGTAACAGTTACCGCAGTCAGTTTTTTGCCTGTCATCCTTCCGCAACTGGGAAATATCGATGTGCATACTGTGGCAAAAAAAAGCCAAAAGATAAAATAACCATTGACCATATTTTCCCGGTTCATTGTATGGAAAAATATCCGGCCGTGCGCAAAAGAGCCGCATTGTTTGGAATTCACGGTTCGAATGATATGAAAAACTTATGTACTGCCTGTATGCGGTGCAATCAGAAAAAAGAAGCGAAAATGGGAAGTTGGATTCTGAAAGGCTTTCTTGGAAAACAGCCTTGGTACTGGCCGCTTCGGAGAATACTTACGGTGATATTGGTGTTTTTTGTGCTATATCTCGGGCGAAAAATATATATGCCTGTGGTATGTAACTGGATAAATACATTACAAAAATAAAAGCTGGGAAAATGTATAAATACATGCAAATCCGGGAATTATTTTCCAGAGGTGAAAAGCATGAAAAACAGAAAACCAATGCATATCGGAATCATACCGGACGGAAACCGCAGATGGGCAGAGCAGCATAAATTATCCAGAGAAGCCGGTTATGCATACGGACTAAAACCGGGGCTGCTTCTTTTACAGCAGGCAAAAACGTATGGAATTCAGGAAATCACATATTATGGGTTTACCGTTGATAATTGCAGGCGTCCGAAAGAACAGGTGCAGGCCTTTCAGCAGGCGTGTGTGCAGGCGGTGCATGATCTTGCCACAGAGGGGGTGGATCTGCTCGTGATCGGGAATACCGATTCAAAATGTTTTCCAGAAGAATTAAAGAAGTATACAAATCGAACTGCGATAAACGGAGGTGGTATCCGGCTGAATTTTCTTGTAAATTATGGTTGGAAATGGGATCTGTCCAACATAAAAAGCGCGGGTTTTTTGCATTCTTCGGATATTTCGCGAATTGATATGGTGATCCGCTGGGGCGGCATGCGGCGGCTCTCCGGTTTTTTGCCGGTGCAGTCGGTTTACGCAGACTTTTATGTGGAAGAAAAATTGTGGCCCGATTATGAAAAATCGGATTTTTACCGAGCCATGGACTGGTATAAAAAACAGGATGTAACTTACGGAGGATAAAAAGAATATGGCAATTGGAGCATTACAGACAGGATACACTACATTATACGGAAAAATAGCAGGACTGGGTACACAAAACGGACAAACGCGCGGAAGCAGTTTTCGGGAGCATATAGACGGAACCGAAAAGAAAGCGCCGTATCAGCATCTGGCACAAAACGGTACAATCACGTACAAAGGGGTTACGTTTGTATGTGATACGGACAGAAATCGGATTACACTCGGGGATGTCACCGACCGGAGCAAGTGCCTGAACATCAGCTTAAAAGGTGGCGGGTGCCTGATGGTCAACAGGGATAATCTCAGTGACCTGTCACAGGCAATTACGATGTTCTGCCCGGAGGATATCAACCGTATCATGACAGCAATCGCGGAGGATAAGCGGGCGCAGCAGATGCTTCTGGAAAAGGACGAAATGGAAAGCAGTGTTGGGGAAATCATCACGGAATAAAAGAATGTACTATGATTTAACAAAAGGAAAAATATCAAAAAATCTTATCTTATTTGCACTGCCGATGATGGCGGGCAATCTGATGCAACAGTTTTACAATATTGCGGATACACTGATTGTCGGGCGCGTGGTTGGAAAGAATGCACTCGCGGCGGTGGGACCCGCCTATACACTTATGACCTTTTTGACCTCGATTTTTCTGGGACTTTCCATGGGGGCAGGAGTCTTATTTTCCATTTATAAAGGGAAAAACGATAAGCATGCGCGCGGGTAGCTGTGGCGCATGCTTTTGTGCTGATCATGGCAGTGATGGTCTTCGTTAACGTGCTGGTGTATGTGTGTATGCATCCTATTCTGTGGTTTCTACGTGTGCCACAGGAAGTCATGGAGGAGATGCAGCAGTCGGTCATGAATTTTGGAATTCTGATGGTGCAGGGGCTTGTAAACAGTTTCGGGGCAACAACGATGGCGGCATTTGCGGCAGCGGTCAAAATTGACACATTTGCATATCTTCCGGTACAGGATTTCGGCAATGCGTATTCCACGTTTGTCGCACAGAATTATGGGGTGAAAGATTACGGACGGATCCAAAAAGGAACGAAGGAAGCCTTTGCGATCAGTATTGTATTCAGTATCATTATTTCCATTCTGGTGTGCACGTTTGCAGCATCTCTGATGGAGATTTTTGTGAAGGCACAGGAGACGGCGGTCATCGCGTGTGGTGTGCAGTATCTGCGTATCGAGGGCTCGTTTTACTGTGGAATCGGGTGTCTGTTTCTGCTGTACGGATATTACCGGGCAATCAACAAAGCACAGATGTCAGAGGTACTTACGGTGATCTCTCTGGGGCTGCGTGTTGTGCTGGCCTATATCCTTTCGGTGCCGTTGAAAGCCCCGGGAATCTGGGTGGCAATTGTGAATCACAAAAATTTAAAAGAAATTTAATAAGAAGACAAAAGATTCCGTGCTATAATGAGCCTGTCAGAATGTAAAACGATGGGAGGAAATGAGCATGAGAACGTATGGACGTTTATTGAAAAATATAGCAGCAATAGCACTTCTTCTGGCATTACTTTCCATGCTATTGCCGTTTTGTAAGTTTTCGGCAGGCGGGCAGGAGATGACGCTGTCCGGTCTGGATGTGGTGAAAGCAGGAGGAAGGGCAGGTTATACGTATCTGACAGAAGGCAGAGTGGCAGATACTTTCGTTTTAAAAGCTCCGATCACGGTTGGTACGGTAAAAAGCAGTCTTTCTTATGTACAGGGAGTGGGACAGATGCGGCTTCTGGCAGTTTGTGCCATTGCAGCACTGCTCCCGGTACTGCTTTGTTTTTTGTCTGTGGGAATGTTGTTTCTGGCGGAAGGAAAAAAGACGATGCTGCTGCCAACGCTGTTTACCAGTCTGGTGCTGGCAGAACTGCTGATTGTTTTGGCTGTGTTTCCGGCACTGTATCCGTTTCTGTTGTCAGGGATATATTTCTTTACCCTGCTGCACGGAGTCGCATGGATACTCATACTGACAGGATGGATTACAGGAGGGTACCGGCCACCCGAAAAACAGGGAAATGAGCAGATAAAAAGGGAAAAGAATCCGAAGCGGTCCGGACACGGCTGGCGGCGCAAAAAATCCCACCGGCGGAGAAAGTCGAAAAAGAAACGCAGCCGGAAAGAGGATTCTTCCACAAAAAAGAAGAATACAGCAGGAAACAAAACATTCGAGTGGAAACATTGTCAGATTTCCTATGATCCTTCGAAACAGACATACCGGATGATCAGTGATTCTCCGGAGAAGATTTTACTGCTGAAAGAAGACAACGTGATAGGAACGTTAGAACAGGGAGAACGCGTACATGTGGAACGCCCGGTGACGCTGCAGATTCAGGGAAAAGAAGAACGTCTGCATTTAAAATAAATGACAGGAAAAGAAAAACTCCGCAGAACCGGAACCCTCAGGGATTTGATTCTGCGGAGCCTTTTATTTTTTCCTGCGGATATGTACCTCCGGAATCGCTACATTGTCATAGTGCACCGGGGCATCTTCACCCGGAGTTTCTTCGTGATCTTCCGGTTTGTGGGTGTGCACTTCCGGAATCGCTACATTGTCGTAGGTCAGGTCGTAATTATGCTTTTCAGTTGCCTTTTTCTTTAATTTTTTCCAAAACATTTTCGTTGTCCTCCCAATTACAAAATATTGATAAAAAAGGTAATTACAAGGCTGTTGATAAAATCTGCAAATAAACTTCCGATCAGAGGAATCAGGAGATACGCTTTTACGGAAGGCACGTAGCGGTCACAGATGGCCTGCATATTTGCCATGGCATTTGGAGTGGCACCCATACCAAAACCACAGGTTCCGGCAACCAGTACGGCAGCATCGTAATCCCGTCCCATAATGTTAAACTCGATGAAGTAAGTAAATACACAGATCAGTACGACCTGTGCCGTCAGCAGGATCACAAGCGGAAGCGCTAAAGAAGCAAGTTCCCAGAGCTTTAAGGTGATCATCGCCATACCCAAAAAGAGGGAGAGACTGATACCTCCAAGGTCGTTGATTTCACCCATGTGGATCGTTGCTTTCCCGGAGTATTCGGCAATGTTGCGGATCAGTGCGGCTGCAAGCATGGCACCGATGTAAACCGGAAAGGTAAGTCCGGTTTTGGTCAGAAAATAAGAAAAAATAGTTCCCAGACCGATCGCAAGGATCAACTGGAAAACTGCGGACGCATACATATTCGTATGACGTTCATGCTTTTTTTCATCCTCGATGAGCAGACTGTCATCTTCCGTGACTGCCGTGGACAGCAGGTTCTGTTTTTCAATCAGGCGTCTGCCGAGCGGACCGCCGACCAGACTGCCGGCAATCAGACCAAAGGTGGCAGCTGCAGTACAGATCGTGGTGGCTCCCTGAATATTAAAGTCTTCTAAGACAGGACCGAATGCTCCGGCTGTACCATGACCGCCGACCATTGGGATGGAGCCGGTACACATACCAATCAGCGGATTTAAGTGCAGGACATGGGACAATCCCACGGCAAGAAGGTTCTGACATATAATCAGTGCAACGACAAGACCGAGGAAAACTGCCATGGCTGTGCCTCCGCTTTTTAAAACTTTTAAGTTGGCCTGAAAACCGACCGAGGTAAAGAAAAATACCATGCATACTTCCCGGAGTGTGTCGTCAAAAGAAAATTTCGCAATTCCGGTAACATAACAAAGACAGGTCAAAATTGCAAACAAAAGACCGCCAATGACAGGGGCAGGAATACAGAATTTTTCCAGAAACCCGATGCGGTGTCTTAAAAAGCTGCCAAACAAGAGTACCAGTACAGCAACTGCCAGTGTCTGGTACATATTCAAATGTATTTCCATAGTTGTCCTTCTTTCATATGTTATTTTGTATTGACGCTGATTCCCTGCCCGGCATAATAAGCAGCAGCACCCGGATGGAAGGGAATGGTTACACCGGAGGATGCATCTGTCTCGTCAAAAGCAGCGTCTAAAGATGTGGCATAGGCCAGATCCTGTGCGTGGGAAAACAGAATTTCTGTAAGCTTTTCCACGGTTTTTTCGGAAAGGGCATCGGAGGCAAGCAGTACGGCTTTGACTCCAATGGTTGTCACGTCTTCGTCCTGTCCACTGTAAGTGTTTGCAGGAATGACATATTTGCTGTATTCTTTTGTGGTTGCAAGCAGTTTTTCCAGACAGGTATCGTCGATGGAAAGAAGCCGCAGATCACATTCCTTTGCCAGTTCTTCGATGACAGCAGTGCGGATGCCGGCGGTGCAGAATAAGGCGTCAATTTCACCGGAGGCAAGTTTTCCGGCGGCATCTGCATAATCCAGATTCACCATGTGCACCAGTTTTGAAGTCAGACCACTCAGTTTTAAAATTTCGGTAGCGTTTTGTTCGGTTCCGGATTCGCTGGCACCGATGCTGACGGTTTTTCCCTGCAGATCATTTAATGTCCGGATATCAGAATCTGCCCGGACGACGATCTGGCAGGCTTCGGTGTAGAGACCTGCAATGGCACGGTATCCCTGCTGCCTGTTATCAGAGAAACTGCCGGTTCCCTCGTAGGCAGCCCGGACCAGATCCGCCTGCGCGATTCCAAGATCAATGTAATTTCCGGACAGAAGCCGCAGATTCGCAGCAGATCCGGCGGTGTTTTTAACTTCAAATTTCAGGTCGGAGGATTCTTCGGATGCCAGACCGGCATAAGCATTTGCAACGGTATAATACATCCCACCGATGTCGGCTGCACCGAAACGGATGGTCTTTGTCTGGTAGCTGCATCCGGTAAGGAGCAGGGCAAGGCAAAGAAACAGTCCTATTTTTTGTTTCATAGCTATAAGTCCTTTCTTAAGTTGTTATGCAATAAACATTGCCGTAAAATGTATTTTACACGAAAAGAGTGAAAAAGAAAATATAAAATTCCGCAAGGTGATTGTATCCTAAAATGAAATTTTCCTGAAAGTTAAAATTTTGGTTGACAGACACACTGTAGTGTATTAAACTGTTAATAAATTAAAGAAAAATAAAATCATTGAGCGAAGGTAAGTACAACAGATGATTCCTTTCAGAGAGCCGGCGGCAGGTGTGAGTCGGCAGGATAGTTTGTCATGGAATGGATTCGTTAGATGCAAGGTGAAAGCGTAAGGCGAGTAGTTGAGCCGTTTCCCCACGTTACAGGGGCATGGATATCGAGACAAAGAGATTTTGTTTTCTGTATCACAAGAGGTTGCGTAATTGGTGGCAGTTATTTCCGGTTCGGGGATGGCTGCCTTTGTTAGTTTTCAGTTACGGAGCGAAGAAGGGTGGCACCACGAGGATAATCGTCCCTGATCCGGCAGCAGTCGGACCAGGGACGTTTTTTATTTGGAAAAAAGGAGCAGTAATATGAAACGGAGATTACGGGTATACAAAAAGACAGTCAGCATTGTAAATGAAACAGCCATCGGCATGTATGAGAGTCTGGTAGGAAACAAAAAAGGATTTCTTCTGGAAAGTTATGATAAAAATTATGACAGATATACGTTTTTTGGAAAAGAACCGGAAGAGATCATTACTTCCCGCGGGGATGCACTCGTGATCCGGCAAAACAACGGGACGGAAGAAATCCGGCAGGGAAATCCGCTCGAACGTCTGAAAGAATATTACAGCGAGTTTGATATCGTAAAAGAAAACGAAGAGCTGTCTTTTTCCGGAGGACTGGTCGGAAATATGGGATATGATTTTGTCCGCTATGCGGAAGTACTGCCGGATAACAATCCAGACGAGATTGGAATCGAGACCATCCAGATGATGCTCATGACAAAATTTATCCTGGTGGATCATGTGGCAGAGACGCTGACCGCAGTGATTCTTGGAGAAGATTCGGAAGACGGAAAAAAGAAAGCATTAGCAGAAGCAGCAGAACTGATTGAGGAGGCAAGAAAAAATGCCGGACAGATACCGGACAGAAATTTTACACATGACGGTGTGATTGTCAACCAGTCCGATACCTTAGAACAGTATTGCGAAAAAGTCGAAAAGATCAAGCAGTATATCCGGGAAGGACATATTTTCCAGACCGTGCTTTCCCAGAGATGGACGATTGAGACAAAACAGACCGGATTTGAGCTGTATAAAGAGCTCCGGGAACTGAATCCATCTCCGTATCTGTATTATTTCAATTATGGAGAGTTTGAAGTGATCGGAAGTTCCCCGGAAATGATTGTAAAGCAGCAGGGAAGCAGGGTGTATACCTGTCCGATCGCCGGAACCCGGCGCAGGGGTGTGGATGCCGAGGAGGATGCATTGCTTCGGGATGAATTGCTCCGGGATGAAAAGGAACGCGCCGAACATGTTATGCTGGTGGATCTTGCGAGAAATGACATGGGAAGGATCTCAGAATTTGGAACCGTCAAGGTGACACAGTTTATGGAAGTGCAGAATTATTCCCATGTAATGCACATCGTATCCATGGTGGAAGGAAAGAAAAAAGGAGAATTTCATCCGCTGGATCTGGTTTCTTCGTTCCTTCCGGCAGGAACGCTATCTGGAGCACCGAAGATCCGCGCGATGGAGATTATCGATGAACTTGAGAGTGTGCGCAGAGGACTCTACGGAGGCGCAACCGGATACATTGATTTCTCCGGTGATATGGATTTCTGTATTACGATCCGGACAATGATCAAAAAGAAAAACCGTGTATATTTGCAGGCTGGAGCGGGAATAGTTGCAGATTCTGTTCCGGAAAATGAGTACCAGGAGTGCTGCAATAAAGTAATGGCACTGGCCAAGACGCTTATAGAGGAGGAAAATTTATGATTTTACTGATTGATAACTATGATTCTTTTACTTATAACCTGTATCAGTATATCGGAATTTTTAACTCCGATATCAAAGTTGTCCGTAATGACAAGATTACCATTGATGAAATTACTGCGATGGACCCGGAGCGGATCGTGCTTTCTCCAGGACCGAAAAATCCAAAAGAGGCTGGCATTTGCATGGATGTTGTCCGGGAATTTACCGGAAAGAAGCCGATTCTTGGTATCTGTCTGGGACACCAGTGTATTGGTGAGGCATTAGGGGGAACCGTTTCTTATGCAAAAGCACTGTTTCATGGCAAACAGTCACTGATTGAGCATGATGGAAGCAGCGTATTTACGGGAATCAATTCTCCGATCCGTGTGTCAAGGTATCATTCGCTTGCGGTACAGGAAAAAGATCTGCCAGATTGTCTGCGGGTGCTGGCACGGACAGACGATGGCGAGATCATGGCTATGCGTCATAAGGAATATCCGGTTGTCGGATTACAGTTCCATCCGGAATCCATTTATACCGAACACGGCAAACGCATCATCGAAAACTTCGTAAATGATATGTGTTAGATTTCCTTGGAAATCTAACATGTAGCGTCGGTCCTTTGCCGAAGGCAAACTTTATATGGACCGATGTTCCCGAAAAGTGTTAGGAGATACGATATGATTTTAGAAGAAATTGTAGCAGACAAAAAAAGACGGCTTCCAGAACATATGGCCCGCATTTCAGAAAGTCAGATGCGCCGTATGGCAGAGGAGACAAAGACGAGGGAAGCCAATTGCTTTTACAATCATTTAAAGAAACCGGGACTTTCTATTATCGGAGAATTTAAGAAGGCATCCCCAAGTCTTGGAACAATTACAAGCAAGATTGATCTGATGGAGCGGATCGCGGAATACAATGCATCTGTGGATGCCATTTCGTGTCTGACAGAAGAAGATCATTTTCACGGAAATGTAGAATATTTAAAGGAAATCCGGGCGAAATCACAGCTTCCGATTTTACGGAAAGATTTTATGATCTGTGAGTATCAGTTTTATGAGGCAAAAGTGATTGGAGCGGATGCGGTACTTTTGATTACGGCAATTTTGGATGATGCACAGATGCATGATTTTTATCAGCTGGCAAGAGAACTTGAACTCGATGTGCTGGTAGAAACGCATGATGAGGCAGAGGTAGAGCGGGCAATGAAAATCAATCCGCGCATTATTGGAGTCAATAATCGAAATCTGAAAGATTTTACGATTTCTCTAGAACATACCAGACGGCTTCGCCCTTATGTGCCAGAGGATAAGGTGTTTGTGGCAGAAAGTGGAATTACAGGGGATGAAGATGTACGTTTTCTGCGCGACTGCGGAGTAGATGCCTTTTTGATCGGGCGGGCATTTATGGAATCGGAAAATCCAAAAGCGCTTGCACAAAAGTGGAAGGAGCTGTATCAGGCATGAGACCAAAAGTAAAGATCTGCGGACTTCAAAAGCCAGTGGATGCACAATATGTAAATGATGCAGGTGCCGATTATACAGGATTTGTGTTTTATGAAAAAAGCAAACGCAATGTAAGCTGTCAAAAAGCAAAAAAAATTATGGAAAAAATCCGTCCGGATATAAAGAAAGTTGCCGTGACTGTTTCTCCGGATGCAGCACAGATTCAAATATTGCAACAGATGAAATTTGATATCATCCAGATGCATGGAACGCTGTCAGCCGAGGCACTTTCGGCAGTGGAACTTCCCGTCTGGTATGCCATAAACCTGTCAGATCCCAAAGAGTTTGCAGAAAAGACAAAAGATTTTTTGGATTTGCCGGAAAAGTTACAGCAGAAAATTACAGCACTTGTGGTGGATGGAGCAAATTACGGAGGCGGACAGACGTTTGACTGGCAAAAGACGCAGACGTTTCGCCAGACAGAGGGGATTTTTGCCGGGAGAAAATTCGTTTTAGCAGGAGGCTTACATGCCGGAAATGTGAACAAAGGAATCCAGCTGTTTCATCCGGATGTTGTGGATGTCAGTTCCGGGGTGGAAAATGAAAATGGCAAAGATGAAGCATTGATCAAACAATTTGTAACATGTGTCAAAGAGGAAGCAGAAGAAAGGAAAGAAAGATGAATAAGAAAGCATATTATGGACAGTTTGGCGGACAGTATGTGGCAGAGTCGCTGATGAATACCTTACAGGAACTGGATCAGGCATATGAGGAGGCCATTCATGATCCAGAGTTTATGAAGCAGTATCATTATTATCTGAAACAGTATGTCGGCAGAGAGACACCGCTTTACTATGCAGAGCGTCTGTCTGCAAAATACGGTACAAAAATTTATTTAAAGCGTGAAGATTTAAACCATACCGGTGCCCACAAGATCAACAATGTGATCGGTCAGATCCTTCTGGCAAAGCGTATGGGAAAGACAAAGGTAATCGCGGAGACCGGTGCAGGACAGCATGGTGTAGCTACTGCAACGGGAGCAGCACTGTTTGATATGGAATGTACGGTGTACATGGGAAAAGAAGATATCCAGAGACAGAAACTGAATGTGATGCGTATGGAGATGCTTGGTGCAAAAGTGGTATCCGTGGAATCCGGAAGCAATACCTTAAAAGACGCGACAAACGAAGCCATCCGTACCTGGGCAAAAACAGCGGAGGATACGTTCTATATTATCGGATCTGCGGTAGGACCGTATCCGTATCCGAAGATGGTGAAAGAGTTTCAGAGTGTGATCAGCCGGGAGGCAAAGCGTCAGCACATGGAAGCAGAAGGAAAGAATCCGGATGTGGTTATGGCATGTGTGGGCGGCGGTTCCAATTCCATCGGAATGTTTGCCGATTTTATTGATGAGCCGGAGGTGGAACTGATCGGTGTGGAAGCAGCGGGCCTTGGAATTGAGACCGGAAAACATGCCAGCGCCATGGCTTTGGGAGAGCCCGGAGTATTGCATGGCATGCGTTCGTATCTGTTGCAGGATACCGATGGAAATATCCAGCTGGCACACTCCATTTCCGCAGGACTGGATTATCCGGGAGTCGGACCGGAGCATGCATATCTGCGGGATACCGGACGTGCAAAATATGTGGCAATTACGGATGTGGAGGCAATGGATGCGCTGATGGAACTGTGTAAGTTAGAGGGAATTATTCCGGCAATTGAGAGTGCACATGCCGTTGCCTATGCATTTAAAAAGGCAAAAGAAATGACCATGGACCAGAGCATGGTTATCTGTCTGTCCGGTCGCGGAGATAAAGATGTAAACACCATTGCGGATTATCTTGACGGAAAAGGATATCTGAATTAAGGAGGGCATAACAGGGATGAATCGAATTGAGACAGCGCTTCAGGCGTTACAGGAAAAGGAAGAAAAGGCATTTATTACTTATATCACAGCAGGTCTGCCGGATTATGATAAGACAAAGGCGATCATCAAGGCACAGGAAGCGGCAGGAACGGACATTATTGAACTTGGAATTCCGTTTTCCGATCCGGTGGCAGACGGTCCGGTTATTCAGGCAGCTTCCTATGAGGCAATTCTCGGCGGGGCAAATCTGGAGAAAACATTTACCTGTATGAAAGAGATGCGGACCGATGGTGTGCAGATCCCGGTTGTATTTATGATGTATTACAACACGGTACTGCATTATGGTGTGGAAAAATTTGTAAAAGAGTGCAATGCCTGCGGGGTGGATGGACTGATCATTCCTGATCTGCCGCTGGAAGAGCAGGAAGAACTCCAGACACAGTTACAGAAAGAGGATGGAACCATTCTGATCCAGCTGGTTTCCCCGGTATCCAAAGACCGTGTGCCAAAAATCCTTAAAAATGCACGGGGATTTGTCTACTGTGTGTCTTCCATGGGAGTTACCGGACAGGAAGCAACCTTCCACCGTCAGATTTTAGAATATCTGACAGCGGTAAAGAAAGAGGCAAAAATTCCGGTTATGATGGGATTTGGTATCCGCACGGCAGAGGATGTACGTCCGATGAAAGAGATTATTGACGGAGCCATTGTAGGCTCTCATTTTATCACACTGATGCGGGAACACGGTTTTGATCCGCAGGCTGCAGCAGACTATTGCAGCACATTCAAAAAAGAGTTAAATGAAATGTAACGGAAAAGCGAATCAAACAGGAGGATATCATAGATGAAAGAGATTCTGGCCAAACTGGTAGAGGGAAAAGATCTGACAAAAGAGGAAGCGATGAAAGCACAGGAGCTGATTCTGACCGGACAGGCAACAGAGGCGCAGATTGCATGTTTTCTGACAGCACTCCGCATGAAAGGGGAAACGCTGGATGAGATTACGGGACTGGCAGCCGTATTGCGCAACAAGGCAAATACGATCAGTCCGAAAGTGGCAGATTATGTGGATTTTGTCGGTACCGGCGGAGACTGTACCTATTCGTTTAATATTTCCACAACATCAGCGTTCGTTGTGGCAGCAGCCGGGCTTCCGGTGGCAAAACATGGCAACCGTTCCATTTCTTCTAAAAGTGGTGCCGGAGATGTGTTAGAAGCACTTGGCGTAAATATTTCCGCAGATCCGGCTGTGGTAGAAAAGTGTGTGGAGACGGTCGGGATCGGATTTATGTTTGCACCGCATTTTAATCCTGCCATGAAGTATGTGGGACCGGTCAGAAAACAGCTGGGCATCCGCACGGTGTTTAATATTTTAGGACCACTTTCTAATCCATCCCGTGCCAGGGCAATGCTTGTAGGGGTGTATTCCCCGGCACTTACGGAAGTGATTGCAGGAACCATGATGAACCTCGGGGTAGAACGGGGAATGGTTGTCAGCGGAGAGGATAACATGGATGAGATCACACTGACCGGTGAGACCACGGTATCTGAAATTAAGGATGGAAAAGTAACCACCTATACAATCACACCGGAGCAGTTTGGATTAAAGCGGTGTGAAATCGCAAAACTGCAGGGTGGGGATGGAGCCGTAAACGCACAGATCACCAGAGATATTCTTTCCGGAAAGGAACAGGGACCAAAGAGGGAGATTGTGCTTTTGAATGCAGGAGCCGCTTTGTATATTGGGAAAAAGGCAGACAGTATTGCAGATGGCATTGCACTTGCAGCAAAGACGATCGATTCGGGAGCAGCAGTCAGAACCCTTGAGGCAATGGTACAGGCAACAAACGCATAAGGGTTTGCCTGATACGGAAAACAAAAAAAGAGGCATTTCATGGCATAAAACATGGAATGCCTCTTTTCTTCGTCTTATTTCACAAAATATTGAAAAAAACTTAGTGATTTTTCCAATTTACAGATACAAAAAATTAAAATATAATGAATTACGAAAAAATGCGAAAATAATATATTTCAGGGAGGAGAGAGGGAATGCAGCAAAGGATTCCATATGATGGAAATGATCTGGGTGCTGTGTACACGAAGAAAGGTACGGATTTCCGGCTCTGGGCTCCGACGGCGGATGCAGTAACGCTGTGTCTGTATCAGGAAGGAGACGGAGATTGCCTGTCGGATACACTTCCGATGAAACGGGATGTACAGGGAACCTGGACGATTCGGGTAGACGGAGATTTGCGGCATGTTTATTATACATACCGTCTGGAGAGAAGCGGCAAGACCGTGGAGTCACAGGATCCATATTCGGTAGCTGTCGGTGTGAACGGGCAGCGGAGTATGGTGCTGGACCTAAAAGAAACCGATCCGGAGAATTTTAAGGAGGATCATGGACCGGTTTTTTCAAACCGTACGGATCTGGTGATCTGTGAGATTTCTGTTCTGGACAGTACCGCGGATGGCTCTTCCGGGGTAAAATATCCGGGAAAGTATCTGGGACTGGCAGAAAAGGGAACCAAAAACAAAGAGGGAGAAGCTACCGGGCTGGATTATCTGAAATCGCTCGGTATTACGCATGTGCAGATCATGCCAATGTATGATTTTGCAAGTATTGATGAGGCGGCACCAAAGAAGCGGGAGTATAACTGGGGATACGATCCGCTGAATTATAACGTACCGGAGGGATCTTTTTCAACAGATCCGTTCCATGGGGAGGTGCGTATCCGGGAAATGAAAGAAATGATTGCGGCTTTTCACAGGGAGGGCATCGGAGTGATCATGGATGTGGTGTACAATCACACCTATGATCTGGACAGCTGTCTGCAGAAATGTGAGCCGGATTATTATTACCGGATGAACGGAATCAGATATTCCAATGCATCTGCCTGTGGCAATGAAATTGCTTCGGAGCAGCCGATGATGCGCAAATACATCGTAGAATCTGTCTGTTACTGGGCAAGGGAATATCATGTGGATGGGTTCCGGTTTGATCTGATGGGTGTTCTTGATATTGATACCATGAATGAGATCAGCCACAGGTTAAAAGAAATCAATCCATATATCATTCTGTATGGAGAGGGCTGGACAGGCGGTACTTCAACCATGCCGGAATTTAGGCGTGCCATGAAGAGAAACGCGCGTATGCTGGACGGCATCGGAATGTTTTCGGATGATATCCGGGACATGGTGCGCGGACATGTGTTTTATAACAAAGACTGCGGCTATGTCAGCGGAAAGAAAAAAATGAAAGTTGCGGTGCGTTACTGTGCAACAGGAGGTGTGTGGCATCCACAGGTAGATTATGCAGCTTATACCTATGCAGCCGGCGGCACATGGACGGATACACCGGAGAAAGTGATCAATTATGTTTCCTGTCACGACAATCTGACCTTGTGGGATAAACTGCAGATTTCCAGACCGGATTGTGATGCAGGCGAACGCCTTGCAATGAACCGTCTGGCGGCTGCGATGGTATTTACCGCACAGGGAGTTCCGTTTTTCCTGGTTTGAAATATGTGTTTCCTTTACAGAAGAAGAACTTATGGAATATGAAGAGAAAAAAAGTATAATGATGGTATTTGCCCAATATTGTTCGAAGCCTTTTCGTTCGGTTCCATTGAATAAAGAAGTCATTGTTCCAGGTGTAAAAAATTATTTTACCATTGATAAATATTCAACTGAATATTGGATTTCATTTGACTCTGGGGATAATAAATGTGTCTATCATGATGTAATGAAAGCACCTGATCAGGTTAATATATTTAGAGTCAGACGGGAAGATGAGCATTGCAGACATCAAACATCTGAAATTGTTTATACGGATACTGAATATATTGCCATTTCTGAGAATGATGAAAACATACAGGAACTCGCTTCATTAGAAAATATTGACTTTTTGGATGATAAATTTTCGTTTGTTACTGCAGATACTGTCTTTTATGGTTCCCGATTTTCTATAAGGAAGGCAGACCATTCTGTAATGCTTTTTTTTAAGAAATATAATTATCAAGTTGAAACATCGGAATCCTTCAGCATTCTATGGCCACCAGTTTATACAAAAGACTTAAAATATATTTGTTCTGATAGCATACTTTATGTTGGTTCAAGTTTTAAATTAGTTCCTCATGGAAATGTAAATATTGATGAATCTTCAACTAAAGAATTAAACAGAGATGTACAGAAAC
>OGYW01001051.1_pt1 | contig 25380 bp, 18 predicted proteins | sample 1576621 | NCBI WGS metagenome assembly OGYW01 (sample SAMEA3541528, study PRJEB24748) | human gut metagenome | biome: human gut; feature: human-associated habitat; material: faeces | place: China | collected 2012 | reverse complement strand
TGAGCGACTAAAATATATTTATAGCTCGCGGAACGTTAAAACCGTTCCTCTTATATCTAAACTATACCACATATAAAAGAAAAAGTCAAGTAAAGAAAGGTGATAAAATGCCACAAACAGAAGCGCAAAGAAGAGCAAAGGCAAAGTATAACGCTAAGGCTTATGATAGATTAGAGGTCAAAGTTTTAAAAGGAAATAAAGATATTATCAAAGCATATTGCAATGATAAAAATACAAGTTTAAATGCGTTGATTAATTCTTTATTAACGGAACGATTAACCGCCGACGGTTATACTATGATAACAAAAGAAAATACTATATAATAAGGAAGAAACTCAATAACATCTCGGAGGATTTTAGCGACATGGTAGGGGGATATTTACATTTTGTTTAGTCGGGTAATTTGTAAAATAGGCTATAGCTGATGTATTCACACGCCACGTCAAAAAATAAAAATATCGAATAAAAATATAAAAAACAGTTGTATTTTTTGTTTACATGTAGTATAATATATATGAGGATAAAAATATCCTTGGTGAGCTGACATCATAATAATCTGACAGTAAAGTCAGTGTTTAGGCTGGCAAGTTGGGAAGCAACAGAAAAACTTCACATATTGGTCATGAAATATTGACAAGTTGGCAGACAACGGAAAAATCAGCAAATAAGAATATATAAGGGTGTCCTACATAAGGATACCCTTTTGTATTTTGGGAGTAATAAAACATATGAAGAATGTAAACAAAAAACAAGCAATAAAAATTATAACAGATGCGGCAAAAAAGTATGATGAGTTATTGAATAAAAAACATTTTTTGATAATATATCAAACTAAACGTAATATTGAATATGTAAAAATAGATTTCAGATCACAATATTTTTTACATTTAACGGGAGTAGAAACATCCTTAAGTGCTAAGGTCTTTTACTCTGCATGTTTGAATAATAGACTGTCCGAACAAAATATAAAGTTACAAACGCATGGTCATACACAACGAAAATTATTTGTATTACCATATTTACACGAGTTATTATTTAATCACTGTATGATAGGGGCTTCATTAAATAATGGCATTCGTATTAATACTGATTATTTTATTGGTAATACAAAGACTGTTCTTAGCTTAGGCTTTAGAGATGTTAATAATATTGATAGTGGGGATATTCCAGTGTCACTATACTATGAAAATATAAAAAAATTAACAAAGCCTACATATAAGGTTTTGGGAATATTTTCAAAGATGCATTATGAGGATAAATTTAATGTATGTACATATTCATCTGGTTTAGAAGAACTACAATTACCGGAAGACATAAAAGATATGATTGCATTAATTTAGTGATGTGGATTTTATCAAAGTGTGAATCAGATTTTATGAATAAGGGGATAGTGCAAATGAAGAATTTTGATTTAGAGCCAACATATGAGAATATTAAAAAAACACTTAAGGATAATATTATTGGTCGTAATGAAGAACTATATAATTTTTTTAGCATATTAGATAGTATAGATGGCAATATGTCCATTGCTTTAGATAGCGGTTGGGGGACAGGAAAAACATTTTTTGTAAAGCAAATTGAAACATTATTAAATTATTATTATGGTTTATCAAAAAATAAACAAGATAATGAATTAGGAAATATAATACAACAGGATGATAGCTTAAATAAAATTACTTTAAATAAAATTTTTATTCCTATATATTATAATGCGTGGCTATATGATGATCATAGTGACCCAATATTATCTTTAATGTATTCGATAGTAAAAGATAATCATATAGAGTATGTTACAGAAATAAAATCTGCACTAAGTAAAAATATGGAAAAGATTATAAAGACATTTGCAATATTGAAAGAAATCAATTCTGATATTTCTAATATCATAGATTGGGAAAATGCAGATAACTTAATAGATAAAATTGAATCTTTAGAAAGTATAAAATCTGTATTGAAAGATGTTTTTAATCAAATTATTAATGAACATGCTGATAAGCTAATTATATTTATCGATGAACTGGACAGATGTAATCCGAAATATGCAATTTCAGTATTGGAAAGAATAAAACACTTTTTTCAAGATGATAGAATTATATTTGTATATTCAACAAATAAATCTCAACTTGTACATACCATAAAAAAATTTTATGGTAATGATTTTGATGCTTCGGGATATTTGAATAAATTCTTTGATTTTTCTATGAAATTAGGAAAGGTAAATATGCATGACTATGCTTATACGATGAATTTGATTAATGACGATAGTGAGATTTTTAATATTATAGCTCGAGAAATGATTAATTATTATCATTTTTCAATGAGAGAATGTCATAGATATTTACAAATAATAAAAAGCAGTGCAGAACTTGTAAACTTTGATAGAATAAGGAGGGTATATGTACAACATGATGGATTGTGTTGGATAATATTATTTGCTCCGATTGTGTTTGCTTTGAGGATATATGATATTGAAAAAAGCGAAAAGTTTGAAAGCGGAATTTTGTTTGAGGAATTAGAGAATATTCTAAAAAATAATCATAATATATCTGAATGTTTTAAAAGTATTATTGAATCTAGTGAAGAAGCAACTTTAACTGCCAAAAGCTCATGGGAATTAATTGTAGAAAATATTTATGGAGATATTTTTAGGGGAACAAAAACAAGTCAAATGGTATCTGATTGTGGAAGAAAAATGCTGAAAGATATATTGGAATACAAAAATATAAGGTAAGACATCAGATATAGAGAAAGCCATCAGATTAATGTCTGGTGGCTTAATTTGTGCTGTGGATACACAAATAATAACTGTTAAATATTGACGAATTTATAAATTTGGTGTATAATAATTATATCAATTAAAGAAAGAAGTGATCTTGGATGAAAGTTTGTCCTAAATGTGATTATGTTACAATGAATGACAATGACGAATATTGTCCTAATTGTATATATAAAGCCAAATTCCAAAGTATTGATGATGTCGACCCAGAACTAAAAGAATTATATGAATTGGAATATGAATCGCAATGTGAGGATGAAGAAGCATTAGGAATAAAACCAAACAATACTTATGACCCTCGAGTTAAACAACGTGAACAGGATCGTTTGAAGTTCGAACAAGAATGTTTAGAACGTAAACAAAGAGAACAACGTCAAAATACCGTCCGTTGCCCTAAATGCGGTTCATATTCAGTTGCAACAACGAATAGGGGATATAGTCTACTCACTGGCTTCATAGGTTCGGGCAGTCCACGAAATGTATGTCAAAAGTGTGGTCATAAGTGGAAACCGGGGAAGTAAGAGTAATACCATAGGAGATGATATAATGGAGTTTAAAAAATGTCCTAATTGTGGTCTTGGATATAATGATGGTTCATATTATTGTATGAAATGTAACGTTAGATTAAAACCAGCAAAAGAAGTAGATCATGTAAAACACCCAGAACTATCAGCCGTAGAAGATAGAATAATTGGAACGGTTAGCACATCATCTGCAAATATACCAAAATGTCCAACTTGTGGCTCAACAAACGTCCAACCAATAGGAACAGGAGAGAAGGTAATCTCTGGTGCGTTATTTGGATTATTTAGCACTAAAATCAGAAAGAGCTACAAGTGTAATAATTGTAAGTATATGTGGTAGGGAATAGTGCCAATCAATTTTTAGACATTAAAAAAGACTCTATAATGAATAATTGAAAGTGTAGACATTAAAAGTTGTCTGTGCTATTTTTTTACTCAATTATGCTAATAATTAGAATGGTTATAAATTAACAAAGTAAAATATTGAATAATATATGTAAATATGGTATAATATATTTATTATAATAGAAAGAAGCTAATAAGCCATAGGATAGAAATATGATTTTTAGAAAATTAGAAGAATTAAAACCACATCCCCAAAATGATTATTATTTTGATGATACAGAGGAAGCAGCATTTAAGTTGTTAAAGGATGATATAGAATCATACGGGAAAATTCGTAATCCAATTTTAATATCAACAAATAATATTATAATTTCAGGTCATCAAAGATATAGAGCATATCAAGAATTGGGTAAAGAGCAAATACAATGTGTGGAACTTGATAAGAGACTGACTGATGAAGATTTGGAATATATATTGATAATGGAAAATCTGACGGCGAGAAATTCAAGTAAAAGTAGTAATAAATTAAAACTTGGAAGATGTATAAATAAAATATGCGAGTATTGCAATTTGTCAAATGGAAATAATCAATATACGGGAAAAAGGGTCGGAAATAATTTCTTACCCAAAGAAATAAAAAGTTTTAAATCAAAACAGGAAATAGCGGATGCATTTGAATTGACTACAAGAACATTGAATGATTATCAAAGTTTAGCTCGAAATGGAATAGAAGAATTAGAAACAATAGTTGAAAACGGAAAAATTAATGACACATCGGCAATTAAGATTTCAAGATTACCTAAAGAAAAACAAGAGGAAGTTGTCGAAGAAATATCATCAATGAATAAAGCAACCGTTAAAGATGTTGCGGATATTATAAATTCTATAAACAATAAAACGACAAAAATGGGTGTAGAAGAAGTTACTACACCTAAGACACAATACGATCCTAATAGTGTTACATTTGAAGATTTGGAATCATATAATCGACACGGCAATGGCGATAAAAGTACTATAGAGGCATTAAAAGAATTAAAAAATTATGTTAATAATCCAGAAGAAAATATAACTTATCTGCAAGAATTAAAGTTTTGCTACGAGGATTTGATTACGGTTTTAGAAAAATATTCGGAATTGTTTAGAAATAATCATATAACCTCCGATGAATTGGAAGACTTAAAAGAAGATATATCAGCTTATTATTTTGAGTGGTTTTCTGGGCTAGCAAGCGATATGGAGTGGCTCATGGATTATATTGATACTGTATCAGGTGCAATAGAAGATATAAAAGAATTAGAACATGATTATGAGATTTGTAGTTGTGATCAAGATGGCATTTTATATAATGGTGCTGGCAAAAAAATTGCTCAAATTGAAGATTATAAAACAAACTCTCTCAAATATAACAGTATCAAGAAAGATGATGACGGAATTTTTTATGCCTATGACAAGAATAACGAGAAAATAGGAAAAGTACGATTTATTAAATAAAAACAGTATAATATACTTTATAACACTTACTTAGTATAGTAGGTGTTATTTTTTTTGCTCTAATTTTGTCTTAACCTTGTTTATTCTCCTTTTGTTCCTTTTGTAAATACAAATTAAGTTTATGAGAAATGGAGAATGTATTAGTAGAACATATATTAAATGTTCGTGATAAAACAATAATAGAAAGAAGATGTAAAGAATTATGAAGAATGAAACAAAGGGAAGAAGAACATCAATAGGTAATGTGGCAAGAATATTGTCTTGTAATTCAATGGCGAAGATTGTAAAGGCGGAATATCACTACAAAGCATTGACTCCGATGGAAGTGACACCAATTGACACAACAACCATGTTAAAGGCAATAGAATCTTTGGCGAAGAACATTGTCTTTGCGTGTTGTGTTGATTGGAGATTTGAGAATGTATCAAAGACATCTAAGACGGAAGATTTTATTGTCTATGGTGATATGAATGACAAAATAATTGGAACAGTTGTTGTTATACATTTGAAAGCAATAAACCAAAATCAAGTAAAACAAATTGAAGATGAACTCAACAAGACTATTTTTCAAACACAAAAAGAGAATATATAAATGTACCACCTTACCTATTCTCAAAACCATAACAACATTCACTAACGTAAACAGAAAGGAAAATTATTATGCAACAACTCAATATTAATGAACTAAAACCACATCCAAGAAACAATGAATTTTTTGATGATATGACCGGCGATGCATGGGAAGCAGTTAAGGAATCAATCAAAACATCAGGGATAATTGAGCCTATTGTCGTTACAAAAGATATGATTATTGTATCAGGACATCAACGAGTAAGGGCGGCAAAAGAACTTGGTTTGTCTACCGTTATAGTTGATATACGCAAGTATGAGAATGATGACAAAGTATTAAAAGATTTAATTGAAACTAATATTCGTCAACGTGGAATTGGCAATCCTAACCCTATTAAACTTGGTAGATGTATTAAGGAGCTTGAAAGAATCTATGGAGTAGAACACGGTGGTGATAGAAAAACTTCAAATCCGAAACTTTCGGACTTGAATCAGTCTGATATTGCAGAAATGATTGGAATTTCAGTGGACACTCTCAACAATTACAAAAAACTCACAGAACTTATTCCCGAATTAGAAGATTTAGTCGAAACTGGTATTCTTGCTCCTACCACTGCGACGGCGTTAGTTAAACTCATGACGCCATCAGAACAAGAAGATTTTGTGAAATCAATGGACATAACACAAAAAATCACTCAAAAACAAGTTCAGCAATACATAAATGAAATAAAGCAGTTAAAACAGATAATCCAGAAATAAAAGAGTTAAAAGATAAGATTTCTGATTTGCAAAAAGAGAAAAGTATATTAGAACAAAAAGTTAAAATCTATCAGACAGAGGCGGATAGATACAATAAACTCAAGTCCGACATTGAATTTCTCACACAACAGAAGAATGATATTGGCAGACAAATAACATCTTCATCAGAATTAGCCAGCTTGACCGTCCGTTTGCAAAACCTATTGGAAACAGAACTTGCACCTATCAAATTTAAACGTTGTATGGAGAATATTAATAATGACGAAGTATGTATGGGAAATCTGATGGATATTATTCATAAACTTGATTCATGGTCTGATGAAACGAAAAGACTTTTGAACAATGATTATATTGTAGATGTTCAATAAAGAAAGGAAGGTGATTGTGGAAGAAATAAAATGTACACTCCCAAAAGTCGGTTTCTTCTATATCTGAATAAGAAGAGTTTGCAACTACCGGCGAAGATAATTACATACATGGAGAATATCATTGTGGACAATGTTCACAGATTATAAAAGATTGGAGATTTTAAAATATGGAAATGAAGAAAGAAGTAAATGAGAAAGTGGAACTAATTGAGAAAGTAGAACAACCGAATTTTTCGGTTGAAAATATTCGAGAAAAAAGACCAGCATATCATAGGTCAGGTGATTTGGTATGGAAGAACAAGCCTAAGAGACCAAAACAATATGTACAATATCCGATAGAGAAAATTCATTATAGCAATGAATTCATTGTTAGAGAAGATATTCTTGAACAAAGTAGACAGATGTATCAAGAAACCGGCGAACTCATTCCTATTTGCTTGAATGTTGGAGAATTAATAAATGGATATGAGCAAATTTTGGTGGCAAAAGAAAACAACATGGATTCTATTCCATATATTGAAGCAAAGCCATCTAAAGAGGAATTGAAAGTAAGACGCAAACGAAACAAAAACCGTAGAAAAAAAGAAAGAAGAAGTAAAAGAAAGGCGAAGAACAGAAAATAGACAAAATATTCAACTAAACGGAGAATATTACAGTGGACGGTGGTTTGACTATCGTCCACAGAAAAAACAAAGGAGGAATTTATTTGGTTGATGAAAAAGTGATTAAGGTGGTAGACGACATTATGGGAAGTGGTAAAAGCACTTGGGCGATTAATTATATTAACAATAATCAAGAAAAGAAATTTTTGTGTGTCGTACCTTTATTGGAAGAGTGTGAGAGGTTTAAGGAACAGACTGAAATTGATATAGTTGATCCTAAAAATTGGGGATCAAAGTGGAATAATTTTAAATGGCTGGTCGAAAATGAAAAGAATATTGTTACAACACATGCACTTATTCAGAAGATGGACTTGGATATGTTAGAGTTGTTGAAAAGTAAAGACTATGTCTTGATGATTGATGAATGCTTAGATGTACTTTCTCCTTACAAGATAAGCAAAGATGATGTGAAGATAATATTTAATGAGAATCTTGTATCTTTAGATGATGACGGCTTTTTGATATGGAACGAAGAGAAAGATCCATATGATGGAGTATATAATAATATTAAGAGGTTGTGTAGTTTTAAGTCATTGATGGGATTCAAAAAGAAAAACAGTGATGAACTTGCAAGAATATTAATGTGGAATTTTCCTGTTGATTTCTTTAAATGTTTTGAAGAAAGTTATATCTTTACATATTTATGGGATGGTAGTATTCAGAAATCATATTTTGATTTACATAAGATTCGATATAAAAAATATATGTTGAATTATGATAATGATTTGATAGAACATAATATTAATCTTGAATACCAAAAACGAAAAAATATAGCTGACTTAATAGATATATATGAAGGTAAGTTTAACAAGATAGGCGAAAAGATTGGAAAGTCAATTCCATTATCAAAGTCTTGGTATACGCGTATAAAAGGGCAAAAGAATACTTCAATATTTAAACAGTTAAAGAGTAATACAGAAAACTTCTTTCGGACAGTTACAAATACAGAATCAGATTATAATATGTGGACAACTTTTAATTCATATAAGAAAGATGTAAAGGGGAAATTATATTCAAGAAATAATGTGAATTTTGTTCCTTGTAATGCAAAAGGGACAAATAAATATAGGAATAAGAAAGCATTGGCATATTTAATAAATTTCTTCATAACACCTGATATTAAAAAGTTTATTACTCATTACGATATTAACTTTGATGAAGATTTGTTTGCTTTGTCAGCATTATTGCAATGGATATGGAGAAGTCAAATTAGAGATGGAAAACCTATACAAATATATATACCAAGTGAACGTATGAGAGGATTATTAAAAGGATGGATTGGTGAGAGTGTTAATTTAGAGGTGGTTGCCTAAATGTGCAAAATTGAAGTTCAAAACTGCACATTTGAGTCTAAAAACCTTGATTTTTCCTACGTTTTTCACGACTTTCACTAAAGGTAAGAATGTATATTTTCCATTAAGAAAAGGAGTAAAGAATAATCATTTTCATGACTGGAATGTTACTTGCGAAGCCGATAGGCGAAGTAAGTGACATGACACGTCATGAAACATCACAGACTTTAGTCTGTGTCTACCGTCGGAGACTATGTATAAGGAGAAAATATATTATGACAATTAAATTGAAAGATAAATTATTCACCGAAGAAGAAATAATAAAATGTCTTGCTACATGTGAATCAGTTATCAGTAAAAATGCTTACTTAGAAAAGAAATGGGAAAATTGTTATTATCATTTTTTTGATGTTTCATCATCAGAGTTGTATAAAGAGAAACGCTTAGAATGGATGGAATATCGTAAAAAGTTACGTTCATTGTTATTGAATGAATATTCTATGAAAGAAATCATTAAAATGACAAAAGCATGTAAGGACAAATATACACAGAAGATGGTTATGAGTGTTATTGATTTGATGAGTTAAGTCTACTTTTCTTTTGCTACCAACTGAAGCTTATTAAGTTTCATAACGCAATCAAAGATTGCTATTCAACTAAAATAAGCTCCACCTATCGCCAAAAGAAAAGTAGCAAAAGAAAACCGATAAATAAAAGAGAATATATTATTGACAGATTATATAGGATAAAGGAGATTTTTATTTTGAAATTGAGACGAGATACATGGTTCATCTATAATATCTATAATAATAGATCTGATAAAGAAGATAGTGCAAAATTGAAAAATATCAAAGATTACAGAGAACATGACATATATGAACCGGACATTAAAATTGATTATGATTACAAGCCTAATGATGAAGAGGAAGAAGATATTGAAGAAGATGTTGAAGAGGAAGAAATTGATAAAAAGAAATTTGATGTTGAAAAAGATGCAACATTACAGACTATATTAGAGTCTAAAACAGTAAGCAGAGATAAATCCAGGAAAATAGTGACATATCTCAACTGTGAAATACAATCTAAGGACGCAGAAGACAATGAAAAATATTCTACCATCGGCGAAAGGACAGATTATCTTAATAATGTACTTAATGATGGCAACAAACCGTCGGCATTAATGTTGTTCTTTTGTGGACTATTTGAAACATTGGGAAGGAATAATATTCAAAGCATTGCTGGATTAGATAATACAAGATTCATTGTGAACTGGAACAACGGCAATCCTATAATGAGAAATTACAATCCTCTGTCATATTTAGGAAGTAAGGTATATAATATTTACGATTCGGATGATACCGTTAAGGATCGTATATATAGAAAGCAAAAAGACAACACACCTGAAATTACTTTAGATGAAGTTGAGAATATTAATGATAAAAATTTATATAGATACATCAAGGAAACTAAATACGACGATGAAAGATTGAATAATTATATTTATCTGCCTGATGAGTTGAAGTTAATCATGATGTTGTTGGCTGACTATACACACGAAGAAATTATTCAAATACTATATAATAAGTACAACATCAAATTATCAAAATCACAACTAAGAACAAAAATCAAACATATAGCAAAGCAACTTAAAAATCCGATTACTGTTGTTGACAAAAGAACAAAAAAGTGTTGTATGTGCGGAGAAGAAAAAAATATTACAGAGTTTTCAAAGGACAAAAGCAAAAAGGACGGATATAGTCCAAGATGTAAACAATGTGATAAAGAGAGAAAAAAATATAAAAATAAAGTGGGAAATTTGACAAAAACAGCTTAGTTATTCGTATATAGAGTATAAGGGTGATATACATAACATGCAATGGAGGAGTTGAGGTGTTGTGATTATCATTCTTTCAATATAGACAAAGAGAAGTCTTGTATCAACATTTGCAGTCATATCTCCACAAATGTGATTTGCAATAAAATTAGTATCGAGTACAACAAATATATAGGTGCAAGGCTTTTCTTTATCTTATATTAAGTTATAAGGTTAATACGGTAGAAAGGAGAGCATAAGTAATGTTGAGAGAAAAAGTAACAGCTTACTTGGATGAAAGTGGAATCCCAAAGACTGTGTTTTGCAGAAGATTGGGTATCTCTACTAATCATCTGTATCAATGGCTTAACCATGATAGAAACATATCTGATGAGTTAAGTTTCAAGATTTCAGATTACTTGAAGAAGTATTCTATAAAATTCTAAGATTATTTGACATTCAAATTGATTTGAAAAATTCTTTTGAGCACAGTTCATGCAATTATTTTACAACCAAAAGCAAATGAAACTAATATTTTATCACGTTTTTATAATTTTGTGATATGGCTTTTCCTTTGTTTTTCAAAAGTGATAAATTTGTGAAAAAAGCCTTATGGTATAAGGAATTTTAGTCATATCCCTTATAGAGAAATGTATAAAAAGTGATAAAATTTGAACAGAACAGAGGTGGTCGCCTAATGTCCGTTTCAGGACAGATTGACAAAATTTTGAGGAAAAAAGACAAGAAACTACAACTGATTGCAGATGATATTGCGGCGGCGGTTAAAGATAAACTGAAAGAAAATCTTGAGAAAAATTGGTATTCAACATATTCGCCTAAGTCATATTTTCGTACATGGGATTTATTTGATAGCGTGACGGCTGAGGTTACGCATGACGGCAGGTGTAATTATTATATTCAAGTGTATTTTGATTCGGCTAAGATTTCTTCCGTCCAAAATGATTCAGGCTGGAATTCACATATGGGATTTGATGGACAAAGCTTTAAGAGTGGCTTAGTGTCATTGATTGAACATGGAATGATAGGAAGTAAATATAATCCACGCAATGGTAATTCCGCTCATATGATTGAATTTACGCAGGAATGGGCTAATCAATATGCAAGACAGTTGTTAAAGAGTAGGTTATAGGTTAAGGTAAGAAGGAGACAATATATGGATTATATTATTGATGAAAAAATTGTTAAGAACGCAACAATGTTGACATTGGAAGAACAGTATGAAAAAGCTTTGATCGGTGCAGCTTTCGTGTTAGATACGAATGACGGTGTAGCTATGATTAACACATACTACAAGCAGTTATATCTGATGAATGTGCTTGTGGTTGACTATTTGCATTTAATTGATATTGGCAAAAATACATTGATTTCAGAAGAGGAATACAACGACTTAATGGCAAGTGATATTTTGGGACAAGTCGAAGACAAAGCAAAAGCTATTGCAGAAAGTTATAACATATTTAAGTCAATGTTTGCGGACGAGATAAATAATGAGAAATTACATCAGAATGATGTGTTTATTCGTTTGGAAGAACAGTTAAAGATAAACACAACTCCTGAAATGGTAGAAAAAATAGAACAACAAAAAAGTGAACTTATGGACAAGTTGAATCAGCTTGGCAAGAGTGCGGAATGATGGGAGATAATCTATGGGGGATGATGTAGTACAATTAAGATTATCTCTAAATGAAGAGACGGTCAAACAAGTTCAAAATAGAATACAGAATATTGTAAATAAGTTAAACAATGGACGAGTTAATATTACTGTTAATACGGGCAATCTTGACAATGCACTTAAACAGTTAAACACATTGAAAGAAAGAATTAATCGTATTAATAACACTCAGATTAAAGTAAATAGCAATTCATTTTTAACGACTGAGCAACAACAATATAGGTTGGAAACGCAACGTCTGGCAGTGTTACAAAGAATTCAGCTTGCACAAGAACGGACAAATCAAACAAGGAATAATGCAATATCGGCACTGGCAAGACAAAACAGGACGCTTACACAGAATCTGAACGTAACACAAAGAATTGACGGAGAAGTTCAGCATACTCACTCTCATATGAGAGATACGGTTGAACAGACTAATAGTTTTGTTAATCTCTTGCAAAATGGCTTGACTGCATTTATGGGATACAAGGTCATTAATCAAGTTTATGAATCAATTTCGGATGCGTATTCTGAACTTAAGAATGTTGACAGTGAGATGGTGAACATACGAAAAGTTACCGGTAAGAGTGCGGACGAGATGGAAAGACTTGAAAAATCTTCATATAAAATCTCACAAAATTATGGACGGTCGCCGTCCGAATACTTGGCATCAACCGCCGCATTTGCTAAAGCCGGATATAACGACAAATCGGATAAGTTGGGTGAGTTGGCACTGCTGACCGAGAATGTCGGTGACGTGGACAATGACCTTGCTAATCAATTTTTGATAAGCAGTGATGCGGCTTGGAAGTTAAACGGTGACATTGAACAATTATCAACTATACTTGACGGATTCAATGAACTGTCAAATAGGACAGCTACAACTGTAAACGATTTGGCTGAAGGAATGACAGTGTCTGCCTCAGTATTTGCACAAGCTGGACTTTCGGCAAAAGATTACTCGGCTTTAGTCGGCACTGCACAAGCTAAAACGCAAGAGAGTGGTAAGGTAGTTGCAAGAGGAATGCGAACTATCTTGATGAATATAAGGCAGATAAAAGGTACTGACTTAGAGACTGGTGAAATCATTGATGAAAACAGTTTAGCAAAGGCAGAATCGACATTGGAAGATGTAGGTATTGATATTCGTGAGACAGTAAACGGAGTGTCTGAGCTACGCAATCCTATGCAGATATTACAAGACCTTGCTGACAAATGGAAGAATTTATCTTCTGTTCAGCAGTCGGCAATACAAGAGGCATTGGCAAACAAAAGACAGAGTAATATATTTACTGCACTTATGGAAAACTTCAATGATGTGAAGAAAGCAAGTCAAATCTATGACGAGTCAGCCGGTAGTGCAATGAGAGAAAATGAGTATTATCTTGACTCGTGGAACGCAAAGCTTGAGATGTTAAAAGCAAATTGGACAAGTTATATATCAAGCATTACTGATATTTCTGCTATTAAAACAAGTTTAGACGTTGTGTCAGGTATACTAAAGCTACTAAATACAGGTGTCGGTCAATTTGCTACTCAGATGACGTTATTAGTGGTGTCTTTGAATTTGGCAAACAGAGCTTTACAAGCTTTTGCGGCTAACAATGTATATGCAGGTATCATTCAATTAGGTCTTGCTGAGGGTAACTTAGGTATGGCAATAAGAATGGTTACCGGTGACTTGATTGAGCAGGCGGCGGCATGGGCGGCTACACCGGTAGGCATGATAACTATTCTCATTGCGGCGGTCTATGGAATAACTAAGGCATATGATTTATTTACTGTATCGCTTGATGAACATAGACAAAAGCTTGATGACTTAAAATCTAAATATGATGAATTTGAATTAAAATTACAGTCAATTCAAAGTGAATTAGAAACCGCCACTCAACGTATTGTTGAGTTAGAAGCGAAAGATAACTTAACCTTTGTTGAACAAGAAGAATTAGACAGACTAAGAGAAACAAACGATGAATTAAAACGTCAACAAGATTTATTGGAGCAAAGTAAAAAGCTTGCACAAAATGATGTCAATAAACAATTTGCCAAGACAATGAAGAAAGATGTTGACGATACCGGAGAATACACACATTATCATACTCCATTTTTAGGCGCAGACAATGGTACATGGAAGACATGGTCATGGTCAAGTATTTGGAGAGATTTAGGCTCTATGGGAATGGGCGTTGATTATTCTACAAGTGAACGCTCATATATTGAACAACAATTCCAACAGTATGAAAGTTTAAAAGACCAATACGCAAATGCCACAACTCAAAAAGACAAAGACAGAATTGACAAGCAAATCAAAGAGATAGAAACATATCTTAATGATAAATCTCAACAATGGCTGACTGATTCGGACGGAATTGACTACATAACAAATCCACAAAATGATGATGAACGTAAGGTAAATGAATATCTTGATTATATCAATGATTTTCGTGATAGAGTTGCAATCGAAACCGGCGGTACAGACGCAAAGTATAATGCTTTTACTCGTATATTAAACAAGGACGAGTTTTCAGACATAAAGTCACAACTTGAATCTTTAGGTGATGTTGGTGAATTAACCGGCGAGAAGATTAAAGGCTTAATTCCAGTCGGCAGTGAATTGTACAATAAGCTTGTAAGCTTAGGTGTCATAGCGGAAGATGATAGTTCATGGTACGGTAATCTTGCTAATACATTTAATAAGGTTACTGAGGCGGCGGATACTAATTCAATCGCTTTAAAAGAACTCAACGATTCATTAGACAAAATCCAATCAGCATATCAAGTAGCATCGACAGCCATTGAAGAATACAATGAGAACGGATATATCTCGGTAGATACATTCCAAAGCTTAATGGAATTAGAGCCTGAATACTTAAATCTGTTGATGGACGAAAACGGTACACTTGCACTTACTTCTGAAAACTTATATAAGCTTACAGAGGCAAGAATAAATGACCTTGCTGCAAAACAAGCGTCAACATTAGTAGACAGTGTAACAAATTTAGGTAGTGAAGCCGAGCAACTTCAGTATTTAACTCAATCTACAAAGGAAGCAACCGAAAGTACATGGGGGTTGGTATATGCAAAGATAGCAGAGGCTCAAGCAGCAGGCACGATCAGTGATGATGTTGCCGGACGTTTGAAGTCACGAGTAGACGCATATCAAACTTGGGCTAAAAACACAATAGACGGAATTAACAAAGGCAGTTTAGGCAAATCTTCAAACAGCTCTAAGTCTGAAAAGGATAAAGCAAAAGCATTAAAGGACTATGAAGATAAAGTCAAAGATATCAATGAAAAGCTTGCAGAGCTCGACAAAGAAGAACATTTAGCAAACTTAAAATACAGTATTGAAACGATTACACAAGACCTTAATAAGTTTGAACAATCGCTTGATAGATTATCTTCAAAGCTTGACTTGACATTTGAAAAAGATTACAGTGCAAAGTTAAGTATTATCGGGCAACAATTCTTAGGGGCTTCACGTTACGGTGGTGAAATGCGTGTTGAACTTGAGAGGTTATTGGCTATTGAGCCACAAACGGCAGATGAAGCAGAAGAACTTGCTTCAAGACTTGAAAGCTTATCTGACAGTTTCTTTGAGAATGAAAAGAATATCATTGAGTATAGAAATTCATTGTTTGAAACAGCAACAGATTATTTGGGCGAATCTGCAAGTGCTACTGTTGAACAAGTAAACAATGCTAAGAGTATTTTGGATAATACCTTTAATGTTATTAAGAATGGTTCATTGTCGGGTGATGGTTTCTGGTCGGCTACTCTCCTACCGTCTATCTCAAAAGACAAGGTTACTAAGCAGAGAGCAGAAAACAATAAGCTTATCAAGGAAGAAAAACGCTATCAAAACGCTATTGCTAAAATCCGTAAGAAAGCAACAGATATGTCTTATGCGGAAGAAAAAGAGGAACGTGAAAAGCAACGTCAAGAATATCAAGAAGAACTTCAAGAAGCTTATGAGGACTATCAAGATAAGATTAATGATGTTATAGGTAAAAATATTGAGGTTTCAGACAGTGTTAAGAATATTGGCGATGAGTATATGAATACTGCCGATAAGGCGGAAAATGCTGCTCAGAGAATGTCAGACGCAGTCGATAATATTAATTGGCAACAACGGTCATATGCGAATAAGTCATATAATTATGAAGAAGATGGGGTTGACATCGGTGCTCCGACAAGTGCACAATATCAATATGCCTATGGTGATTCAAAATCAACGGTAGTCATAACGAAAAAAGCACAAGGTGGTACAACATCACAAGGACTTACAATCACAGGTGACGGTACGGGAGCGTATGCAGGACAAGAAGCGTATATAGGACAAGATGGCAAACTTCATCTATTCAATAATGAAGCACAACTATCTGAATTACCTCCGAATACTAGCATTGTCAATGCAAAAGACTTGCAGAATATCATTAAATATACTGGTATGAAGTATTTCTATCAGCCTATTGAAAATATTCAATCTGCAACGGTTGATAAGTTTGCACAAGGTAATACAAATGTTTCATTCTCACCTATTCCATATAACACATTATCTACTCAAGCATTGTATTCAGATATTAATGTACAAGCAATGGTTGAAGAAACTATTGCGGAAATCAACAATGAGTTTAATGCTTTAAAAGGCAATATAAAATTTAGTGCCGTACAAAATGCATTCAAGAACAGTCTGACAGATAAGAAGATGTACGAAGATTTATCAAACACTATTGTTAATATGACATCGCAGTCGCTTGACAAAGCTGATAAGAGTACACTTTCAGATTCGGTTGTTGGACTTATTTTGCAAAATTCAGCTTGGAATGATTTACCGAATGAATTGCAGAATAAATTGTCTGAATTGAATGTAAACGCAGATAATTGGACTGATTGGATAAAAGATTCAAATAATTCACTTCAAGCATTTAACCTAATGCAAGATGGTGAAATGAGTAGTTGGGATTTGCTTGATAGCAACGTAACTTCTCTGCTACAACAAGCAGGTATTAATGGTAAAGACGCTTGGGATAAATTTGTACAAGATGACCCACTACAAGCATTGACTTTGTTATCATCTTCTTGGAATAGTATGAATGATACTATTGGGCAATATATGACAGATGCTCAAACCATTGCTGCCAATGGTGCAAGGGCTATTCAATCACTACAAATAATCGCACCGTCTATATCGGAGCAATCTTGGAACGCATTGCAAGTATTGATTGCTAATAAGATACAAGAAATCATATCATTAATGAATGAAGTATTTGGTGAAAATACAGTTGACATGAACTTTGCTATCAATGTAGGTGGAAGTTTACAAGGAAATGCACAGACTAATCCGCAAGGCGAAAGTGCAGTAGTCGATTCTGCTCGTAAGTATCTTGGAACACCTTATGTTTGGGGTGGTACTTCTCCATCTGGTTTTGATTGTAGTGGATTTGTACAATATGTATTAGCTGAAAACGGTAAATCAGTGCCGAGAACAACACAAGAACAGTTTGCAGGTGGACAAGCTGTTGATAAGAGTAATCTTCAAGCTGGCGACTTAGTATTCTATAATTGGCAAGGTGGAACAGATGCAACTCATGTAGGTATATATGAGGGTAACGGCAAAATGATACATGCTCCACATTCGGGTGATGTTGTCAAGGAAGTTGACTTTAATTCTTACGGTCAAAATGTTTATCTTGGTGCAAGACGTTATTATAAAGGCACTGAGGGTGCATTGCCTGGGCTTGCTAAACTCGGTGATGAAGCAGAAGTAAGAGGATTAAACTATCCTACACCTGAAATTCTTATCAGACAAAAGACAGGTAAAGCATATCTTACTGGTTTAGATGGCACACAGATTGTTAATCTTGACAGAGGTGATACTGTTATTCCTTATGCTGATACAAAGAGAATTTTAAATGGTAATGTGCGTCATGCTTATGCCAAAGGTACACCGAATGCCAAAGATGCTATATCAAGAATTTTAGGTATAGACAGAGTTAAGAATAGAGTGAATGACAGTAGAAATAATAATTCTTCAAGAAGTAATAATTCGGGCATAACAAATAACACCGTCAAGCAATCTTGGGATACAAATGATTTTGGTACAGGCAAAGGTAAGTCACATTCATATACCGCTTTTGATGAAAATGGTTATTTAGGTTCACAATTAGGATATTGGGACACTTCATCAAACGCTTGGAAATTATTTAAAAAGTTATTAGACAGTGGCGATTTATCTACTGATGAAAACGGTATTTATACATATAAAGGTGCTCGTCTTGTTGCTATGACATCTACTTTCGGTAAAGCCGGAGATGTGATTAGAGTAACACAAGATGATGGTAGTGCTTATTACGGCATTATCATGGACGAGAAGTCGCAAGCATATACTTGGTACGATAACAATCCAGCCAACAAATACGGTCATAATAATGGCATGGATATTGTTGAATTTGAGGTTAAGAAATCAGCTATTGCTCCTGCTTATAAAGCTAATGGCGGTACACCACCTTACGGCAATTTGAATCATGCAATTAGTATGATTGAAAATTTAGGTAGTTTGGAAGGTTTTGATTTCTCTGATATGCCTGATGTTGGTGGTACGTCTGTATTAACTCAAAAAATGCAAGAGTTTATGTCTAAGCTTCAACAAGTTTATGGTACATTTAAGACTAACACTCATACATCGGCTACTAAAGTTGGCAATGTAAAGTCTTTAGGTGACAAAAAGCAAAGTAATTATAGTTTTGATGTTCCGTTTACTCAAAAAGAAAAAGGTGGTATTGTTTCTGCTGGCACAATCGCACAAGTGAATGAACATAATAAGCCAGAAGCAACTATTGACGAAAAAGGTAATCTTGTTCCGTTAGGTGACGGTACTTCGCAAGTGTTTGTTTCTGATAAGCCATTCCCTGTTATTAATGCCGATGATTATGCTCAGATTAAGAAGTATGGCGGTGATAAAAAGCCCGTACAGTTCTTAAAGAATGGTAATACATCAGTCAGTGTCAATGCCGATAATACAGACGAAGAAAAGGAACAAACTGCCGAAGAACGTAAAGCAGAAGAAAATACATCAAAGATAAATCAAACACTAAAGAGTATTGAGAGCAAATTAGACAGTGGTGTATTGTCTGATGATATTAAAAAGCTTGACTTACCAACACTTGAAGCCATAGATAAGTTGACTGACAGTTGGGGCGATGATGATACAATCACTTCTGATATTCTTATGCAGTTTAAGGATTATGCGAAAGACTTCGCCGATTATGAGAAATGGGCGGAAGATGATTTATCTAATATATTGAATTCTTATAGTGAAGATTTCTATGAAAAATACTATGCTGAAAAGGATAAGTATGATTCTTGGCAATCTGACTTTAAAGAGCGTTTTAAGAAATGGGTAGAGCACCCGACTGACGGCAACTATATGAGTGACTACTTTAAGTTTGCTGATGAGGCTTCAAAGAAAGCAACGGAATCTCTTATCACTCAACAAACACTTGTTGCTGATAATATGAAAGAGGCTCTTGATGCTTTAAAAGATAAATCAGAAGTTCTAAAAAAGCTTATTCAAGACGCACCTACGGCTGAATTAGCTCAAAAAGCAAGAGATGAACTTAAAGACATCAATGAGAATATAGACGAGATTGAGTCAAATTATGCCGATACTATGGAGCAAATTACTGAACGTAAACTTCAAGACATCAGTAACAGAGATTCTAAATATACTCGTGAAACCGGTATGTTGCAGTATGATAGAAATATTCTTCAAGACCAATACAATAGGTCAACCGATGATGAAGAAAAAGCCAAACTTGCAAAAGAAATTACCGAGAGTATGAAAAAGGAACGTGACATTGAACAAGAACGTGTAGACGCTGCCCATAAGGCTAATCAAGAAATATACGAAAATGCTACGGGACAACGAAAAACAGTCTTAGAAAATGTTAAGATGAGTGAGCTATATAATGCGGACGGTAGCTTTAATGATGCGGCATATAATGAAACTGTTGAGTTATTGGAGGGTGTTGGTGGAAGTGACTTAGTTCAGGTCTTTAAGCAACTTGCTTCTGAAATGCAGAAAAATTCTCAAGTATATCTTGAAGGTACTGAAAATATTCGTAACTTAAATAATGAAATTCAAGACCAAGAGCAAGAAGAAGCAAATCAAAAGATTGAGTTAGAAACCAGTCGTTATGAAAAGCTTAATAAAATCTTAGACGTTCGTTTGAATAAAGAGAAAGCCATTACTTCTGCATTACAAGAACAGTATTCATTCCAACAATCATTGAGAGATGCTGCTTTGGATTATCAAAGTGAACTTATCGCAAATAAAAATCTTTCTCAGTGGTTAGATGATGATACAAGGGCATTGCTCTTTAATGAGAATGACTACTCAGATATGATGAATACTATCAATGGCTTGAATAATGAAATGGCAAGAGCCTATAAGAAGTATAAATCTGACATCAGTACATTAGGTGAAGAAGATTACTATCAAGAACAACAAATTACCAATGCTTATAATCGCCGTATTGAACAGTTAAAAGAGCAATTAGAAGTTGCGAAACAGAATCTTGAAGTCATAAAGAAAAATGCAGAGTTCCAAAATACATTAAAAGAACGTGACACTCGTATTCTTGTCGGCGACAGATGGGTGAATGTTGCTGACCCTGAAAAACTGTATAATACTCAATTAGAAGCGACTAAGGCACAAATGTCACTTGATAATATTATGCAAGACAATGCAGAAAATCAAAATGTGCGTGATATGGAGGCACAAAGTGATATAACTCAAAAGATGATTTCAGCGAATGATAAATACATTGAAGTATTGAACGGACTAAGTGACGATGAAAAGAAACGTCATGCTGAAACATTGGAATCTACTGAAGCTCTTATTGCATCAAATATTATGCTTGGCGGTAGTAATATCGGTTGGGCGAATGAATATTCAACTTCTGATGAATCATTTAACGGACAAGTTGCTGGACTTAATAATGTAGAAATAGGCAGACAGTTCTACTATAATAAGGACTATGACTTAAACCAAAGTAGCCTTGATGATCTTTTGAAAGATGGTGTTATATCTGAAGAAATTCACAAAGCCTTTAGTAAGATAAATGAAACACATCGCAACAACAAGCTGACGGCAGACCCTGTTAACAGTAAGTATGCTCCTCAAACTTTTGAACATGACGGACTTGAATCAACTTCGCCTATGGGTGCAAACGGTGATGCAAAAGTCCAAATGAAACAAGCTGAGCAGACTGAGCAGATTACTGATTATGCTGCTGAGTTAGAAAAATACTATGAATTAGCAAAGAAACAGAATGGTTATTTGTCAGCTGAAGACCGTGCAAAAGCTCAAAGACTTGAACTTGCAAGAAATCTAAAGATTTATAGCAGTGGTTTAGATTACGAACAAACAAGTGATTTTGGGGCACAGATTTTTACAAATGATTTTTCACAAGATTACAGTGATATTGAAAACTTCTGTAAAGAGAATGGTGGATTGACTGAACAAGAAGCTATATTCTTTGACAGTTGGCATGCATCTCATGAAGAATATATTGCTTTGGCTGATATGTTGTTATCTACCGGTCAAGACAATACAAAACTTCTTTCCGCATTGAATGAACAGTTAGGCATTAAATTGTCTGAAATGATAACAAATAAGATTGAAGAGTATAATGCTAATTTGCCGTCTGTTGGTTCTATTGCTACTGCCCATTATGCAACTGGAACAAAGTCGGCTAAAGGTGGTCTTGCGATTACTGATGAGGATGGTTATGAGGCTAAGTTAAGAAAGTTGTCTGTCGGTCGTTATTCTATGCTTAATGCTGGCGATATGGTCTTTAATAAGGAAGCGACTGATGTATTGTGGGAATTTGCAAAGAATCCTCAAAACTTTATTGATCAAGTTTCTATCTTTAAGCAATCTCCTCAACAAATGCCTGCAACTAACAATTCAACGTCAACTACTGAAAGCATTACGTTTACGGGCGATATAAATGTGACTGACCCTGTTCCAGACGCAAATGCTTTTGTAGATTCTTTGACAGATAAAGTCAAATCACAATATCCAATTATAAAGAACACGAAAATATAAGTTATAGATTAGATGGTTGCTCCCTTTTTGGGAGTGACTGTCTAATAATGATTAGAAAAATGGAGGATGATATATGGAAGAAGAACAGGTAAAGAAACAATTTATTTTGAATGAAGAAAAGGAACTTACAGAGATACCAAAAAGCTTATGTGCGGCGGTAAAATATCCGATTAAATGCAAACTCAAGAATGCTTTTGAAGTATTTGTAAGAGTAAAACATACAGAAAACTATTGGATTTCAAACTATGGACGATGTGTCAATAATGCGAATCGCAAAGATAAAACAACATTCTATGAACACAAACAAGGTAAATGTCATTATAGTATTTTTGAGATGGAGAAAAGTATAGTAAGTTACCCTGCAAGGTTATTAAAGAGCGGTAAGTTAAAAGTCGATAGAAAAAAACAAAAATTTGAAAAAATTGTCGGAGCAATATCTGATGAAGAATGTCAAGCGATTATCAGCGAACTTCAAGAGAAAAATGAGAAGAAAATATATGAGATTGAACGCAATAAATACCGTCGGGAAACATCACCTGAGGAATTAGTAGCCGAGCATTTCTTGAAGCGTTCGGGCTGTAGAACACGCATATGGCATAAAGATGGTGATGAGAACAATAATTGGTATAAAAATTTGATGTATGTGGGTGTGTATGATTATGCGGATTTGAAAAAAGGAAAAATTAATTGGTATGAATTAGGTTACAAGCAAGAATATATTGAATACGAAAACAAGACAAACTATATTGCTTATAGAGTTTACAATTCAATTAAGGAGCGATGTGGTGACATATCTAATAAGAAAAATATACACGAGTGTTATAGGGATGTTACTATGTGTCAAGAATGGCTTGATAATCCCAGATTGTTTATACAGTGGTATCTTGAACACTACTATACTTGCGGAGATGAATCAATGGCGGTTGATAAAGATTTATTTGGAGGAGATGCTCGTGTCTACAGTCCTGACAACTGCTGTATTTTACCGCAAACTTTGAATACATTGCTGGTTAATGGTAAGAAGAGATATTGCAGTGAAAAGTCGTTAGAGAATAAATTGCCTTTTGGGGTTCACTATAGTATTCAAAAGGATAAGTATTATGGTAAGATTATGTTGTCAGGCACAGATAAGACAATACGTTTATCAGACCATGATACACCGGAAGAAGCGTTTAAAGAATATAAGATAATGAAGGAGGCGGATATGCGTTTAGTTCTGGCAAGATATAAGGAACATATACCGGACTATATATATAAGAAATTTATGACGGTTGAAGTTAAGCCGTATTAATTGATGTTGTTAAAATTACGATTTCATTCGTTTTTGTTTTGGGAAGTATGTTAGTATGACATATCAAGATTATTTGTTATTAAATTTGTTTTTATCATTTTGATTTGAAAAAATCAATCAATTTATTCAATTACATTATAATAAGTAGAAAGTTAAATAAATATGGAGACTAAATGGGTAGATGTGGAGAAATTGAGCCGAGATTGTTGACGGTCAAGGATTTTTGTAAATATGTAAATATAGGCGAGAGAACTGCTCGTAAGATGTTGACTGAGCCTAACTGTCCTTATAGATGTAGAATAGGCTGTAAGGTATTGATTAATAAGTCAGTTTTGGATAAGTGGATAGATAGCAATACAGGAATATAGCATATTGAAAGATAGACCGCAATATGTTATACTTTGCTCTAAGATAGTATTGCGGTCTGCTTTCGTTAGGAGGCAGAATATGGGGAAAGATTTGAAAGGAAAAGAATTAGGTGTAGGCATATGTCAGTTAAAAGACGGAAGATATATGGCACGATATACCAACCGTTACGGCAGGCGAATGTCACTATATTCGTGGAATTTAAAGGAGGTAAGAACAAAACTCACTAAAGCTAAATATGAGGATGAGTTGGGACGTCCTGAATTAATACATAAAAATTTGACACTTGGAGAAATATACATGCTTTGGGCGAAAGAAAAGGAAGATGAAGTTCGTCCGAATACTTGGGCGATTTATAGAGGAGTATATACTAAGCATATAAAGCAATATGAATTTTATAATATAAATTCTATTAATGAAGATATTGTGCGTGAATTTATTTTTAATTTATATAATAACAATACAAAGGTCAGCACGATAAAGCAATGTAAGATGATATTCTCAAATATTATGAAATTTTATGTTGAGAAAAAATACTGCTTGAGTAATCCATTCACATATTATAAAATGCCTAAAAAGATTAAAGACGATGGAAAAAGGCAAGCGAAGAAACTTAAGGAAAACAAATATATGACGGTGCAACAGAGAGAATGTTTTTTACGCTTTTTGGACAAACATAAACGTTTGTATGGAAATCTGTACAAGTTGCTTATGTTCACAGGAATGCGTATAAGTGAAGGCATTGCTTTAAAGTGGGAAAATGTAGATTTGAAAAATAGAACGATATATATTGAAGAAGGATACATTAAATATTACGATTCCGAAACAAAACAGTTATGTCAGAACTATAATGCACCGACTAAGACGATAGCATCAGAAAGACAGATTCCCATGAGTGATGTTGTGTTTAATATCCTTACAGCTCAAAAGAATTTACAAAGCAAATATCAATCAGAGTTTGTTTTTGTCGATAATGATAATAAACCATTAAAATATATTAATGTGCATATGGCATTATCAAATTTGGTTAAGAAAATAAATAGCACATTGCAGAGTGAAGAGGCGGAAAGTGATAGTTTATTACCGCATGTCACTACGCATTATTTTCGTCATACTTTTGCTACAATGTGCCTTGAAAAAAATATTCATCCTATCGGCAGCGCTGATCATGGCAGGATGCGCAACAAAGCAATATCCACAGGCCGCGAACGTCACCGGTCCAGAATCTTCCGCAATGGATTGCAAAGCGGTAGCTCTGGAAATCGCCAAAACGCGCAGTGTACAACAAGAAATTGCGCTTGGCTTGGCCGAGTTCACGCTCTCCCGCCGCGACC